>Ga0310691_10004825_pt1 | contig 14992 bp, 9 predicted proteins | sample 176DNAGHGlowgp2_FD_203887 | JGI IMG/M metagenome (GOLD analysis project Ga0310691, IMG submission 203887) | Sheep rumen microbial communities from Palmerston North, Manawatu-Wanganui, New Zealand - 1766 DNA GHGlow gp2 (v2) (version 2) | ecosystem: Host-associated > Mammals > Digestive system >... | reverse complement strand
ATAGTTCATAGCCTGGCGGATATACATTTTCGCGTATTTTCCGTGCGCGTCGATCAGCTCACGGTGAGACCCGCGCTCCACGATCGTGCCCTTCTCGAGCATGAAGACCTTGTCGCAGTTCTTGACTGACGACAGACGGTGCGAGATAAAGACCATAGTGTGGGTGCGTCCCTCTTTCAGGATGTTCTTAAAGAGTTCATACTCCGCAATCGGGTCCAGTGCCGAAGACGGCTCGTCGAAGATCTTCACCGGCGATTCCTTGGCAAACGTTCTGGCCACGGCGAGTTTCTGGTGCTGGCCGCCGCTGAAGACGGCGCCCTCCTTATCGAACTCCTTCGTCATGACCGTATCCACGCCCTTGGGAAGCGACTCGACCTTCTCGAGTATGCCGGCTCTCCGGAGCGCACGGTGCACGATCTCGTCTTCGTTCTCGTAGTGGCGTCCCATCAGGACATTCTCCTTGACGCTCATGGCGAAGATCGCGAAATCCTGGAACGTGGTGGCGAACAGACGCCGGTACGCACGAAGGTCGTACTCCTTAATGTTGCGGCCGTTTAAGAGGATCTCTCCCGACGTCGGATCGTAGAAACGAAGCAGCAGCTTGATGATCGTCGTTTTCCCGGCACCGTTATGGCCCACCAGCGCAACGATATCGCCGTTATCGATACGGAAGGAAAGATCCTTGATGGTCTCCTCATCTTTATATGAGAAGCAGACGTTTCGGAACTCCAGGCTCAGAAAGCCCTCCGGCATCACGCCGGTCTGATCCTGCGGGATCTGTTCCTCATACTCGAGGAACGTTCTGAGGTTATTGATGAAGACACCGTTTTTCATAAGTTCCATGATGTCTTCGAAGGCCGTGATCAGGATCCACGTCATGGCCACCATGAGGCTCGTCATGATCGTCAGCTGGGAAAGCGAAATCGTCTTACTGACAAGGTTTCTGTAGCTGGCATAGAAGAGCACGCCCTCGAAGATGATGGTGAAGGTAAATGTAATTCTCCAGAAAGATAGCGAGCAGTTGGCAAAAGCATACTTCACTGCGGCGCGGACGTTCTTCTCCGTCGCTTCCTTATACTGCTTCCGAAGAAGCGCGAACACATCGGAAAGACGCATTTCTTTCGCCCCGTCGGGAAGATACATCATACGGCTTACGTAGTTATGCACCTTATTCCCCGGCACCTGCGCCTGATAACGCTTGTACTCATACTTTCTTTTATAGTTGCCGAAGATGAAGTTACCGATCAGGGGCGAGATGATAAAGAGCACCGCGTAATGGTCGATATCGTACATGAGATAGAAGACCACGCCCACCGCCGGGATCGATATGATAAGTCCCCAGAAATGCTTCACGATGGCATTGATCTTCTCCTCGGCGCCATCGATGGCCATGGTGTATTTATCGTAGAAATCCGGATCCTCATAGCACCGAAGCTCCACATTCTTCGCTTTTGCGAAGAGCTGCTTATAGATCCCCCCGTAGAGCCTGACCGTCTCCAGAGGATAGATCACATTATCCGCATATTTGCTGTACAGTTCGATCACGAAGAACACCGCCGTGGTGATCCCGATAAAGATCATGATCGAACGGAACGATGCATCACTGTCCAGCGCCTGCACGATCTTTCTTATGAAAACGCCATCGAAGAATACCCATTCGAAATACCCGAAGACCGTCGAGATGAATGCCGCGATGACCATCAGGCGTGTATATCTGGCCGCCAGTTTCATGGCGAACACATTGTTACTGACCGTTTGCCGGAGTGACATCTTATCCGGCTTCTTACTACTCATTTCTTGTTCCCTGCTTAATTAAGATTTTCCCCTCATCTTAAGAAAGCATACCATACCCGGATATATCCTGAGAAGTTACTGCTGGTCTAATTTTTTCGCTCTGGTTCCCTTACTCCTTCACGAAAAGAATCATACTGTTAAGCAGGTTTTCATTGTTACTTGCATACTGCATCACATAGTGATTCGCCTGAAGGAATTCCCGGATCCTCTTATCGTACCGGCCCCACGCCACCACGATCACCTTTGGGAGTTCCTTCCCCAGATCCTCTATATATTCCTCCATGATCTCCGGCATTACCTCCCCGATCGGGAACTGATACGAATACCGTGTCGCATGTGCCCGGTCACTTAGAACATAGATAATGTCCCAGCTTCCGTATACGGAGATCCGATCGTCTTCCGAGGTCATCTCATCGATCATGCTCACGATCGTTTCCGTAATTTCACTTCTCTGATTTTCTTTTCTGTTCTCATACACCAGAGGAAGCCCCTCGACAGCCGGCATCCAATTGGGCACGATAACGGCACTGATCAGATACAGCGAGACCACTACGAGCAGCGCCCGCTTCGGGCCTTCTTCCTTTATCTTCTCGATATCGGAGAAAACAAGGCTGATCGGATAGACCACCGCAGGGATCAGGATCATTCCGTAATGGCCATAGGCCTTGCCGCTCATCACCATCAGCACGATCGTCACGACAAGATAGATGAGATAGGAAATATGGACTGTCTTCTTCTCCTTAAGATGAAAGATGGTACTGAAGAACGCGACGATGTATACCGTTGTATTAAAGAACGCGAAGAACGACTCCCATTTCGTAGACAGCGTTGCCCGTCCACCTTCCGAGGAAGAGTATTTCATGTTGAAGAGAATATAGTCACGGACACAATACGATAGATCATTTTTCACCAGTAGCCAGATCACGATCGGAAGGATCACGGCTGCCACACCGGTCAGGAACCACATCACGAAGCCGCCCCACTCCTTCACCTCTTTCTTAACAAGCATGACGATTGTGATCGCCAGACAATACACGACCCAGACCGAGACCATATTGGGGCGAAGCATCAGCACGGCCCCGCAGCACATGCCGGAAGCGATCAGGCGCTTCTTCGATATGTACCCGCTAAGGAAATAATCGAGAAAAACATAAATCGCGACCGCGATACAAGGCATCGCATATTCTTCGGTAAAATTCCCGCCCTCGAAGTATGGGAACAGGAGTGTGGACGCCGTAAAGAAGGTCACCACGGAAGCGATCCTCCCGCAGGACAGCCGCGCGATCTTATAGAGCATGTAGAAGGTAACCGTAAGGAAAATCATCTCAATGACCCAGATTCCTCGGTACGATGCGATCCGATTTCCGAGCCAGTTGAGGATATACATCAGCGGTCCCTTATGGTCGAAGGAATCCCGATACGGCATATGCCCGCGTTCCATCATGAGCACGACCGTCTTAAAAACACTGGAATCCGTATAGGCTTCGCCGTTGATCCATGGATGAAGAGGACTGTTCACTCCGAACAGGAGCGCCGTCACGAATGACAAGACCAAGGCCGTCACGTCTTCTGCGTATCTGAAGTATTTCTTCTTACTTATCCCGGGCGTGCCCGCGTCCATCGTTGACTTCCCTTCACTCAATACCACTTTTCGTTCATGTCCAACTCAACGGTAGCCATTATAAAGCTATTCCAGGGAAAAATCCACTAACTGCCCGAGCCCTTCTCCGCGGGCGTCATTTGTCCCTCACTTTCCGAGCCCTTCTCCGCGTGCATACGTCTCGTTCTAAGTATCTGTCCGATCACGAACCCGAGCCCCAGAAGCGCGATGGTCCCGTAGAAGATCGGATACAGCGTCGTGATCACATATTTTGGATAGGCGAGCGCCCGATACGGAAGAACGATCCATCTTCCTATGGCAAAAGCACTGGCGAACGTGGCTGCCTGCACGCCCGGAAGGGGCCGCTCCGCCGCAACCGGCGGTGCGGTCGGATTTGCACGGCTGCTTTCGTTCAGGTGTTTGTCTAAGAAACCATCTCCGGATCGGATCCACCTCTTCTCCCGGAGCAGATGTCCGGCCACGAGCGCCAGAACCAGCGCAAGAACGGCACATAGGATCTCATAGAGCTGCGTCGGGTGCACGATATGCTTCGCGGCTGGGATCATGCGAAACGGGTCAAGATACTGCTTCTCCCCTCTCGAGAAATCGATCCCCCAGGGCATCTTCGTATCTTTCCCGCCGCAGCATCCGTTCAGGAAACACCCGACCTTCAGGATCACAATCCCGCAGGCAGAAGGAAGAACGAACGCATCCAGCACCTCAAGGGTCCGCAGTTTCCCGATCCGGCAGAATATCACGATCGCCAGAAGCCCTAACGCCAGGCCGCCCATGAGAGATAGGTTCTTATAGGACATCGTCCACGGGCGGAATCCTTCTCCATATCCTTTGGGATTGATAAACACATTGAGAAGCCGCGCCCCGACGATCGCGAAGACCACAGAAAGAAGCGGAAGGGCTACGCACCAGATCGCGGGGACCTTCTTACGAAGCGTGCACGCCGCCAGCAGGAACCCCAGGATTCCTGCCATAGCGGCGCACACATAATAACTGGCTGCAACATGTCCGAAGAGATGAAGAAAGGGATACATATCAGCCTTCCTTATCCTTTGAAACTTCCAATTCGTAAGTCATGTAAGCCATTTCTACTTGCACATTGCCATCACCCATGACCGCATTCATCTTGATACTCGGAGACTGCAGAATATACAGATCATCGGTCTCCGAAACCGTGATCGTTCCGGTAACGACGGTAACACCGCCTTCTTCACCCTCACCAGAAGATAAGAGCGCATATCCGTCTACAGGGCCATTGATCGTAAACACACCATCTGAATACTCACAGTCCATCGGTATAACAGTCTGCGGTCCGTCGTCATTGTTGAAACGCATGGTGATCACGCACTTTCCGCTAGAAGGATCATCGGATGTGATCTCCACATCGGAGAGGTCCGCACTATTGTCACCCTGCTTTACGTTTTCATTCAGAATCGCGTCACACTCCGGTTTCGTCAGTTCATTGATTGCGGTGCCATCCACCTTCATGGAACCTTCGTCATCTCCGAACTGCTCCATCATGCTGGCCTTCATAGCCTCAAAACCCTCATCCGTTGCTTCGATGGCGAGAATATTCACCGTACCATTGTAGATCCCTATAAGATCCTCGAGAGGTATGCCCTCGTACTTCAGCTCGACATTCAGATTCAGCATGGAGAACGGCACCTTCAGAAGAGGTTTCGTCTCCGGTTTCGTCAAATCGGCATTGGGCGCATAGATCTGCACCTCATTCGGTTCTCCGGCCAGGATGTATCCGATCCATGTCATATCCACTTTCGCACATCCCTTATCGTCGAGGATGACCGTCCATTCTTCTTTATTCTCCTCGGAATACAGTGGTGAGAATACCGCCTGACATCCACCGAATCTCGGCTTCTTGTCCTTGTCGACGACTTCCTTGATATTCACGGTATAGGTCTCATTGAAATACTTGATCAGCTTATTGAGTTCTTTCATCGCCGCCTGTCTTGCTTCACGCTGCAGCTGCAGCTGGACGGCAGCAAATACGCCCTGAAGTTCGTCAAGAAGTTCACCCTTATATTCAGCGGAGATCTCCTCCTGCATCTTCTTATCCGCCTGGAGTGATCCCATCAGGCCTACATCGTCATAGACCTCATAGCGGATGGAGGAATTCATGGTCCAGAACTCATTACAATAGTCATCGATCTTCTTCATGATCTCATTATTCGCATCAAAATCATTGCTCGTCGGCGGCTGTGTCGCGATATCATAGATGATTTTTCTCCACTCCGCGCGGGACAGATGCCTGTGATCATTATACGTATCGTTCGAGTTCATGTAGTAGCGATACGCTTTCATCTCGTCTTCTTTGACCGATCCACGCACAAAAGAGGCCACCTCAGACACTGTCAGATCCACCAGCCACGCAGCCGCCGCGATCCCACCGAGCCAGGAGCTTCCGGATGCGGCCACGAGAAGATACGCCGCATCTTTATAGATCTGGAGGATATCATCAGAAGTCTTATCATCCTTCGTGACACTCATCATGAACGTCACGACCGAGATGTAAAGACCGGCCTTGCCCATGCATTCGATGATCTTCGAAGATTTCGGCATATGCTCGAAGGCCTGATCGCCGCCGGCCAGAGTCACCAGGTTCGTTACAATATTACCGACATAAGTGGAGGAATCGCCGGTCTTACTGACAAAATCTTTAAATGCTTCCTCAACATACGGTGCCACCACAGCACGACAGTCTTCATCCGGAAATTCATAATAGACGAATTCTTCCATGGCCTTCTTCGCATCTTCGAAGTCGACTTTGTCCAGTACATCAGAGACCTTGATGATCTGAGCCAATCGTTTTCCTTCATCTTTGAACTCATAGCATCTGTATTTGGAGAAATGGTCTGTGTAGATCACGACCTCTTTAGACGCCGTATCGACCTCGTAATCGACAGGTACCCATTCCCCTTCGGTCTCATCGAAATACATGGCCCCGACACACTGCGCAGGATCTTCTCCTGCGGGAATATTCGCTTCGTTATAAGGAAGACGCAGTTCGACATACCCGCCGAGCTCGTGAATGTCTCCCAGCGTGATTTCATACTCCGTGTAGGTGGCTCCGATTGCATCGTCAGTGACCTCCTCCATCTGCGTCACTTCCATCTCGGTATCTTTCGGGATATCGATATCATCTTCGATTTTGACTTTCACACCCATATCGGTCGTGACTTCGATCGGCTCTGCCGGTTCCAGCGCCGGCTGCGCCACCACCTCGTCGATACTGGACTCTACAGAAGGATCCAGCGTCGCCTCCGTCTCATCCTCATCGCCATCATCGTCGTCGTCTCCCGATACAGAAACCTTCTCGGTCTTCTTCGTTTTCTTCTTTCCGCTATCGGAATCCTTCTCCGACGTCTTCGAGCAGGCCGCGATACCGCCGATCATGGCGATGACCAGAAGTATCGATGTCAGTTTCTTAAGTAATTTCATGTCCACTCACCCCTCTTTTTTCTTGCCTGCCCCCATCTTCCTTCCTCTTCACTGTTCTTTCCGTAACACTCGTCCGCTCTTAGTAAAACCCGTCCATTCTTAGAAAAAAGAAAGGGGAGAGGACCTCTTTCGGAGATCCCCTCCCCCGGGTGTTCATGCGCAAGAACGGCAATTAGAACAAGGAATTCATAGCTTGGAAGGAGTTAATAGGTAGGCTCTATCAGACCATACTGGCCGTCTTTGCGCTTATAAACCACACAGACTGTTCCGGTTTGTGCATCGAGATATACCAGAAAGCTGTGACCAAGCATTTCCATCTGCAGAATCGCTTCTTCGGATTCCATCGGAACCAGTTCGAAGGATTTGCGCTTAATGATCTTCGGTTCATTATCTTCTTCTTCGTAATCCTCTTCGACGATATCACTGAGATACTCGTTAAGGATCGGATACTCTTTCTTCTGACGCTGGATCCTGGTCTTCTGTTTCCGGATCTGGGACTCCAGCTTATCCACCGTGCGGTCCACCGCATTCAGGATGTCATCGTCTTTCGCCTCCGCTCTGAAAATATGGTTCTGCAGCTTCAGCGTGATCTCTACTTTTTTCATTTCCTTCTCGGGGTGGATCTTGATATTGAACGAACCCTCTTCCCCGAAATACCTGTCAAACTTAGAAAGTTTCCCGGCGATTTTTTCCTCCAGACGCTTGCCGATCTTGATACCGTTTCCCTGTGTCGTGATCTTCATATAATCACATCCTTCCGATTGTTCGATTTCGTGGACCCTTGTTCTGTCCACGTCTCTATTATATCGGACTAAGGTTCACAGAATGGTAACATACGTGTCGAAGTGATTTCGCAATCTATGCTATAATAAAAATGTTGGGGCTCGGAATGATTTCTCATTCCGGGCCCCGTTTTTCTTTCTTCATTTCTTTGGCAAAAGCACTGTCTTTTTTTATCCGCGATCGTTTCCGTTCGCGTGCGTTCTTCCGTATTAATCTGAAACGCTGTAGGAAGTTTCTTCACCGGTAACGGCTTCTTCCACGGCTTCCTCTTCAGAGGCTTCCGTTCCTCCGCTAAACTCCACCTCTTCGTTCTCCATCGGGATGTCTCCGCTTCCTTCGGTCACGGCCTCGCCGCCCTCGGTCACCTTCTCGGTATTTTCAGCGGGCACCTTCTCCACCGTCGGAACGACGATGCCCATCTCCGCCGGATCGACGTGTGTTACGACCGACACATCATTACTCTCCGGAAATTTCTCTCCGCAGGCCGAGCAGTATGCATGCTCGAGGAGGTTTTCTTTCTTGCAGTTCTTGCACTCCTTGTACCCACGCTCATAGAGGATACGCAGACGGCACTCCTCGATCTCCAGATACAGATTGGAGATGCTCTCACAGCGGGTATTGATATCGCGGGACACATCCGCATTCATATCCCGGTACTGCTTGTAGTAAAGCTTGCCGATCTCGTCGTAGTAGACACCGATCATGCGGTTCTTATCGTCGATCGATTTCTGCAGCTGAGAAATCTGACTCTTCTTCGGATCAAATAATGCCATTTTACTTCCTCCATATCCGACATCTCCCGTGTCAGACGGTGCTTCTTCTTTCTTCCTGCCGCTTCACGGTCACCTGTGCATCGGACGCCATTTATTATATAACGGATCGGACTGTTTTCTCAAGTTCCTTCTTCACTTCGGAAAGACCCCTTACGGATTTTCAGGTTCTTCCTCCGGTTCCGCTTCGGGCTTGTCCCGCATGATCCCCACGACACGCTTGATCGGGATCCCCTGTTCGGCATATTTCGTCTCGAACTCCGTCCGGATATTCTCTTCGTCCCATTCACTGTGGTGCAGATCGCGCGTCACGCAGGTCGTCTCCCATCCGGACGCCTCCATCTCCTCCAGGGTAAAATCGAAGAGCGGATCGTTATCGGTCTTCATGTGGATCTGCCCGCCCTCTACCATGACCTGCCGGTACATATCGAGAAAGGCCCGGTACGTCAGTCTTCTCTTCGGCTTGTTCTGCCGTGTCCACGGATCGCAGAAGTTAATGAAGATCCGGTCCACCTCGCCGGGTCCGAAATACAGAAGAAGCCCCTGGGCATCGCCACGGATGAAGAACAGATTCCGTAGATCCGCATTCTTCGCGCGCTCCATCGCCAGAAGACAGCAGGACGGCTCACGCTCGATGGCCACATAGCACACGTCCGGATTTCTTCTTGCCATATTCTCCGAGAAAAGCCCTTTTCCACAGCCGATCTCGACATAGAGCGGACAGTCCTCCGGCATATGGCAGGCCTGCCTCCACTTCCCTTTATTGGCGGAAGGGTCGTCGAAATAGTGGTCGGCGCACGCTTCGGTCCGCGGGATGAGGTTCTTCTTCTTACGCATTCTGGCCATGGGCTCTCTCCTTCATGTATCCGGGAATAAGAATTACGGCCCGATGTTTCCCGGGCCGCCGGTTTCTCCCGGCACCCCGCTATTGTACCCGAATTTCCGTCCTTTGTTAACACTTTCGTCATTCTGCCATGTGGCTTCTGCTTTGCAAATTCGTAAAAACTCACTATACTGTGCTAGGAGACAAGTAAGGAGTGAGGTTCTATGAAGCCCGTAAGTGCATCGATAACTTTCCAGCAGAACGGTGTCAGCCGCACGCTGGATCTTCTGTCCGAGGAAGGAAATGACATTCTTTCCTTCGAGGCGTCCTGTGAAGAGGACCGCTTCCGCATCCTCCTTACACCGAATAAAGCCATCCAGATTTCAGAACTGATTGTCACGTATCCTTACGAATTCGACAAGAAGGACTATATCTTCATGAACGGATACCAGTCCTGGACCGTCTGTAAGGAATACAGCATCGACACGACGAATGTGGCCGTCGAGCAGATGGCAAAGCTCATCCGCCATAAGAAGACCGACCGCTCCGGTGACCGCGAATTCACGACCTATCCGAAGCAGAACCGCTGGCTTCACGGCGTCAGCTACGGCTATATCCGTAAAGAGGATCTGTTCCGCTTCTTCGGTTCTCTTAACGAAGAGCAGGGGTTCACCTTCTTCGACATCGACACCGACAAGGGAAGCCTCACGGTCCGTAAAGACCTCAGCAGGAAATACTTCGACAGTGCTTTTACCGCATTAGACATATGGTTCCGGGAAGGAACGGAGGACGAAGTCTTCGACGGATATTTCGAGAAGCTCGGTATCGCGCCCAGGCAGGCCCGTCCCGTCACCGGCTACACCACCTGGTACCGCCACCAGAGCGACATCACGGAGAAGAAGATCCTTCGCGATATCACCGATGTCAGCGAGGCAGCCGCGAGGTATCCGTGCCGGATCTTCTGTCTGGACGAGGGCTATGAGAATGCCATCGGCGACTGGCTCACACCGAAGAAGAACGCTTTCCCGCACGGCATCTATCCGATCTCGAAGAAGATCTTAAGTTCCGGCATGCAGGCAGGCGTCTGGATCGCGCCCTTCATCTGTGACAAACACTCCCGGATCTATAAGAACCACAGCGAGTGGCTCCTTCGTGACGATTCCGGCAAACCCGTTCCGGCATGCACCTCCTGGCACGACTGCTACTGCCTCGATTCCGCGAACCCCGCATTCCGCAGGCATCTGAAGAATGTCCTTCTGACGATGCGCGATGACTGGGGCGTCTCGGTCTTCAAATTCGATTTCCTCTATGCGGCCTGCATGCTGCCCTCCACCACCCAGACCCGGGCGGAGAGGATGTACGATGCGATCCGTTTCCTGAAGGAATGTGTCGGGGACTGCATCACCATCGGCTGCGGCGTTCCCCTCATGGCCGCCGCCGGAAACATGGACTACTGCCAGGTCAGCTGCGACCTGTCCGCCGAGTGGTTCCCGCCGCTGGCCCAGGCTTCCCGCGAGCAGAACTCCACCTACCGCGCGCTGGTCGACCTGATCCGTCACCGCCAGCTCGCCGGACGTGCTTTCGCCCTGTTTACGAATGTGCTGCCCATCAACAACCCGCACTTCCTGTTCTCGAAGGAGCGCCGTTTTCTTCTGGGCCGTGCTATGGGTCTTTGCCAGGGCATGATCCTCACCTCCGACGATCTGACCACCTATAACGCCGAGGACACCGTCGTCTGGAACACGATCCACGCCCTTCGGCAGGCCACGGTCAAGTCCGTCTATACGAAGGACAGAGAGCTCATCGTCGAGTACGAACTGTATCTGCAGCCCCAGAAATTAAAGATCCCGCTTCTGGAGTGATCCTCCCGACAAAAATGTAAGGATACTTTGGCATTTCTATTGCTTTTTTAACTTTTTAGTGCAAGAATAATATTAGTTATGTTTAGCATTGATTAAACATCAGCATATAGCATATCAATAACTAGGAGGATTGTGTTATGTCTATTTTCTGTCCCAAGTGCGGTACTCAGCTTCCTGATGGTGCCGTTGCATGTTCCAACTGTGGTGCTCAGCTCGGTGCTGCCCCGGTTCAGCCGCAGCCTCAGCCGGCCGCTCCCGTTTACCAGGCTCCGGTAGCTCCTGCAGCTCCGCGTCAGGCTAACGGCACAAGAGCTCTCTGCATGCTCTCTTACCTCGGTATCTTCTCTCTGTACGCTCTCGTAATCAACAAGGAAGATCCGGATATCCGTTTCCATGTAAACCAGGCACTCTGCCTCGAAGTATTCGTACTGATCGCTTCTCTGTGCAACATCGTACCGATCCTTGGCCAGATCGCTTTCTTCGTAGCTCTGGTTATGTACATCGTATTCACGATCATGGGTATCCTGAATGCGAAGAACGGTGTTCAGAAGGAACTGCCGATCGTTGGTAAGTACAGAATCTTCTGATTTAGACCAATCTGATAGGATATCACGAGGACTGCCTTTTCGAAGGCAGTCCTTTTACTTTATCAGAATCACTGTTGACAAAACCATTTGAAATCGGTATCATATCAAGGCACGTGAGAAAATAGTCTCACGGATCGATCAGTCATGGAGAAGTCGCGTAGCCTGGTCGAGCGCGCACGACTGGAAATCGTGTAAACCCCAAAAGGGTTTCGAGGGTTCGAATCCCTCCTTCTCCGCCATCGAAGTTGAAGTTACCCCCATTTTTTGTACAGCGATGTACAATGAATGGGGGTACTTTTATGCTTGCAACAAAAGAAACCAAATTAAAATAACACCTCTTCATTTCTGGCGTTTTCGTTTTAAAAAGTCAGTCTTTATTCATCCACGTTCCTGCACGACGGCATTACTCCGTTTCTGAATGATATCAACGACATCTTCCACCGCTCTTTGTCCTGTGAGATATCCCGGGGCTTCTTCTTGTATGATCATCATGGCGGAAGGATCATACGCACAGATTCCTCCGATATTCTCGACCACATTCAGAAGTGCATCTACCTGTTCTTGTCCCAGACGACAAGAATAGGATTCAAGATATGACAGCATATCCGGATCCGTTTTTGCTATCTCCCACAAAAGATGGTTATCTGCCAGGTCTCTCTCCATCAGGGTAGCAAATGCGTTACGACTGACCGGGAAGTTTCCAAGCGAGCAGGCGCAGGTCAGCTGCGGATCATCTTCAAAAAGATACCGCAGGAATGACCACGCTTCGTCTTTTAGCGGACAAGATTGAGTGATGCCAGCGGTAAATGTATTATCTGCCATCGCACCGGAGCCTTCCATATTCGGAATTCCGATAAAACAGACATTCCCACCATTCATGGTGAGACGGTGGCCAAACCAGGAAAGATATCGGAAACTATCGTTCACTGCTACAATCATGCCCGCATCGAAACGGTCCATATCAGACATTGGTTCGGGGACATCCAATAAATCTTCCCGAATCTCGGCAGCCGTCTTCGGTATTCCGTAAGTTTTCACCAGATCCAGGATCTTATTAAATTCCGGATCATCAAACTTGACTTTACGATTGTCATAATCCAGGAAATGGCTAGTCGTGCCTTTTATCATAATCTCCAAAAGATCACTTTGAGCTACTTTCCCAAACAAATCGACCGTCTTGGGAAGGGTCTGTGCAATCTCCTGAACGTCATCATATGTCCAACCTGTCCGTTCCCCCACGTATTCTTTGTTCGCCAGCATGCCCGTCACATAGAAGCTCAGTGGGAATTGATATAGTTTCCCGTTCCACTCACTGGCACGAAGGATGTTGTCAAAGAAAAGATTCCGGTCGAGAGGATCACTTCCGTCTATAAAGGTATTCAGATCCACCATCGCCCGCTGGGTATTAAACTGGGAAAAGGATCCGAAATTGACCAGAATGTCTGGTCCATCACCATTCAGAATATCCAAGTATACTTGATCCGCGATCTTCGCTTGTTCGTCCGTACTGGAAACAATCTGCGAATAGGGACCAAAATATAAACTGCTGGCTCCAGAATAGTCTTCCAGAACGATCCGCGCTTTCCCGCTCGGATTCAGGTTGTAGGAATTGATATATTCCGAGAACTCCTGTCCCAGTGAACCCATATACGCAAGATATAAGATGCTTTTTCCTGCGTGGGGATTCTTCGCTTCTCGATGCAGGTGCAAAAGACACAAAGATTTACGAGGATTAATCTTTTCATATCCAATATCGTCTAAGGTCATGCGAGTCATATAGATCTCGTCATCCGACGCGATGAAAAGGCTTTGTTTATTGAATTCATCAAAATGATTACAATCCGTATCCCCCCAGGAAATGATCGTCTGCGGCTCTTTTCCGGAAACCAGATCATACTTACGAATTCCATCTCCAATAGTTGAATATACGCCGTCACGGCCCTGGATAAGCCAGTCTCCGTTTATCTGACCGGTCAGATCGATCTGATCACCGTTTTTCTCACCGGAAGTGGGATCGATTTCCTGCATATATGAGATGGGCGGAGTAGAGTCTCCGTTCAGGTTTGGGACAGAAACATAAGCATAATACTTGCCGTCGATCTGGAAGATCTTCTGCACAGAGTTTATCATCGATTGTGCATGAATGAATCCCCCTTCTGAATTAAACAAAAGGACATTGCTGACGTCACTACAAAGGATATTACCGTTTTCCAGAAACTGAAGATTATCTGGCATGCTAACTCCATGGTCAAGCGTAATGCCCGGAACCATCTTTCCTTCTTCTGAGATATTATAGATATCTGCCTGATATTCGGATCCGTTATAAAATTCTACTAGAACCTTCAAAGCGCCGGTTTGATCTTCTGTAACATCGCGGATTTCGGAATACTGAGGCATATCGGTAAATCCCCGTAGCGTCCCATCCAGGTTAACGACCGCAAGTCCGTTTCGATTATAGCTTCCATACTCTTCTTCCAAAGCTTTCCTGTCTTCTTCGGAATAGTTCATGCAGTTCTCCTGATATTCTTCCCAGCTCTTCTCAAATTCTTCAGGCATAACATACGATAAATGCAAAGAAACCAGTACGCAATCTGAGAAAACTGAGATGTAATCCGGCCCCCAATCGTCAAGTTCCTTATCTGTGTCATTCAGGAAATTTATATCTAACCGGATCTCGTCACAACTAAAATACGTATCCGATTCTGAAACAACTCGAGCCCGTGGAGTCTTTTTCTTCTTGCATCCTGCTGAGAGCAAAAAAGGGAAAATGAGAATCATTGCCAATATACGTTTCTCTGTTTTTCCCATTGAACCATCTCCCTAAACCAAATCACATCAACTATCTATTTGTCGCTTACTTCTAATATTTCAGTTAATACGATGGCTATTTTCAACTCTGTAGTTGAGATTTATAAACCGCTGATAAAAGAATACCATACCAGCACTTTAATGGCACTAGCCTGATGCCTCTACCTGATCTAATTCAGGCTACTTATATTTTAGTGATCGGCTCAATTCCGTTATCCTTAACATAATCTCCAGAAATCTTTTGCCCTTAACTATCCGGCACTATACCGTATTGTCTGATTGAGTACCGTTGTCGATATCGATTCTAAAAAGCCTCCTTTCGCATTTGGTCGTGCTGATCAGTATGATACAAAGGGTGGAATTGGAATCCTGGTTTGTTTAGTTTCCCGTATCGATACTCTGCTTCCAGCCTTGGTCATTACCGAAATTTCAAGCACAATCAGTGTCTATCAATCTGACAACTATATTATACAAAACAGAACGTTTGTTTGTCA
>Ga0310691_10004824_pt1 | contig 14993 bp, 8 predicted proteins | sample 176DNAGHGlowgp2_FD_203887 | JGI IMG/M metagenome (GOLD analysis project Ga0310691, IMG submission 203887) | Sheep rumen microbial communities from Palmerston North, Manawatu-Wanganui, New Zealand - 1766 DNA GHGlow gp2 (v2) (version 2) | ecosystem: Host-associated > Mammals > Digestive system >... | reverse complement strand
TTTGCAAGCTCACGTATACGTTCAATAAATATATCTTCATTTCCAGATGCTAGCACGTACAGTTTACCTATATCCTTTTTATTTTTCTCTATCAATTTTTCTATATCAGGATCAAGTGGGTCATCAAAAGAGTTAACGCCTTCTATATGCTGCTTTCTATATTCAATTCTCTTATAACTACTGTCCATCTGATTTCTACTTATAAAACCAACTTTCTGACAAATCTTATCAATTCCCGCATCCGTACATAGACCTGCAAGCAAGGATATCGTAGCCATATATGCATCTACGACCTTCCCTCCCTTGACATTATTATAATACGTAAGCTTAGCATTTCCTTCACCACTAGCCTTAAACTGATTAGAAGTTATTTTGACTCTGTCCACAGTTATAGTCTCACCTTCCGAATAATTTAAGGCCTTTATCACTGTTACGAGAGATTTTCCTATTACATAATTATACCCTAAATATTCCGACACGGGGAACATATCATCGTCTACGCAATCAATTATATTTCCGTTACAACCGCTAAAGTTATCTATAGCTTGTAAAAAAGCGTTCATATACTGGTCATGAACACCGATTTCGTCGTTATCCTTGTCCATATACATTTGGGTAAGCTTAGCATTTATGTTATCCATTGAAGAATATAATTCCATATATTTTTCAAAATATACTTCCCTCATGAGCATAACCGCAAACAGGTAAACAAAATAAGTCTTCTCCTCTTTGGATTCATCGTTAAATTTGCGATCATCTATAGTCTTAATCAAATAAAAATTGTTTATCAATCTCTTAACATTTCGAGGTGTGTCTTTCCCTGCTGCTGAAATTAATTTAGAAAACTCTTCAGCAACTGAAACATTTATATCCATCTTGTTTAAAAGATTATATATATACTTTTTCATGGAAGCCATTTTTTCAGGCAACCGATATACTACCTGGATGATTTTTTCAAAATAATCATTTGCTTTCTCACGACTTATTTCATGGTTATATTTTTTCTCCACGCCTTTGATTACTACTTCATAATCTACCGCTAGAACAAATACACACCCGGGACAATCTAAAAATATCTTTATTGTATCCAAAAGTTCAACTGCTTTGTCAGGTAGGAGCCTGTCAAGGTCATCAATAAATATTACAAGTCGAGCATTTTTTCTGGTAATATCATCAGCATCCTCGAATTTTTTCTCGAGAACATTTTTCACATATTCCTGGAAATCTTTCTGCAATTTAGATATTGCATTTACACCATTCAAAATTTGATTAATTTCTTCACGGTTCTTGTCAAAATTCTCTATCTCCTTACCAACATTAATCCCTGTGACCTTATCTAAAACAATATTTCCAATGCTTCCTACGACAGAAACAGCATTTTTTAGTCCGTTCAGTACTTTGTCTTGGCTTTTTATGATAGAGGAAGAATTTTTTTCATTCTTTAGCTCTATATCTATTTGACTAGTGATAAACGTCATTAACGAAACCGGTAACTCGCTGTCCTTATTAAACTGGCTATATTGCCATGCATTGAATTCTAAAAAAATACAATTATTCTGTATTTCTGCGTTCCTATATTTTTCTATCTTATTTCGGATCATTCTAAAGAAACTCGTCTTTCCACTTCCCCAACTTCCCTGTATCGATATTGTCAGTGGTGTTGGACATGTCATTATATATTTAGAAAACCCATTAATCTGCTTTTTCATCGACAGACTGTCCTCTTTCATAAGTTCCACAGGGTCATCAGTAACGCCGCTCAAGTAATCATATCCATTGCTCATAAAATATTAACCTCAATTTTAAAAGTTTTATTAAATATGTACATTCCAGCCAGTATCTATCTTTTTCTTTACTTTTGCCATAGTCTTTTTGTCTAATTCCGGCCAGTCTACTACCCTCTGCGCATTATCTATTACAAGATGCGCCTTTTCAGCACATAATGCTAAAGGTGTATCAGCCAATGAGTCTGAGTAAAAATTGTCTATTACAGGAAATCCTTTGTCGATGATATATCTTGCTTTTCCTTTGGCAAACATCAGATTATCGATGATTACGCCAAATTCCCTGTCGTACTCTGTAGCTGCATAGTTTACACCAAGTCTTTTTGCTATCGGTGCAATTATACATGTAGGCGATGCGCTTATGATCAGATCATCCGGTTTCTTCTGATTCAGATACCATTTTGATATTTTCTTCTCATTCTTGTCCCAGAATTTCTGAATCAATTTATCAAAATCCTTAAGTCTGTCCTTCCTTAAAAACTTGAAGTATTCTTTCATCATTTTAGCTCTCTTCATGCTGCCTTTTTTATACTTTATTAAGTTTGTTATTGCTTTTGGGAAAAAAGTCACCCACATCTTAGGATGATGCATGCAGCAGAATAAACCAAACTCTACTGAACAGTCGCCAGGATATATTGTTCCGTCAAAATCATATGCATTCATAAAAGTATCTCCCATATATTTAAATTTTCACTTCTCGTATTCAATGTCTTCTGATTTTCTTTTATTATATCAATTTCAGTACATCGCACTGTTTATCCACATGAGGAAACTCGTCAAGCAGTGGGCATGATACATGCGGTTCAAATGCTCTATCATGAAACCAGGTACACTGCACAGCATTCATACCGGCATCTCTGGCACCATACAGTTCTCTTGAACCTCCGTCCCCTACATAGAGGCACTCTTCCGGTTTAACACCAAGTTTTTCTATCATAGCCTTAAAAACAGCCGGATCCGGTTTGTAAAGTCCTGTTTCATACGAGATCATAGTCACATCAAAAAGCGGATACAGTGGACTGTCCACTATCAGGTCCCTTTCATCTGAAAAAGAATTTGATATAAGTCCAATCAATAAATCTTTTTCTCGAAGCTTTTTCAATAGTTCTATTGATTCCACAGGTATAGCTGAAAAGGTATCTCCCAATGCTTCTTTACGCTTCCGTACAACAAGTTGCACATTTTCTTCCGAGTACGCATTTAGATTCTTTAGGGTAATTGCCGTACCTTCTGCCATGCTATACACTCCAATACTTCTCGCCCGCTCTGTAGCATGCCATTCACGCCTGAAATCCTCCGGAGGTATTCCAAGGTCGGCAGCTATATTTTCGCTAAAATACGTCCTGCCTTCAAACAACGTAACCAAAGTTTCAAACATATCAAATATTACTGCTTTTATCATATTTTTATCCTCCCATATGATAAAAATATACAATAATCCTTAAAAATTATAACATATCAAAGTTTTATTCACAAGTTTAAAATTTCTTTTTTCTTTACATTTTTCAAACAAAAAAGGCCCTTAAGGCCTTTTTTGTTATTTTAATATTATAATATTTTATTATAGTATTACTTTAATATATACATATAATATTCCACTCTCACCTGGTCATTTCCCATATTTTCTTATAAACATCATTTGCTGCAAGATCTTTTTCTATCAGTGAAATAATATAGCTACTAAGATTTCCTTTATGCGCAATACCTGCTGCTATATTCATTAAATCAATATCTTCTTCCGGTACATTTATTGTTACCTTAACGCAGGGCCTTCCCTTAGGTCTGCCTGCTTTTCCAGTAGGCCTTGTTTCACTCTGCTCACGAGCAGGAGTAACACTATTTGTTTCCTCATTTTCAATTTTGGCTTGTTCTTTCTTTACCTCTTTTACTACAGTTTTTTTCTCGTTCTTTTCAGGAGCTTTCTTCTCAGCTTTAGCTTCCTTTTTCTCTGTTTTTTCAGAAGGTTTGGACAAAATTAATGATTCGGCGGCGGTTTGATTGGTCTCCTTTACCTTCATTCCTTTTTTCTTTGCAAGTTCTTCTTTCGTCATTTGTTCTTGACCTCCTTCATTAATTCTTTTATAAATGCATTATAATCATCAAGTACTCCAGTATCTTTCATGTCAAATAGCGAACTCTCGAGATACTGACTTTCCCTGATTGCAACTCCCTGTCGTATTCTTGATTTAAATATCTTTGTGTTTAAAGCTTTGGCCGCTTCATTTACATCTTCATTGATAATTGACGATAGGTTAGTTCTATCACATCTCGTAAGTAGCAATCCATTTATCTTAATGTTCGGGTTGTTGAGATACTTCTTAGTAACATCAACCGTTTCCTGGAACTGCTTAAGCCCTTTTGTTGAAAAATAATCAGGCGTCATTACTACTACCAAGAAATCTGTTGCTGCAAGTGCATTTAGACTCATAATCCCTAGTGCAGGTGGAGTATCTATTATTATATAATCGTATTTGTTTTCAATTCCTTTTAGAGCCTCTTTTAATTTATATTCGTCTCCAGTTTTTGAAAACTTTCTGTCTGCCCCGCTCAGCATTAGTGATCCAACTAGAAGGTCAACGCCAGCTTCTGTACTCATAATTGCATCTCCAATATCGCAATTTCCTTCGAACAAATCATTGATTGAAACTAGTTCTCCATCTGGGTCAATTCCCAGAACCGATGTTAGATTTGCTTGCGGATCAAGATCGCAGGCTAAAACTTTGAATCCTTTCCTAGCAATTCCAATCGATACGATATGTGCCGTCGTTGTTTTTCCAACACCGCCTTTTTGATTTGCAAACGTTATTACCTTTGCCATTATAACCTCCTCATAATTTGTTTGTATCATTTTTATATGATTTTCTTCAATATATACATTTAATATTAATTTAATACTATATTATTTTATTTACATAAGTAAATCTTATTATAATATATTATGAAAATAACATTTTATTATAATATTACATTCTTATAATATTATTTTACTTCAAAGCATGTTTCTTTCGTCCTTTACCATATTTTGCATATTATGGTTTAATATTTAAATATTATTTAATTATCATATTATAATATTATTATATTAATATTATATTAAATTCATATCTTATAATATTATCATATTTATATCTTACATTATTACTATATGTGCTCAACATTATATTATTTTAATATTGTATTTATATATTATTATATTATTTTTTAAATAAATATTATTATATTTTTAAACTATTGTATTTATATATTATATTATTTTCCAAAGTTTTTTTATCTACGTTTTAAACCATAATAAACCAATAGCACTCAATTGTCAACCTATTTTCATATTTTATTTAAATAATATATCCTCTTTTTAATAATTTATTAGTTTATTATCATATTATATGCATATATTATTTTTATCTTATTTTATTATAACTTTATTTTATATAAAAAATATTACAAAAATCAAGTCATCTGGCTGTTGAGTTATGGCCTTTATAAGTCTTTTCTATCCTAATTTAAAGAATAATCCGTATTATAATATTATAAGAGTAAGCAATAGCATAAAACACACAAAATCAAAATTATAAACATAAAAACCAAATCATGATTAATGGATCTGTAATATTTTTAATACCAAGCATAGTAGAAGATGATATTATTAAATTTATAGTATACCGTATGGAAAGATTAATACTAATTTATATTTCAAAGGTTGTTTAAAAATATCTGTAAAATGTGATAACTTCAACCACTGAGGTAGTTGAAGTTGATTTTTGTTTTTTAATAAACTACTTTATATTTCTTTTTATTTATTTACAATCTTAAAAAACAAGATAATAACAGGTAGATGCGTCTTATTTGGTGGACTGCTTGTATCGGTAAAGTGGACAGTGTGTGTGTTAATAGTGGACATTGTGAATGCCATTGGTGGACAGCTTGAATGGGTTTGGTGGACAACGTGAATCAAAATTTTGGCTTAATTGGTGGACAGGATGTAGTAGCAAAGTGGACAGAGTGAACATTTTTGGTGGACTATGTGCTATTTGGTGGACAATATGAATAAATAATAGATTCAGTCTGTCCACCAAATATTGTGATAAATGAAAATTATTAAGGTTTGTATACGGAAAGAGGGGATATACAACTCATTTGGTGGACGATCTGAATCAGTATATAATGATAATTAATTCAAATTGTCCACCAAACAGGGAAAAGGCCCTAAATATCTGATATTTAGGGGACAAAATGGTACGATAATACAAGATCTGATTCAATGTGTCCACTAAATACTTGTAGAGTAGCTTAAAAATTGTTGAAGAAACAAAAAATAAGGCCTGGAAACGGACTTAAGCATTCAAATTGTCCACCAATTGTGCTGCTAAATGAAGTTTAACTGCCTATTTGGTGGACAGTGTGAATAAATGTTAATCCAGTTTGTCCACCAAATAAAAGTAAACCATATCAAAGATATGGTTTATAGGAATCAAGAAGTATAATATAGGGAAAAGTTAATTCAAATTGTCCACTAAATACAGGTCAAATGTATATTTGGTGGACAGTGTGAATATAAATTTCACGATTTGGCACAAATTGTCCACCAAACACTTGACAAGGAGAAAAAAATCGGTAAGATATAAATATATAGTGGACGGATTGTATCGATATTGATTCAAAATGTCCACCAAACATGATCGGATGTTTAGGGAAAGGAGGAGCGTAGATGGAAGAAAGTATGAAAAATGCTTCTGATGCACAGCTGGCAGTAGATGATGACGGGCAGCTTATATTTGCGTGTGCTATTTCGGATGATAAAGAAGATAGGTATGATGTAAATACCCCGGTAGTATTCAGTAAATCAAATGCACTAATTAAAAGAATAGGAAAGACTACGCTCCTGAGCGAGCAGGCTCTCCTTGTTGCAATATATAAGGCAAAGATGAGGACCAGAGAATCGATAAAAGGTACATACCACGAGCTCTATTATGAAGAGTTGAGACAGAGAAGCGGAACCGATTTCTCAGAAGGGCTGATAGCATCGTTCACAAGTAAAGAACTGAAGGACCTGATGAACATTAAGACCAGCCGCTATGCAGTTGAGATGGATAAGCTTATGAACATGAACGTGTTCACAAATAGCTGGCATATCCTTTTTAACGATAACGGGATAGTTACCGATACTGCATGTATAGTCGGTGCTATGTACGATAAGCGTACCGGCAGGGTTACTATAAAGTTCAACAGCGATATTGCTGACAAGATAATTAATTTAAAGAATACCGGCGGTTATACTCAGCTCGATTCTTCAATAATGAGAAAAGTGTCCAAAGATCTTGCAACATGGTCCATATACCAGCTTCTTCGTGAGGAAATCTCTCGTAATGAAGCGATCAACCGGAAACGAGGGATGCCTGATCAGGTAGAATATATGTCTGAATTCGGACTTGCAGAATTCAAGTTCCTTTCGACTGTCAATCAGGTCGATCTGTCATCATCTGATCCGGATCAGCTTGCCTGTGCCAAATTGATTAAGGAAAAGAATTATGAAGAGGCTGAACAGGTACTGCCGAAGGATTATAAGATGTATGACGAGTGGAAAGATTTCCGAAGGCGTGTACTTACCAAGGCAAACAAGTTTATAAATGGATGGGAAGGAACCGGTTGTTACGGGCCTGACCACGAAGAAATCATAGAATATGAAAATGAATGTGCTAAATGTCATGCGACTGACATTCATTTCAGATGTGAGCCCGTAAAGATGGGCGTTGGAGCCAAGATAAATGCTGTTCGGCTCTATATAAGATGGGACCGCAAAGGAGCTGAGATGCTGGCGGAGAATCCTAGGCAGGAAGCAGAAAATTTGGACGAGGATACAAATATTAATCTGAAGAAGCCTAAAAAGCAGGAAAAGAAAGTTGCATTTGACGAAAATGCATTCCTTGACTCTGTTTCAGAGCTTATTGAAGAGAAACTAAAAGTTAGTGAGCTAAAGAGGATAGCTGAAGCATCAGGATTTGATCTTGAAAAGATCAGGTTGACCTACATGAAATTGAAAAAGGACGTGGATGTGGTTTCATGTGAGATGATGATTGAAGCCTTTTCTGGAAAAGAAGAGGAGATAAAAGCGTTCGATTTCGAGTATTATAGAGAAAAGCTTCCCGGATTCACCAAAGATGAACTGAAAAGCATGGTAGTGGAAGCAGAGAAACACAAACCTGCCGAGATGAAGGAAGAGCCCGGGACTTGGATAGAAGAGTATATATCATATTATAGAGATAAGGCGCTAGCAACTGCTGATGAGACCAAGACGACGATGTTCAAAAGACTGATGGATATGCTTAGGAAAGATTATGATGGAAGAGCACAGCAGGGAGAGCAGAAAAAAGGAAGCGGTAAACCTTCTAAGGGTAAAGAGCGGGACTATAAACAAAGGACATACACCGATGATGAGTATGATATGATGGAAAAAAAGAAACTCGGGATCAAAACTAAAAGCAAATAAAAAAGAAAGGAGCCTGTGATCACATTCTTTGCAGACTCCTTTTGCTGTTTTTTTATCCTAAACTAAAACCAAATATTATATGAACGTAATATTAACATACAAACATATAATAATATTATAAGATAATATTATTTTACAGAATGCTTTAAAGATTTGAATACGGAGAAGTTAAATGAGAGAGAAGATAATCTTAGCACCGGGAGCAAATGGGGATGAACTGAAGAAAAGCCTTGCGATGCATGGGAGCAATTGTTTCAATCTGCGCATATGCGGGGCCGGTGAATTGGCACGCCTCGCTATGATGAGGTCGGGCATATCCGTAACAGGAGAATTTATAAGCGCCGGTGAGGAAACTGCCATCGTGGCAGAAGCAGTGAAGGGTGAGGCTTATTTCGGTAAGGCGACCTATTCTGACCTACGGGAGATTACCATGGCGATAAGGCGCATGCGGAGCCTGGTGGCAGAATTTGATGAAGTAAAAGCTGTAACGGATATACTCAGGAAGGGGCTGTTTAAAGAGAAGAACGACGCTCTTATATCTGTTTACAGAAAGTATATGGCGATACTGTCAGATCGGAAGTTGACCGATTCGGTATCGCTTATCCGCAGGGCGGCTTATGAATGTCAGCCTATCGATGCAGATTTTTACTATCTGAAGGAATATCCCCTCAATCCTTTGGAAAGATCCCTGCTAAACAGAGTGTCGTTCGGTAACGCACAGGAAGGCACCATTTCGGGCCTTTTTGGGTTAAAGGGTGAATCTGTGAGGGTAAAATGCTTCAGGAACTGTTACGGGGCAGCAAATGAAGCAGAAACCATACTGACAGAGATATATTCTTCGCATAGTATAGACACATGTACTGTCGCCGAGACGGACGCCGTAACATATGGGCAGCTGTTTTTTGACTACGCCGTATTGTATGACATACCTGTATCCTTCGGCTGCGGGATCCCTGTCATAAATTCTAACCCAGCAAAACTTTTGGAACTGTATTATCACTGGATGACCGGTGGTTTTTTCGGGGCGGCCTCTGTAAAGGCGTTGCTGCTGAGCGAGGTGTTCGACAGAGAGAAGCTGATGAGTCTTTATCCGGAAAGGAGCAACGATTTTAGTTGGTCAGTATTTTATGATGTCGTGGGGGCTATCAGGCTGACAAATGACCGTACGGTGAATTCGGAACGCTTAGCGGGATTCGTTAAAGCCGTTTCGGACGAAGAGGCGAGGATAAGTCCTGGGGACGAAAAAGCCGGCAAGACTGTCATGCAGAAAAAACTATGCATACCGTTCCTGGAAGTCCTAGCACGTGAGTTGTCGTTGCCACCGGAAGAGTTCATAGCGAAATATTCTGTTATCCGTAAGGGTACGGAAACTAACACGCAGAGGCTAATCATGAACCTTGACATGGCTGCTTCACGTGCCATCTACGATGAACTGAAGGTTATCGGCTCGTCGGTCGATCGAGACACCGAGGACATTATATCGAGCGTAATGAAGATGAGCGTAAGGACAGGCAGGAACGAGCCGGGCAAGCTTTATGTCACAGGCATCGATGGAGCGTTGTCGTCCATACGTGAGCACCTTTATATCGCTGGACTGTCGGCGTCGAGGTATCCCGGATCACCAAGAGAGAATTATCTGCTGCTTGATGCAGACCTTAAGCTGTTCGGTGAAGGGGCAGAGCATATGACGTCTGACGGACATATAGCGAGAAAGAGGGAAAGGCTGCTTACGCTCGCACGTCTTGCCACAGGTCTCGGATCATCCGTGGAAGTATCGTTTGCAGGCCTTAATGTCTCCGAGCTTAAGCATGAGAATGCATCGTCGCTCGTATTCGAACTTTACCGTGAGGACATCGGCAGAAATTTAGCCGAAAAAAATTTAGAAGAGCATATTATAAAGATTGGTTATTTTGAACCTGCTATTTCTTCGGCAAGGAATATAGGTAAGGCATATAATGAAGGCAAGACTATTTCGGCGAACATGACGACAGCCCGTAGGGCTGCCGCCGTAAGCTGGAATCCCGACCGAGAATATTCACCGTCGGCGCTTGACACGTTCTTTAGTTGCCCGAGGTCGTTCATGCTGAAGTATATCTTTGGCCTGCCCGTGCCCGACGATGATAAGCCTTTCGAAGTGATGGCGGCAAACGAGAGCGGAACGCTTGCGCATGCACTTATGGAGGAACTGGCTAATACCGATATGAGCAAGGGCGAGTTCATGAGGCTTTCGGAAGACTTCTTCGATCGGTTCATAGCCGTACATCCGCCGCTCGTGCCACGTAATGTGCAGATCGAAAAGGATGCCTTCCTGGAGATGATGGAGACGGCATACGACATGGATCCGCACCGTGAAGTGATCCTTAAGGAAGAGGATATACATTGTTTACATGAAAGTGGCGTGAAGATACATGGTTTCCCCGACAGGGTGGAGAAACTTGATGCCGGATCGTATCTTATCGTCGACTTTAAGAGCGGAAGGTCGATCGTACACGAACAGGATGATATAGAAAGCTGCTTGCAGGTAATAGTATACGCCTACATGATGGAACAGAAGGGATACAGGATATCCGGCGCAGAGTACCGTTATATTCGCCTGGGAGAGACCGTATCCTGCAAGTATGACGACGAGATGAAGGAGAAGCTGCTTGGGAAGCTGAAGGAATTTAAAAAGCATCTCGACGCTTCTGATTACCCTTTGCCGAGCGTAGGAGAGGATGACAATGATCCGTGCAGATTTTGTAAGTATGCGACGGTATGTGGCAGAGATGAAGAGATAGGAGGGTGAGGCGATGACAGGTACAGACAGGGATACTGACGCTCGCAACAGGATAGTATCCGACATAGATACGAATTTCTTCGTGGAGGCCGGTGCCGGGTCGGGCAAGACAACGATGCTTGTCAACCGCATGGTTGCCATGGTGGAGGCCGGCATACCCATAAGTAAGATATGTGCCATAACGTTCACAAAAGCCGCCGCTGGTGAGTTCTACGACAGGTTCCAGAGGCTTCTTATCGAACGAAGCAGTCCAGATTACGTGTGGACGACTAACGGTCACGCAGGGCAGCTTCCTGCACCGACAGACGTGACAAGAAAGTACTGTGCCGAGGCGCTGAAGAATATTGACCTGTGCTTTATGGGGACGATAGATTCGTTCTGCGGGATGGTTTTGGCCGAACATCCTTCCGAGGCAGGGATACCTTCCGACGCATCCATCGTTTCAGACGATGATGCCTCGGTGTTTTATAAACAGCAGTACGTGAAGATCTGCTCGGGTGCTTACGGTGGCAGGTTGGAAGCTTTAGCGTCATCGTTCAGGTCTTTTTATCGGAACGCTGAGGATGTATTCGTACAGGGCGAAGCTGTCATGATGAACAACAGAAACGTTCATTTTAATTACACGAAAATGGGTCCGGTAGACATCGACAGCGATTTTGACAGGGAAAGGAATGCGGTCATTCAGGCCGTGAAGTGCCTTGTCGACCATCCCGAGCTTAAATACGACGCTGAGAAGAATAACCTTGCCGCATGGGATAAGATCGACGACATATATAAGAACGTTCGAAGAAGGTGGAGCAGCAATTTCTCCGGTGTCGTGAACGCCCTTAAGTCTTTCAAGGATATCCGCCTTATACCTGACGCTCTCAATAGATGTGGGGCATCGCTGGCAGGCATGTTTGAACCGGGTGGTGCAAGGGCAAAGTGGCTTGAGAGCGTCGTAGGCAGAAAGGGAGGCTTGTACGACCGACTGGTGTCACTGCAGTACTCGGCGTCGATGGAGTTCCTTGAAGCGTGCGTGCCCGTGCTCGAAGATGCCATGCGTGACAAAGGAAGCCTGACCTTCTTCGACTACCTGTATTACCTGAGAAACATGCTCCGAAGGGACGCTGAGGATGACGGTAAGCTCATACGGTATATCTACGACCGACACAGTTATTTTCTTATAGATGAGTTTCAGGACACGAATCCTATGCAGGCGGAGGTTTTCTTTTACCTTGCCTCCGAACATCCTGTTCCTCGTTGGAGTGCTTGCGTGCCAAGGCCCGGTTCACTTTTCATTGTCGGCGATCCGAAGCAGTCCATATACCGGTTCAGGAGCGCTGATGTCACTTCGTTCCTGAAGGTAAAGGGGCTGTTTGAAAATAACGGGGGCGCAATACTTTCACTGTCGAGGAATTTCCGTTCCGTAAGACCGCTGTGTGAGCATTTTAACCGAGCCTTTACGGAGATGCTACCGGAAGAGACCGCTGACCAGAGCAAGTTTGAGGAGATACCGCTTCCGAACCCGAGAAGTGATGAATTTCAAGGTGTTTATAAATATACTGCGTATACCGCCAGTCTTGAAGCTGAACATCCTGAAGAGACTGACCCGAAACAGATTTCGAAGATCATACAGGCGCTTGTCGATAACGACAGTTATAAGATCAGGACAAAGGGTGATGCAGCTCCCAGAAAGCTACGCTACAGTGATATCATGGTGATCACATACGGTAAGAAGAAGCTGGGGCCGATAATGGCGTGCCTTGACGCAAAGGGGATACCTACGAGGGTCGAGGGAGATGTACCGTTTAGTCTTAACGAAGCACTTAAGGAGGTACACAGGATATATTCTGCTGTAGCCGATGCCGACGACGCTGTTTCGTTGTATGGTGCGCTGACGGGCAGACTTGTAGGACTTGCAAAGGAAGATATTCTTAAGTATAAAGAGGCGGGAGGCATGGTATCGCTTAAAGCCTCGTTCGATGTAGAAGCCTGTACTGATGTAACGGCACGTACGGTGGGTGAAAAGATCGTTGAGCTTAAGAGGCTGCGGCTTATGGCGACGAGGCTGTCTCCTGCAGCATTGTTCGCAAAGATAATGGACGCTTACAGGGTATATTGTACGGTCGAGGCTGAGAACCTGGAAGTGGTATACTATACGCTGGAATTGCTGCGTAATGCCGAGAAGTCCGGTACCGTTGTTTCCCTAGAGGACGGCGTGAGGTATATTGGCAATCTGATAGATGGTTTATCGGGAGAGGAAAGATGCCTTAGCCTGAACGAGGGAAAGGATGCCGTGCATATGGCAAACCTTCATAAGGTGAAAGGCTTGGAGGCTCCTGTGGTGATCCTCTCGGCGTCCGTGATGTTCAACAATTCGGTTGACAAAAGGATTGTCCACGGTGATGACGGTTCTGAAGGATATATTTTTGGGCTGCCCAGAAAAGATGACGCCGGTAATGCCAGGGGAAGCTATTTTGAAACCAATGAGTTTACCGACGAAGTTGCGGCGGAGAAAGCGTCGAGCAATGCTGAAAACCAGAGGCTTGTCTATGTGGCGGCTACACGTGCACGGAACGTGCTCATCATATGTGACAGCATATCGGTAACGTTCGGTAACGAAGTACATAGGTCCGTATGGAAACCGGTGATGGATGGCTTACCTGATGTTTTTGAAGCCGTTAAGGCACAGGCTGGTAAGAAAGCTACCAAGACGGTAACGGTTGACTCAACTGGATTATACGAAGAAGCGGAGAGGACATGCGTACTGAAAGATCGTGGTCGAGAGGAGGCAACTTATACTATAGAACTGCCGAGCAGGCTACGTCTTTCGTCGAAGATTGCTGATGACCGTGGGGCGGGAGATGAACAGGAAAACGTCGCGGATAGGTCCGGGGTAGAAATGCCAGTTGACGGTGTGTCGGTAAAACCCGAGAAACATCGCTTCCCAGCACTACTAGGTACGATGGTTCATAAGCTGATGGAAATGCTGGTATCCTCACGTGGAAAGGTAGATGTGACCGGCATGGTAGACGAGATTGTCGGGGAGTACCTTACTCCAAGTCTTAAGATTTATGAAAATAGTCTTTCTACGTCGTTAACGCAGGTCGCAGAAAGGATGAAAACTGGTGGCTATACGCAATCAAACGGTCTGCCGCAGGATATCCTGAATACGCTGCTTATGGCGGATGAGGTTTACTGTGAGGTACCTTTCTGTTATGCGGATAATAACGGAGATGATAAGGTACTTTGGAATGGTGTGATGGATGTAATATACCGTGTAGGCAACAGGTGGCATATCGTCGATTACAAGACAAATGTCGACGGGAGTAACCTTGACACGGTATACCGGTCACAGCTCGATTCGTATACCAAGGCGTTCAGGGAAATGACCGGTGAAGAGGCCGACGCCGCCACTTATCATATCGACATATAAAATAAAAGTATGTTGGCTCACGGCGATGAACGTCGATGATGTCACGTAACAACATTATAAAATACGCTAAAAGGAAGAAAGCTTGTGGGGCCTGGAGACGGAAATTTCCAGGTCCCAAGGCCTTTTTTTCGTTGCTAAGTGTAGGTGTAATCGATATGTGATAAAGGGGGGTAGTTCGAAGGGCACCCCGAAATTTTTTTGGTGGTGCATATTATATAAGACAAGGATGATACCGCAATATTGAAAATTGATTTCATCTCTTGAATATATGGGTGAATGTGATAACGATGAAAGGTAGGATGATGTAATTAGTAGCGAGGGAGAAATATGGTTTTTGGGAATGTTTGCGTGAAAGTAATACACCGTATTATTTTTTCGCGTAATTTAAAAAGTGAATAGGGAGGATTGATTAAAAATGACAGTAAGGATGACAGATCACAACAGTCGAGCCAATAGAAATGGTGTTCACTCGGCAAGACATATCGGCCGGGATTTTGATACTAGCCTAGCGGATAATATTGACGAAGGACG
>Ga0310691_10004823_pt1 | contig 14995 bp, 9 predicted proteins | sample 176DNAGHGlowgp2_FD_203887 | JGI IMG/M metagenome (GOLD analysis project Ga0310691, IMG submission 203887) | Sheep rumen microbial communities from Palmerston North, Manawatu-Wanganui, New Zealand - 1766 DNA GHGlow gp2 (v2) (version 2) | ecosystem: Host-associated > Mammals > Digestive system >... | reverse complement strand
ATTATATCATCTATTTTTATATGAATAAAATCTGTTTGTATTGTGCGACCGGAATGCGAGTGTTAATATCAAAAGCGGAGATAAGGACAACCATGGATACAGCTATCAACCTGACATCTATATACGTCTCCGATGGTATCGGGATAATGCTTCTGATCGTCATTCTGGCAACCAGAGGATGGGTCCTGCCCGCCAGAAAAAAAGAGAGCATCATGCTCTCCGTCATCATCGTATCATCCATCACCAACTGCCTGATGGACGCCCTGATGTCCTATTACGATGGTATTCCCGGAGAATCTGCCTATGCCATCTCCATGATGGGCAACACCTACCTTTTTCTCTACAACCTGATAGTGGGTATCGGTATCATCTATCTGATCGTCATCCATGTCGATAAGTCCATTCCAAAGCTTCAGGGATTATTCTTCCTGGTCCTGGCGGTTATCGAGATAACGATCCTAATCGTCAATCTCTTCTACCCGATCGCATTCTCCATCGACAGCAACAATATATACCACAGAGGACCCTTCTACTGGATCTTCGTGCTGGCGGCATTTATCCTTATCACCTACGGCTACATCTTCTACCTTGTATCCAAGGTGAAGAACCCCTCCCTGAGATACTTCCCCGTATGGCAGTTCCTTATGCCTATCCTTATCGGCATAATCCTCCAGGGCTTTATCTATGGAATATCCCTTCAGCCTGTAAGTTTTGCCATAGCTTTCTGCGGACTTGTCATCTGCCTCCAGAACGAGTGCATCTATATCGATAAGCTCACCGGTGTCTACAACAGATATGAACTCGATGCTCTGGGCAAGGGAATCATGATGAGGAAGAACGAGCGCATCGCCGGTATCATGCTGGACCTTAACGGCTTTAAGCAGATCAACGACAACTACTCCCACGAGGAAGGCGATCAGGCCCTTGTGGATTTTGCCGGGATCCTGCTCAATGTCATCCGGGGCAACGGTGTGGTCATAAGACTCGCCGGAGATGAGTTCGTGATCATAATGAGACGCTTCAAGGAAGAGAATATAGAAGAGATCAGGACGGCTATCCTGGAGGCAGTGGAAGACTATAACAAGACATCAGGCAAGCCCTACAAGCTGTCCACAGCCATCGGCGGCTCCATCTTTGAATTAGGCGGCGAAGGCACCAGGGACTTCCTGGGAAAGATCGATCATCTTATGTACAAGGATAAGAATGATTATTACAAATATCACTCCAAGCCTTCAGCCTGAGATACTAAAGGGAACAAAAGCTCAGATCTCACGTCACATCCGTAAGGCTTAGGATCAAAACTGTAAGACAACTCTCCGCCGTAGTTTTCTGCGGCGGTCTTTATATTTCTAATACCAAATCCGTGGTTCTTCTTATCGGACTTTATAGTTTCCATCTCACCTTCGTTTACCACCGGCTCCTTGGCGGAAGGATTCTTAACAGAAACCAGGAAGAACTTATCCGTCTTCTTAAGATCCAGCTCGATCACCTTCATATCGGAGGAAAGATCTGACAGCGCCGGATCAGATGCAGCCTCTATAGCATTATCAAGAAGGTTGGCCAGGATCTTACACATATCCCTGGGAGAGAGAGCAATGCCTGAGAATGTGCCTGAGGACTTAAGGGTGATACCCTTCTCCCCTGCCTCCGACCTCTTGGAGGAAATAATGGCATCAGCTATGGTATCTCCCGTATGGGCAGACACCTCCGACACCTGAAGATTATCTCCCATCTCCTCCAGGTAGTCCCTCATCTTGTCATATTCGCGGCTCTCCAGAAGGAGCATCAGCACCTGGATATCATTTTTCATATCATGCCTCATACCCCTGACTTCCGAATCCGCCTTTACCGTAGCCTCAAAGTACTTAGTCTGGGAAGCCACCAGTTCCTCGTTAACGTTATTCAGGTCACGGAGATCATTTCTTTCCTTTCTGGTGACCCTGATATAAAAGAATATGAATACGGAAAAAAGACCTAAGAGCATGGTGATTATGAGGGAGATCTTTTTTTCGTTATCTATGAGGGAAAAATCCGTAACATACTCCTGTCCCCTTTCATCATATGACACCGCAGAAAAGATGGATGAGAATATGGAAAGAAGGAAGAACATCAAAAGCAATACAGAGATGGGAAGAGGCACGTTATCCTTCTCCCCCCTTACCCTGTCTATAGCCACAAAGAATACTACTTCCAAAGCCAGGGCAATGAAATCAAATGTGAGATAGATCCCCAGCCTGGCACCCGGAGAAATGGCATTATCCAAAGACAGTATGGAATATGCAATCTCTCTTAAGTATGTAAAGATCTCATCAAAAGAAGCAATGATACCCAGAGAAAGGAGGACCACCACTATCCTTCTCCATATCTTCCCGGAAAGCTCAGCCACCAGCAGTATCGCAAGGGCCACATAAAGTATGATCGTAAACCCTTCCTTGGAATCTATGACCACAGTATTATCTGTCGTCCGGGTAAGGATAGCCATGACCGCCATGCTCAAAGAGACAGCCATGCTCATGATATAAACAAGCTTTCTGTTTTTAAATCTGTACTTAAGTACTCCGTCGATAAAGTAGTCCAGAAGTAAGACGGAACATACCACGGGCATCATTATCATAATGGTCTTTATAAATTGAAGGAGGGTCATCTGCCGTTCCTCCTTATGTACTCGAAAAGTTCCTTCTTCAGTGAAGCAGAGGAACTTCTGGCCACAGGAAGAGTCTCCCTGTTATCCATAAGAACATCAGATGAACTCATCTTGATCACGTGCCCCAGATTTATGTAGTAGGATCTGTGGATCTTAAAGAATCCGTCAGTAATGCCGTCCACCATATCCATGGCAGCCGAGAACTTCATACGAAGCTCCACCGCCGAGGAAGTAAATACGAACCTGACGCAGTTATTGGCAGCCTCCACATAGATAAGGGAGGATATGGGGAAAATAAGATCCTCACCATCCTTTTTGAGGACGATCTTCTCCTCCACCTTAAGCTTCTTTTCCAGGTCCTTAATGGCCTGCCGCAGCTTATCCTCCTCAATTGGTTTTCCCAGGAACCTGAAGGCATCCACCTCATATCCTTCCATAGCCATTTCCGTATGGCTGGTGGTGAAGATTATGGGGATATCCCTTGAGTAATTCCGGATCAGCTTGGCGGTGCTCATGCCGTCCAGTTCCTTCATCTCGATATCAAGAAATACCGCATCAAGATGGAAGTCGTTTTCAAAAGCCCTGATGACTTCAGCTCCGTCAGAATAGAGAAAGCAGCTTACGTCTTCCCTGCCGTAGATCGAGGATATCATGGAAGCTATCTGCTGCCTGAAGGCTCTCTCGTCATCTACAACGGCAATACGCATCGCTGCTCTCCTTTGCTGTTTTCTATAGACTTCAGTTTACCACTTAACCGATGGTCTTTCCATTTTCGAGCCTTACGGTCCTTGTACCGTAGGAAGCACACTCGGGAGAGTGGGTGACCTGAAGTATAGTAAGCCCTTTTTCCTTGTTGAGGCGGGAGAAAAGATCCATTACTTCCCTGGTGGAATTGGCATCCAGGTTACCTGTAGGCTCGTCGGCCAGGATCACCTCCGGATCTCCCAGTACAGCCCTGGCGATGGAGACTCTCTGCTGCTGTCCGCCGGACAGTGTAGCCGGCATGGCTTTTCTCTTTTCCGTAAGGCCGGTGATCTCCAATATCTCATCCAGCTCCTTCTTAAGTTCGGACTTTTTCTTTCCTGCCATGGTAAGGGGAAGAAGGATATTGTCCTCCACGTTAAGGTTCATTACCAGGTTATAGAACTGGAATACAAATCCCACCTTCTCCAGACGGAGCTTTGAAAGCTCCGCATCCTTCAAAGATCCTATATCCTTTCCGCAAAGTTCAATGTTTCCCTCAAAGTCTCTGTCCAGTCCTCCGATGAGGTACAGAAGTGTGGACTTACCTGATCCTGATGCGCCCATAAGGGATACGAACTCCCCTTTTGCCACATACATGCAGGCATCGTCCAGGACCCTGTTGAGATTTGTATTTTTACCAAATGTCTTTCCTACATTTTTTACTTCGATAATCGTGTTCATCTTTATATCCTCCGTATCCTTACTCATACTTGATCTGTTCTGATATCTTCATCTTCTTAAGGCTTCTAATGGGAAACAGTACCGTCAGGGTAAACAGGGCCACCAGAAGAAGGAAGAAGAGTATCGTAGTCACAGGCGATATGTCTATGGGCAGGCTTATGCCGTCCGAATTTTCCACTGCAGCGGAAATGACTTTGCATAGAAGTACTCCGGCAACCGTTCCGGTTCCTGCCGCCGTAACTGAAGCCAGCAGCACTTCCCTGAAAAGTATTCCCGACAGCTGCTTCTTTGTCATGGAAGTAGACAGGAGCACGGCGCATTCCTTTTTCCTTCCCTCAAAGCCGATAAGCTGGTTGGTGATCATTCCGACACAGGTCATGCCAAGAGCCACAGCGATAATAGCGGTCATTATGGCATTGAACCTTTTCTTACTCATCTCATTCTCTTCAATGAGAGCCTGATGGGTCTTGACCTGGCTGTATGTTCCCTTACCGTAAGTCTGCAGAATTGATGCTACAGTATCGGGAGAGTCGCAGCAGATCAGGATCCCGAAGGGCTTATCGTTAAATACAAGTCTGTATTCATCCAGGTTTATGAAGAAACATGCTTTTGTTCCTTCAAGGCTCTGAAGATCATAGATGCCTCCCACCGTATATTCCCTCTTTATAGGGAATACTCCGTCGGGATCTATTGTTACTGTCAGAGGATCTCCCACCGAGACCCCTGCCCTTTTTGCATACCTGCTGTCTACCCAGACAACTCCCTCTTCGATCTGATCAGGAAGTCCGGTAAAACCGGAATAGTATTTATAACCTCCCTCAGGAAGTCCGTAGAAGGAACAGTTCACCGGCTTCTCCTCATCGTTGATCACAGACTCTGAAATGTTAGTGTAGAGCATCTCAAAATCAGTAACACCGTCCAGGTGGTCGATGTAAGAGTAGTACTTGGCATTTTCCGTAGTCTGGGCAACCACATCGCAGCTGTAAGGATCCAGATTCATGGCGTCCATGACAGATGTGGTTATGATCAGGACAATAATGGTCATGGTAGCTGCTGTTGCGCAGAGGACTCCGCTTCCTACAGTGCTCTTTCTGGAGATAGTCTCCACACCTGCAAGAGACCACTTGGGATCTCCCTTCTTATCCGAGAAGGACTGTACAAGACCTGCGATGTACTTAAGAAGCAGAGGGAAAAGAAGGGCCACAGAAGTTACAAGGCAGATGGTGCAGAGTGTTGCACCGATAAAGTTAGTCCTGAAGAAAAAACATACTACTGAAAGAGCCAGGAAAACAAAGCCTGTAACTGTATGGGACTTACTGAACCTGTAAGCAGTATCCCTGTTGTCAAAGATGATATCCCTGATGGATGTCTTAAGGGCCTTCAGGATAGCACGAAGAGGTATAAGACACTCGATCACTATAGCTCCTATAACAACACCGGCTACAAGGAACACCGACATAGCAGGGATGTCGTAACTGATCACCTCTCCCGTGGTGTCCTGCAAAGTAAACATGGAGCTGAGCATAGGCTCTCTTACAAGACCATAGATAATAAGGGCCGGTATACATCCCAGAACTGCATAGAGCACATTCTCAAGAAGAAGGATACGGGCAGTACGGCCGGAGCTCATTCCAAGGCTTCGGAGGGTACCAACAAATGACATCCTCTCAGCCACGATCCTGTTACAGATAGATATAGTAACGAAGATAACAAGAAGGAATGCAATGGCAAACAGAAGATAAAGGAAAGCCTTCAGTTCGTTTACCATATTCATATCCTGCTCAGTAGCTACCATAGTGATAACTGAGGCATCGGGATACCTGTCTTCTAAGATCTGCTTTGCCTCCTCCAGGTTGTCATTATCTTCAAGATCTACGATATACATACCCTTGATATCCGTATATCCGCAGGTCAGTGCATTCATAGTATCTGTATTTACGACTACAGAATATTTACTTGAGATCAGATAGTTGCTCTTACCTTCGGGGATAAGTCCTGCAACAGTGATCTCAACCTTATTTTCAGCCCTGTCATGGACAGTGATGGTGTCACCAACTTCATATCCGAAATCGGCTGCCAGCTTACTTGTGATAAGACCTTCATTTTCGCCAAGGGTGCAGGGATCAAGAACTCCCATCTGCGCTGCCTTTTCGGGGTCAAGACCCAAAACGGGCATGCTCTCGGTAGTAACGTAGTTGTACTCACCTTCGATGTCCTTATAGATAGTCTCAGTATTAGACTCGATGGACAGTACCTTGCAGGCAGGAAGAGAAGACTCCAGCTCCTCCTGGCTCATGTTTCCCCTTCCGGCAGTAACTATAAGCTCTCCGGGGGAAACGATATTGTACATCTCAGAAAGAACAGTATCTATGGTGCCTCCCAGGTCAAAGCAGATAAGTGCGCTCAGGGAACATACAAAGATGGAGAAGACCACAAGTAGTGTACGGAGAGGTTTTCCGAAAACATTTTTAAGTGAATTCTTTAATATAATGTTCATTTCGTTTCACCTCCTTAGTACCAGCGTGATATGCGGTCTTCAGGAGCGATATACATACCGTCTCCCTCAGTCACGTCATATAATTCATAAAAAGCGTCCAAAGTGGAAAGGATAGCATTTACCCTTATAACTTCAGGGCTGTGTTCATCAAAAGCGATCTGGCTGATGACCGATTCATCCGTCTTCTTCTCGCACCAGATCCGTGCATAGTTCTCGAAAAGCAGAGTGAGTTCCTCATCAGTAGTACAAAGGGAAGAAATGCACTCCATACCTCCCAGGTCCGCATAGTTCTCACCAAGCGTCTGCTCACCGTCCACATGGTAGATCCCGAAAACAGTGAAGTTATCTTCAAAGTAGGAGGCGGCATCAGAATTTCTGTCCAGCAGGGTCTGGTAATCAGAATCAGAGATCCAGGAAGGATCATAAGCGCCGTCCGCATTAAACAGGATACAGTTACTGTCAAAAGCATGTCCCATCTCATGGGCTATAACCATTCCCAGGCCCCCAAGATTTGTGTAGTAATCAGCAGACATATCGAAGAAAGGCGCGTTCATGATGGCTACAGTGATAGTGATGTTATTAGCAGCAGGATCATAACATGCATTGAACATCTGCATGGGCATACCAACTTCAAATCTGTCCACGGGCTCATAAAGGCTGGCGATTTGGTCAGCCATGCTGATCCTGGTGTACTCAAGAAGAAGATCATAGTAGTTATCCGCAGGAAGGGATGCATACTTTGTAAGATCATGTCTTTCCACATTCATTCCTGTTACATACACGATGTTGTCCAGCTTCTGAAGAAGTCCCGAACGGGTAGTTTCCGAAAGCCAGTCCGCGCCTGAGATAAGATCCCTGTACCCTTCCCTTATATCGTCACACATGGATACTAAAGCTTCATCCATCTCAGGGGAATAATACTGCTCCACATAGAGAGGATCCGTCTCCGCATAAAATGCATTGAATATCTCATCTACTGCCTGCTCTTCAGCAGTCTTATAACTGATCTCCACATCTCCCGAAAGGGCCTCGTAATGAGGGGCGATAAATCTCATGTACTTCTGGTAAAGTCTTCCCAATTCCAATGTCTTAAGGGCATTTAAGTTCTCATCAACAAACAGTTCATTCAGTCCTTCCAGCTGTCCCTTATCCAGGTAACAGAAAGAAGTTATGGCAGATGTATCAAATCCGATCTCGGAAAAATATCCTTCCATATCCACGTTAGTGAAAAGATCATAAAGCTCCGATGCAGGCATGGACTCTACATACACATAGAAAAGTTCATCCGACATGAGAATATCCTTATCCGTACAGGAAAAAAGATCCATGGCATAATATCCCAGCTCAAGGCCGTACTGCTCCGCCTCGGAAGGGTCATATCCTAAAGCAGTCCACAATGTCTTTCCCGATGTCTTAAGGGAGTTAAAGGCGAAGTTATCTTCCATTACATCCTTAAAGCTGACGTCAAAGACCGAATCCTGCTGCTGGAAAAGGATACACCTCTGCCCCGGCACACAGTAGTCTGTCTCTACCGTTGCACCAAAGATACTATCAAGGCCGTAGTCACGGACCAAAGTTGCATCGATGGAAAGAAGCTCCGATACAGAAGAACATTCCGCGATAGAAGACATCAGAGAGATAAGATCAGAAGGGGCATCCCCTTCAAAATCATAGGAAGAATAAAGATCATAAGCAGTAGCAATAATATACTCCTCAGATCCCACAGCATAGCCTGATCCGGCAGCCACATCACTTATGATCCCCTTGACCTGGTTCTCCACCAGCTCGTCGTCAAAGGCGGTCCCGGCCACCGACTCTCCATAATCGAACTCTGCGTTCTCAAGGGTATCCTTATTTACATAGTAGTAAAAATCATCCTGGGGACGGGCCGACAGAGAGACTGGGGCCGCTTCAGTAGTCTCAGCGGGCTCTATAACAGCAGCACATCCGGATAAGACCACCGGCAGTCCCATGGAAAAGATAAGGATGGTTCCAATAAACTTTTTCATATCCCAAACTCCTTGCATTTTTCTTACAGTGGCATATTACAGCAAGAAAACCCGTCTATGCAAAAAGTGTGGTGAACTGCATCCTATCCGTGGTGAATCGACAAAAGTGACAAAACAGAACCGTCCCCATTTGTCACCCCTTAGGCTCTTCGGCCTTCTGAAGGTCCAGTATCGCCTTGAAAAGATCACCGTCGATATCCAGCTTCAGGTTACCGCCCATACCGGATGCCAGGGAACTTGCAATGGAAAGACCAAGTCCGGAACCTTCAGTATTCCTGGAGCGGTCACCTCTTACAAATCTCTCGGTAAGTTCCTCGGGGCTGATATTGAGCATAGTTTCTGATGTATTCTTAAATACAACTTCTATCCTTCCGTCCTTCTCCCGTGTATCAAGGAAGACCCGCGTGCCGCTCTTTGCATACTTATAGATATTACGGAGGAGATTATCGATTATCCTCCAGAGATATCTTCCGTCTGCATTGACATAGATATTTTCTGCATGAAGGGTCCTGATGAACTCCAGATCCTTTGACTTGAACTTCTCTTCGAATTCGCCTGATGCCTGGGAAAGAAGGACCGCCAGGTCCACCTTCTCGATATTCATGTCGATATTTCCGGAGGAAGCCTTGGATGCCTCCACGATATCCTCCGTCAGCTTCTTGAGCCTTGCTGACTGCCTGTCCAGAACCTCGAGATATTCATCTGCCTTCTCGTTCTTAAGATCCTCCTTCTTCAGAAGATCCACATAGTTGATTATGGATGTGAGGGGCGTCTTTATATCATGGGATACATTGGTAATAAGATCAGCCTTCATCCTCTCGCTCTTGATGCTCTCTGCGACCGCGAGGGAGATACCTTCACCGGCGTTGTTGATATCCTCGGCATGTGATCTGAAATCAGCCAGCATACCTTTTGTATCCACCGGCTCAGCGAGATTTCCGGAAGCGACCCTCTTCATGCCGTCACGGACCTTCTTGGCCTGTACAGCCAGATAGATCACAAGTGCAGCAGAGATAAGCTTGTAAAAAAAGAAGCAGACTATACCGGCACTAATATCATTATAGAAGACCCAAAGGCCGGCGATCTGGACCAATGCAAGGACTCCCATTCCGATAAGGAGCTTAAGGGTCATCGAGGAATTCGATCCGGTGATCAGGGAGATCCTCGAGATGCCGCGTCCGGTATATCCGAGAAGTGTATATCTCCAGAACACCCCCGCCTTGATCCTGGTTATGGTGTTATATATACACATCGCAGCAAATACGGAAAAGACGGTAACCGCAAAGGCGACCAGTGTCACATTGGTGGCAAGATCCATCCGGAGATAGAAAAGTGCGGCTATGCATGCTCCTATAAGTACCCCGAGACATGCAAGGGCAAGAGGCACGAAAATATAGGGGATCTTGTGTACACCATGTATCTCTGACCCCGAGACCCTGATCATAGCAACGATACCTGCGATGAGCAGGATGCCTCCGATGACAAAGATAACAGCAGCGGCCCTGGTCAGGGAAGCAATAAGACCTGCTAATTCATGTGCCTGACAGTAAAGGTCATCTTCCCTGTTTGAGTAATCAAGATCGTCCACCACTTCATAAAAGGCATAATATCCCTTACCGTTGGGGTTATCATCACCATAGCAGTAGGATCTGTTCATCAGGATATCCCACAGACTTCCATGGACAGTCCCGTAATAATATCCGTCATGCCCGTAGACAAAATCCTCCTCCAGGCCGGAGAAGTTATCCGTCTCATAAACGATCTCTGGCTCACTACCTACGGAAGTTCCGGCATTAGTATCCGATACGCTGTAGGGATCATTATAATTGCTGACCGCCACGATCCGGAACTGAAGGTTGGGGCTTATCAGTTCTGCATTAAAACGGAGATCGTTATCTCTGCCGCTGCTCACATCCTCAAGGAGCCTTAAGAGATCATTCTGGGCGATGATACCATCTATCCTGCTCTCTATCTTTTCCCCGGAGACATCAAAAAGATCCAAATTTGCCAGGACCATCATTCCGACACCCGACCCGAGGAACATCGCCATTCCGACTATGCATACCATGCCGGCGATCACCTTGGAAAAGATGTTATTCTTCTTTGTTTCAGTCATTTCTTATCCTCCATCATGTAACCGTGGCCCCAGACGACCTTGATATATCTGGGATTACCGGGATCTATCTCGATCTTCTCACGGACATGCCTGATATGTACGGAGACCGTATTCTCGGCCCCGCTGATATTCTCGTGCCAGATCTTCGAATAGATCTCCGAAGGTGAGAAGACTCTTCCGGGATTCTTTGCAAGGAGCAGAAGGATCTCATATTCCGTCTTAGTGAGACTGATCACCTCACCGTCCACAGTAACTCTCTTACTTTCGTCGTCTATCTCTATTCCACCGTTCTTTATCGTCTGTTTTTCGTCCTGGGCAATACTTGATCCGAACTGCGTATAGCGGCGCAGCTGGGATCTTACCCTTGCCAGGAGCTCCACAGGATTAAAGGGCTTTGTGACATAATCGTCGGCGCCGACATTCAGTCCGAGTATCTTATCAGTATCCTCACTCTTAGCCGTAAGGAATATGACAGGTACATTCGAGAATTCCCTTATCTTTGTAAGCGTAGCTATCCCATCCATGCCGGGCATCATTATATCCAGCAGTACAAGACTGATATTTCCGTCTTCCCTGAGCCTTTCAAGAGCCTCAACGCCATTACTTGCGCTGACCGTCTCATATCCGTCGCTTCCAAGATAGATCTGCAGTGCAGATACTATGTCCTTCTCGTCGTCACAAACCAAGATCCTGTTCATGTTCTTTACCCTTTCGCGTAATCGATTACGATCATATTGTACTCATAAATTCTTAAATCAAATAATCCGATATCTTAAGATTTGGTTAAGAAACAAAAAGATCTGTTGACACGTCTTAATAATGTATGGAATATTAATATCGGAATCAGGAATAAGGGAGAATTTAATATGAGTACAGGAAAAACCATTAGCGGTTCAGTCCTGGCCTTGGTGTTTTTCATCACCGCCCAGCTCGCGTCAGCTATTATCGGAGAAGTTCTTTTCAGCATCGGGATCAATGCAGCTGTCTGTAATGCCATTTCAGGTATTCTCTTTGTAGTATCTGCATTCTATCTCTTCAAGCTCCTTGCAAGGATACTTAAGATCAGGATGGAAGATGTGGGCATCACAAAGATCCACTTCAGCCTTAAGTGGGTATTTGTTGCCATCCTGCTTCCGGTATCAGTCCTGGGAGTATTCCTTCTCCTTCCGGGGGACTTCGTGATCTCGGATATGAGCAGGAGCGAGATGGCCTCCAGGATGTCGGCAGGCATCTTCTTCTCAGGACTGGGTTCAGGATTCGTAGAGGAGATGCTCTTCAGAGGCTTCATCATGAGACTTCTCAGGAAGAGATGGAACACGGCAGTGGCCGTCATCGTTCCCTCCCTGCTGTTCGGTTTAGTCCACATCATCGGCACCGGTTATTCCATCTTGAGCAGTCTTCTCGTAATAACTGCGGGAACACTGGTCGGGATCATGTTCTCCCTCATTTCCCTCGAGGAAAAGAACATCTGGAACTCCGGCATCGTCCACTGTTTCTGGAACATCCTGATCATCGGCGGCGCCCTTTTTGTGGGCAGCGAAGCCGACACCACGAACAGCATCGTATCATATGTGCTCGAAAACAAATCCTTCGCCATCACCGGAGGGGAGTTCGGAATAGAAGCCTCGGTAGTGGCAGTGGCAGGCTACCTTCTCGTATCCGTCCTCGCCTTCACGATCATCAGGATGACAGATCACCAAGAGGCTTAAGACTTCTTTCCAGAATGCCATTCATCTTCGCGATGGCCACGCCATAATTGACCATCGGAACATATGCTCCATCGGAAACCCTCTGCCGGTGGAGCATTTCTTTTTCGCTGAGCATACATCCACCGCAGTGGACCACCAGATCATATCCTGAAAGGTCTTCGGGAAAATCTTTTCCGGATGTGAAGGAAAACTCAAGATCTTTTTCTGTATATCTTCTGATAAGACCCGGAAGCTTTACGGTTCCTATATCCTTACACTGACGGTGATGCGTACATCCCTCCGATATAAGCACCCTGTCCCCGTCCTTAAGGCTGTCCAGCTTTTCTGCTCCCCGGACGAGGCGTTCCAGATCACCCTTATACCTTGCCATCAGTATGGAAAAAGATGTCAGGGGCACAGATCCCGGAACGGCGGCAGCAACCTGAGAGAATGCCTGGGAATCGGTAATAACGAGCGCAGGGGAAACGGACAGTGATGAAAGAGTGGCAGAAAGCTCTGAAGGCTGACATCCCACGAAGGAACATCCGCAGTCAAGAAGATCTCTCATGACCAGCTGCTGGGGAAGGATGAGCCTCCCTTTAGGTGCAGACTCATCCACAGGGATAACGAGGACCACTATATCCCCCTGTGAAACAAGATCAGAGACAAGGGGCCTGACCGTCCCGGAAGCTGAGTTCACCTTTCCGATCAGCTCTTTTAACTCCCGGATATTCTCCCCTGTAAAAGAACTTACATATATCTCATTGGGAGGGAGCGGCGGACGCTCACCGGGAAGATCCGCCTTTGTATGAGCTATCACATAAGGGACAGATCCCGACTTGAACAGGGAGACGAGCTCCTCCTCCAGCGGTGTCAGTACAGGAGAGGATGTGACCAGCACCGCAACATCGGCTGTGGCAAGTATCTCCTGCGCCTTTGAAACACGCTTGGCTCCCAGTTCACCGGTATCATCGAGCCCCGGTGTATCTATTATCACCACAGGGCCTATGGGAAGAAGCTCCATGGTCTTCCTGACAGGGTCAGTGGTAGTTCCCGGTACATCAGATACGACAGACATCTCCTGACCTGTGATCGCATTCACGAGGCTGGATTTCCCTGCGTTCCTCTTTCCGAAAAAACCGATATGTACTCTCTCCGATGCCGGTACTCCGCTAAGTCCCATTTTCACCTCAAAACCTGAAATCTCTTCTGTTGGAATTCCTGATATCCTCTATATTCTTCTGTGCGATATCCCTGACCTTCTCCCTGGGGATACGGTCCAGTTCCCTGGCGATTACTTCATAACCCAGGGACTTGGTACCGGGAGAAGCATAATCCTCCAGATACTCCGCCAGGGTCATGAGGGCATTGGGATGGCAGCAGTTAAGGATCTGACCGCTCTTGCAGAGCGCCATAAAGCGGTCCCCCGTTCTTCCCTCCCTGTAGCATGCAGTGCAGAAGGAAGGAATGTGGTCATTTTCCATGAGCCACTTAACGACTTCATCGAGGGTCCTCTGATCTGACACATCGAACTGCTCTGTATCGTGGGGCCTCTCCTCTTCGGTATAGCCTCCGACAGATGTCCTCGATCCTCCGCTGACCTGGCTAATGCCCAGGGTCAGGAGCTTCTGGCGGACCTCCTGACTCTCTCTGGTGGAGATGATCATTCCTGTATAGGGAACTGCAAGCCTGATACAGGCGGTGATCTTTGCAAAGATCTCATCCGATATCCCGTTGTCGAACTGGGAAGGATCGATATCATCTGCTTTCTTTACACGGGGGATACTTATGGTGTGAGGTCCGACCCCGTGGACCGCCTCCAGGTGCTCCGCATGCATGAGAAGTCCTGCGAACTCATACTTATACATCTCAAGACCGAAAAGAACTCCAAGGCCCACATCGTCGATACCGCCCTCCATGGCGCGGTCGTGTGCCTCGGTGTGGTAATCGTAATCGTGCTTGGGACCCGTGGGGTGGAGCTTCAGATAGCTCTCCTTATGATATGTCTCCTGGAAGAGGATATATGTTCCGATACCGGCATCCTTCAGCTTCCTGTAGTTCTCGACAGTTGTCGCCGCGATATTCACATTGACCCTGCGGATATCCCCATTCTTATGGTGTACGGAATAGATGGTCTTTATACACTCCAGGATATAATCGATGGGGTTGTTTACGGGATCCTCACCCGCCTCGATGGCAAGTCTCTTATGCCCCATATCCTGAAGTGCGATCACCTCCGCACGCACTTCCTCCTGGGTGAGCTTCTTTCTGGGGATATTCTTATTCTTCAGGTGGTAGGGACAGTAAAGACATCCGTTGACACAGTAGTTCGACAGATAAAGAGGTGCAAAGATAACGATCCTGTTCCCGTAGTAGGCCATCTTGATCTCCTCTGCGATCTTATATATCTCCTCTATCTTCTCCGGGATATCACAGGCCAGGAGTACAGATGCCTCCCTGTGATCGAGCCCTGCGCATACATATCCCGTATCAGTCTTCACGGGGCGTGCCTTCTGAAGGATCCTGTCTATCAGTTCCACATTGGACTTATTCTCCTCTGCGAAACGGAGTGTCTCAAGGATCTCACCGTCGTTGATGAACTCCTCCGCCCTCATG
>Ga0310691_10004821_pt1 | contig 14998 bp, 11 predicted proteins | sample 176DNAGHGlowgp2_FD_203887 | JGI IMG/M metagenome (GOLD analysis project Ga0310691, IMG submission 203887) | Sheep rumen microbial communities from Palmerston North, Manawatu-Wanganui, New Zealand - 1766 DNA GHGlow gp2 (v2) (version 2) | ecosystem: Host-associated > Mammals > Digestive system >... | reverse complement strand
GTGATCCCTTGGGCATGACTGGCTCGTGGGAGAGCATCGTCAACTTCCGCAACAACGCCGCCTCGCACCGCACCAGCCTCATCAGCGGCAACGCTCAGTGGTTTGAGGATCACTCGCCCGTCGACCCGCGTTTCCGCAAGGAGAAAGTGACTGGCGTGAGCGCCAAGGTCATCACTGCCGCCATCCTGGCCGGTGACAGCTATCCCTCGACTCCCATCGGCATCAACCTGCCTAACAGCAACTGGATTCGCGCCGCTCATGGATCAAAGTCGGTGACACTGGAGAACATCACTGATGCCTACGACGAGGTAGCCAATGGCTCGGGTCTGAACGAGGAGTTTGCCTACAGCCAGACCGAGGTTGACCTGATGAAGAAGTACCTCACACTTGCCGACAAGTTGCACACCGACCTGCACGAGTGCCTGGGCCACGCCAGCGGCCAACTGCTGCCGGGCGTTGACCCCGATGCCCTCAAGGCTTACGGCGCCACACTGGAGGAAGGTCGTGCCGACCTGTTTGCCCTTTATTATCTGGCCGACCCCAAGTTGGTTGAACTGGGCATCTTTGACAGCCCTGATGCCTACAAGTCGGAATACTACAAGTATATCATGAACGGCCTGATGACCCAACTCTACCGCATCGAGCCAGGCAAGAACATCGAGGAGTCGCACATGCGCAACCGCAAGTTCATCAGCGAGTGGTGCTTGCAGAAGGGCAAGAAGGACAAGGTCATCGAACTGGTGAAACGCAAAGGCAAAACTTACGTCAAGATCAATGACTATGAGAAACTGCGTGGCCTGTTCGCTCAGTTGCTGGCCGAGGTGCAGCGCATCAAGAGCGAGGGCGACTTTGAGGCCGGCCGCAAGCTGGTTGAGACCTACGGAGTGAAAGTTGACCCGAAATTGCACAAAGAGGTGCTTGCCCGCTACAATTCACTTGACATCGCTCCCTACAAGGGTTTTGTCAACCCTGTATACAAGCCTGTGTACGACGCTAGCGGCAACATCATTGATGTGAAGGTCACCTACGGTGAGAACTATGTGGACCAGATGCTTCGTTACAGCCGCGACTACTCGCCGCTGACCAAGTAATCCTAGTATATAATTTAAAGTTAAGAGTTTATAGTCGAGAGTAGTTTCTTTTCTTACTCACTCTAACTATAAACTCTTAATTATAATGTTATGCAAGAGACCCTGAAAGAAATAAGGCTGGCACTATTTGCTCGACGCAATGGTGTTGTGGCCGATGCACTGAAGGCGAGTGGCGACCCACATGAACTCATCATGGGTTGTCCGCTGAGCGACATTACCGCCGTGGCACAAGTCTATGAGCCATCCGCCGAGCTAGCCGAGGCCTTGTGGGCCGACCGCAAGCACCGCGAGTGCCGCCTGATAGCCACCATGCTCTACCCCACTGCTCAGTGCAATCAAGCAACTGCGCTGCGTTGGTGTCACGATGTGATGAACGAGGAGGAAGCCGATGTACTGTGCCACCGTCTGCTGCGTCGATTGGATTGTGCCCCAGTACTCATGATGAAGTTGCTCGATGAGACCTCACCACAGGTGCGCTGCACAGCGTACCGCAAGATGCTGAACTTGGTGGTGACGCAGCACAATTTGCACAATGAGCCATCATTGCTGCTGCGCTATACTGCGTTCCGCCTTATGCTGAACTTGGTGATGATGCGACGCATTGAGTTAGACCCTGAGTTGCGTCTCACCGTTGAACTCGAATTAAATGGCAACCCGTCACACTCCATGCTTCAACTGCTAAAAAGCCTGCTTGAAGACTGATTTTCTCATTTTTTCACCGAAAAATTTTGGTAGTTCGGAAAAAAGCAGTAATTTTGCAGCGCAATCTGGGAACATCCAGTGAGCGATTTTGACTAAAGGAAAGATGCCGGAGTGGTCGATCGGGGCGGTCTCGAAAACCGTTGTACGCTCTGCGTACCGTGGGTTCGAATCCCTCTCTTTCCGCAGCAATCAGGGCATGTTTTGCATGTCCTGATTTTTTAATATTTTGATAAAGATGAGACGCATATATCTGCTGTTGATGTTTATGATTTGCTGTCCTGTTCTGTGCTTCGGGCAGGATTCTATCCAGACAGCCATTGTGCAATCGGCCGACACGATTCAGCACCAGAACAAGTTGCAACAGATCAAAACGCAAATCATGCAACGCATCGAGGACAAAATTAACGAGCCCTACGACACCACACGCAATGAGGGCTACTGGTGGCGTGCCATGAAGCATGGCAAGGTAAACTTCAACGACAGCACCATGGGTTATCCCAAATTCTTGAAGTTCTGCTGGAAGACCTATAAGTGGGGCGACCGTGCCTTTAATAGTTATGACACATCCTATGTGCAGAGCACAGGCAAGAACTGGAAACTCATCCTCAAGAGTGACAACTGGATAGACTCATATATCGGCCGACCCTTTAAGGATACGCACATGGTGATGAACAGCAATCTAGTGTCGAACATCGGTGTCTCGTTGTCGTTCATGGCTGTGAGTGTTGGCTATTCGGTGGCTGTGAGCAATCTGGTTCATGGCGGTAAATTTTCGGACAAAATTGAGTTCTCGTTCACCTGTGCCCGCTTTACTGCCGATGCCTATTACTGGGAAAATAGCAATGAGGTCAACGTTACCTATACAACCACGAACATTGATAATAAGCGTCATGAATTCAGGACATCTGGCATCAACCGAAAAGCATTGGGCCTGACGGCCTATTACTTCTTTAACAATCGCCGCTATGCCCAAGCCGCAGCCTACTGCTACTCAAAGTATCAGAAGCGCAGTGCCGGCTCATGGCTTGCAGGCTTCAGCCTGCAGCACTTCGACGTGAAGTTTGATGTAGAGAAATTGAGCGACGAAGCACGTGTTTACATCCCCACCCAGGCCGAAGCGCCACGCATCCTCTACAACGACTACTGCTTGCTTGTGGGATATGCCCACAATTGGGTACTGGGTCGCAAGTGGTTGTTGAACGTCACTCTGACCCCTTATATAGGCTATCGATATAACCACTTCCATCGCCACGACGGCCTGGCTAGTTCCTTGTCTTTGAATCTGCGTGGCCGCATAGGTGCGGTGTATAACCACAAACAGTTTTTCGTGGGCATACAGGGCTATGCCGACCATCACCGATACAAAGCCGAAGGCAGCCGACTGTTCAATTCAATGATTGATTTCACTGCACTGGCAGGAATCCGATTCTAAGGTTAAAAACATACGAAATTCTTTGGATATTTGACTAAGAATTTGTAACTTTGCACCTTAGATATATTCCAAACTCCAATGAACGGCAAAAAAATATGTGAAGTGTTGCGTGGCATTCGACAAGACATAGCCAGTGCCAATGACATTGAGTATGCTCCTGCCGTTTGCAACCACAAAGGTGACTGTTCTGGCACCTGCCCCCGATGCGAGAGCGAGATGCGCTACATCGAGCGTCAACTGCGTCTGCGCCGAGCCATGGGCAAGGCTGCAGTTGTGGCAGGCCTCACGCTGAGCACAGCCACATTGACTCCTGCCCTAGCCCAAACGCAGCAATCCCCTCCACAAGTTGCCACACAGCGGACAGAACCTCGGCTTGTGGATGCAGCCCCTGGCGACAGCGATGTTGTGATTGTTAGAGGTAATGTTATCGATAAGCAAGATAAAGAACCCCTCATCGGTGCAAGCATAGTTGTCATAGGCACAAAATATGCTACCACAACCGATGTTGATGGGGCTTTTGCGATCAGGGTGACGCGTGGCAGCAAGTTATTAATCAAGTTTATCGGAATGGAAGATATAGTGATTGATGCTAAGCAAAACATCAGTGGCACATTTGTCATGGATTACGCCCCTAAAACCATGCTCACAGGCGAAGTCCTCATTGTAGAGCAAATGCATGCTGTGGATGCCGATATCTATCAACCCAACCATAACTAACTGAAAACTATGAGACAAATTCTTATTATCGCGGCTGTGCTGCTTGCAGCCAGTTGCAGCAGTCATGGCAAGTATGAGTCAAACGGCGAAGTGGTGCGTTACACCTACTGGACCTTCAGTTTCGGGCAAATATATGACACCTTGCCCGGTGCCGACCCTGCGACGTTCAAAAGCGTGAACGACTGGCTGGGACGAGATGCCCAGCGTGTTTACTTCATGGAGAAACAGGTTGTCGGTGCCGACCCCGCAAGCGTTGAAGCCAAGGACTTCCCTTTGTTCCGCGACAAGAGTGACTACTATTACAAAACAACGCCGATGCGTGTTGCCGATATGGGCTCATTCAAGGTACTCAAGCGATTTGAAGATGACTTCTGGGCCAAAGACTCACAGTGCGCCTACTTTGACACTCTCCACATCGCCGGTGCTGACCTGGCCACATTCAAGGTCAAGAGTTTTGCCCATGCCATTGACAAGAACCATGTGTATCGCTTCGGCAAAATTCTGCCAATGGCCGACCCCGCCACATACAATGAGGAATGGAAAGGATTCTATAGCCGCGATAAGTCGCACATCTGGTATATGGGAGAATTGCTAGAGGATGCCGACTATGCAACATTTACCGTTGATGACGACAGTTACGCCCATGACAAGCATGGCACTTTTTATCGCGAAAAACGAACAAACTAAAAGAATTCTTTGCAAAAATAAAAACTATTTCATAACTTTGTCGCGCGTTAAGTAACAATTATTCACTGTAACCCCATTGTTTAAATTATGAAAAAGTACTTATTGATGCTTGCAGCACTGTTTTCGCTGGCTCTTTACAGCTGCACTGACAAGACCGCCACTAACAATCAAGCCGCCACTACCGAGAAGGCAGAAGTGGTCGATGATGGTACTTTGACTCCTACTGGCGACGCCGAGAAGGATGCTCAAGCCTGTGTAGACTTCTTGGTCAAGTCAATCGAGGAGACTGACTTCACTAACGAGGAATCTCAGAAGAAACTTGAAGAGACTATCAAGACTACTCAAGAGACTTTCGAGAAGTTCTACGAAGAGAAGGGCGAAGAGGCCAAGAAGGCATTTGACGAGGCTGGCAAGAAGGCTAGCGAGAAAGTCAAGCTTGAGGAGTTGATGACCAAGAAGGTGATGGAGGCAGTAGATGCCGCCAAGGCTGGTCTGGAGAAGAAGTAAACGTGCGATTCGCACAAACGTAAATCGTCTGTCCTTGCAAGGACAGACGATTTTTTCTAGTAGAGTGTTACATGTACAGACGACGATCCTCAAAGTCGACCTCGCGATCAAGTTGTCCGATGAAGTCGTCATAAACTTCTTGCTCGACATCGCCGAGCATAAACTCCTTCTGGGCATCCTCGCGAATGAGGTCAATCCACTTGCGCCGTGCATTGATATAATCAGTGTGAATCTGGTCAAGGGCTTTATCATCCAGGGCCTCGATGCCATAATAATCAAGAATCAACCGATAACTCCATGTCCAACGCAACTCGTTGTAATCGTCGTTTATACCCTTGAAACGATAGATGAGCGCCGAGATACTGTCCAGTTGTCCGTTGAGCAGGTCATCAATCACCTGCTGTTCCTCGGTCTCGGGCATGAGCAGTCCAGCCAGGTCAATCCAGTTGCCTTCGCCTCGTGTGGTGGGCGGCACTGTGGGCCGATGGCGTTTGAGTACAGCCCCCATATAGATGCGTAACGCCAAGTCATAGAACTCAATACCACGGTCAAGCCATTCAGGCTTGATGACGTAATCTTGATATTTATAGTTGCTCCCGGCATTTGGGCCATCATCGCGCAAGCCTTCCAGAATGCGCTTGCCACGCAGCACCTCGCTGATGGTGAACGGACTGAGCCAATCGAAGTTAACGCAGCTCTTTCGGTCGGCCGAATTGCGTCGGTCGCGTTTGGGCCATTTGCGTATGTCACGATATAGCCCGACCGTGGCAAAGTTTCGTCCTGGCACCAAGAACATGGTGTCGCTGTAGGCAATCAGATAGGAGAACGGCAAGTCGCGTGTGTCGGGATGATACATCAGTTTACCAAACAAGACCGAGAATGCACCTATCTTGGCCGGCATGAGCAGATAAGCCCCACTGGCTGTCTTCACGCCTCGCTCCAAAGTGCCATAGTGCATGGGCCCCATCTTGTAAGCATGGTTGCTGAAGTTGGTGGCCGATCCTGCATTATAGAACGAGAACATAGCTCCGATGAGGAGTGAACTCTTGTGATGACTGACCGTGTATGGTCCACAGAATGCAGCACAAGCCTCACCGTTGCTCATGTAGCTGTTGGCAAAGAACACGCTGCTCGCCGCGGTGAAACCTATAGAAAGCTCACATGCCTCACCCACAAAGCAATCGACCATCTTTACGCTGCCTGTGAGCCGTGAACCGCCACTAACAATCGAGTTCTCGCAGATGACGCCAGTGCCGATGTGTATGGGATTGTCACTGGTGCTGGCAATGGTGCAGTCGCTGAGGCGGGCAGCCCCCTCGATGCGACATGAATCACCGATGACCACATTGGTCAACTGGTTGGTGTTGACGATAGTTACCCTATCTCCAATGGTCGAGCAACTGGGGCGTGTTACTGCTATATGCTCACGGATAAGCCTTTTGAGCGTGTCCATGAGTTGCTTATTCTTAGCATGGTTGACCATCAGTGCTCCCAACTGGCTGTTAAGTCCACTGAATATAACCAAGTTACCCTTTCCAGCCTCGTTTAATACCGATATCAGTGTGCCCTCGCCATAATTGGCATCGCGCCGCGTATCAATGGTACTGACGTTAGCTATTTGGCATTTGTCACCGATACACACTTCGTTGATATAATTGCCGATGTTCTCAATGAGGCTGTCATCACCGATGATGACATTGCGCAGTGTGGCATTGACAATGCCACATTTCTTTACAAACCCGTCAGTCACCTCAACAGTGCCACTGGTGCTCCCGATCTTGGCCTGTCCATAAAAAGTGACACGCTTGCAGGCGGCAGGATCAAAGCCCTTGGCCACCGTGATTTGAGTCCAGTCCTCAGCCTGGCAACCGTTGGCCTGCATGACTGCTATCTCGGCATCTGTCAGATTGCGATACTTCTTCATGTGTTACCATTTTTACAGACAAAAATACAACATCTTTCTCAAAAATTGCATGAATAAACCAACATTAACCATATATAAAAAAAAAGGTGCTAAAATAGCACCTTTTTAATAGTCTTTCAATATAATTTTGACAATTATGCTTTTGTTACATAACGTTCAAGAATCTCAATGGGGTGGACTGCCTTGATGCCAGTGCCATCAAGAATCTGTTGCCGGCATGACGTGCCTGGAGCGGCGACAAAAGTTGGTGTCTCCCTGTTGGCATGCGCCGTTGCTTGACGCACGGCTGGGAAAAGTACCATCTCGCCAATCTCAAGCGAGGTCTTGTAGTGCTCTCTCTCATATCCGAACGACCCTGCCATGCCACAACATCCACTGGGAATCACATGAACAGTCGCACCAGACAAGAGTTTCAGTGCCTTGACAGTTAAGTCGATGCCCACTAGTGCCTTCTGGTGGCAGTGACCATGCAACCAGATGTCCATCGCATCGGATGCAAAGTCTGCTGCTGTGATGCGGCCTGCCTCCATCTCACGCACCAAAAACTCATCATATAAAAGGCAGTTGTGTGCCAACTCTTGTGCACCACGGCGATCAGACGAATCGACCAGATCGGGATACTCGTCACGGAAGGTAAGGATACATGATGGCTCAATACCAATCAATGGATGATTATCGTCTATGAAATTGCGCAACAACCGGTAATTGTTACGAGCATGCTTCTTGGCCAAGTTCAAGCACCCCTTTGAGATAGCGGCTCGCCCACTCTCCACATGTCTAGGAATCTCGACCTCATAGCCCAAGCGCATCAACAATTGAGCAAACTTCAACCCCAACAAGGCATCCTGATGGTTAGTGAACTCATCGGCCATGAGATAGACCTTTCCTTTGATACTCACATGATGCTTCCTCCCTGCCTCGACAACGACTAACTGACGCATAGAGTGTTTACTCAACAATGGAATCTGCCGTTGCGGTGCAAAGCCCACAATGCGCTTGATGAGCGAGGCGGTTGGTCTCCAGCGCGCAACCCAGTTGTAGAGATGCGGCATCCATGAGCCTAGCATCTCGAACTGAGCCATGTGTGCCACCATCCAAGTGCGTCGTGGTGTACCATGATGGTTGTGCAGGTGCTGTAGTAACTCGGCACGAAGCCGTGTCATGTCAACATTTGATGGACACTCGCTACGGCATCCCTTACAGGCTAAGCATTCGTCCAACACTTGCTTCAATTCGGGAATGTCTAGCAGATTTGTTCCCGTGCTGTCAGCACGCCGAAAGACTTCGCTACCCCACCCTCGTGTTAAGATCTCGCGCAACACATTGGCCCGCGCCCTAGTTGATCGAGTCTCGTCATGCGACACCCTATAGGACGGGCACATCGTGCCACCCATCAAGTTCGACTTGCGGCAGACGCCGGCACCATTGCATTGCTCTATTGAGCACATCAATGCATGAATCTGGCTCGCAGCACCAGTTGCTCCTTCGGTCTGACAATCATCAAATGCTGCTTTCCAGTTTAGGTAGGTCTTATTCTCCCCCAACAATGCATCTAAAGCATAATGCTGATTCACCTCATACCGTAGCATTGCATCCATGGGCAACGTGTCAACAATCTTGTGCACATTGAGCAAGCCGTCAGGATCCCAGCAATGCTTGACTTGCCGCATGAGTTCGTAGGTTTCATCGCCATACTGTAACTTGATGAATTCACCTCGCAGTCGACCGTCACCATGTTCACCGCTGATGCTGCCGCGGTGTTTTTTGATCAGAAGTGTCGTTTCGCGAGCGATATCCCTAAAGAGTTGCCGATCGTGTGCCGACTTCAGGTTCAAGATGGGGCGCAGGTGTAGTTCGCCAGTGCTGATGTGCCCATAATAAACACACTTTGTACCCAACCGACGTGTCATCGCATCGAAGTCTTTCATGTAAGCAGGCAAGAAATGTGGAGCAACTGCAGTATCCTCAATGACACCGACGGGCTTGGTATCACCCTTCATGCTACTGAGCACACCCAAGCCAGCTTTGCGTAACTCCCAGACACGTGCCACGTCATCGCCATAGACGCGTGTACAGATATCTACCAGTCCAGATGCAGCCAATTTGCTTTCAAGTGCATTGGCCATCTGGTCTATTTGTCCGCGTGTGTCGGCACGGAACTCAGTGATAAGCAGTGCCTCGGGGTTGCCGTGAACGAAAAAGCGGTTGCGTTCCTGCTCAACATTTCCCCAACTCAGGCGCAAGATTTCGCCATCCATCAGTTCGATGGCTGTGGGATTGTGCTGTAAGGCAATCAAATTGGCCTCAAAACTCGCATCCAAAGTCTTGCAATGTGCGCACAGCACCATGAGCTCACTTGGTGGTTGCGGGTCGAGCGCCACCTTGACCTCAGTGATAAAAGCCAGAGTTCCCTCACTGCCCGACAAAAGTCGACACAAATTGATGGTACGCTCGGTAAGTGGCTTGTTGTCGTTGCACAAGTCCTCGATAACTTCATCGATAGCATATCCGCAACTGCGCCTTCGCAGTGACTTGTCAGGATAGTTCTCGTTGATGAGCCGCATCTTCTCGTCATCAAGCGCAAAGGTAATGAGTTGAGCATAGATGCGCTCAATTAGGCTGGGAATCTCAAACTTTCGCCAGAAATGTTGCCCGAAACGCCCCTCCAGGTCACCGACTGTATATTCTTTGAATGTCTCGACCGTACCATCGGTGAGCACCCCCACGGCCTCAATGACATGTTGACGGGTGCTGCCGTAGACCAATGAATGGGTTCCACATGAGTTGTTTCCCATCATGCCGCCGATGCAGCATCGATTGCTGGTCGAAGTCTCGGGGCTGAAGAACAATCCATAGGGCTTCAGAGCCAAGTTCAATTCATCACGAATCACACCAGGCTCCACCCTCGCCCATCGCTCTACGGCGTTGATTTCGATAATATGACTCCAGTGGCGACTAATGTCAGTCACGATGCCACTGCCCACGACCTGCCCTGCGACCGAAGTCCCTCCGGCTCGCGGAATGATGTGAGTGTTTCGCTCACGAGCCACCTCCATCAGTTGCCGCACATCATCGACTGACTGTGGAAATGCTACCGCCTGAGGCACCTCACGATAGACCGAACCGTCGGTCGAGTATGCAATCTTGTGCAGACTATCGGTATGTAGTTTTACTGACAATTTTTAATAACGGGATTGAATAGGTGGGTGCAAAATTAACCAAAAGAATCGAAAGAAACGGCACAAAGTGTAGATTTCTAAAAAAGAAATGAGGGATCACGACTCCTCATTGAGTCATGATCCCCCACGAGATCTCATGATCTTACGACCAAATCATCAACTTAGCGAACCACCTTCGACACTTGAGTTGTGCCATCAACATACTTGGTCACAACAACATTCATGCCGTTGAAAGGCACGTTGCTCATGCGGCCAGCCATGTCATAGTAGCAAACCGAGTTGATAGCCTTGCCAGCATTGATGTCCTGAACAGCAGTAACCTGAGGAGCAACAACATTGACATTGATGTCATTCTCAGCATTCTCAAAACTCATCACAGCGTCAACAGTCTCATCATTCATCGTCACAGCGATCATGCAGGGCTTGGTATAATCCAGACCTTCGATGACAAACTGACCGTTTGCGTCCGACACAGCGGTATACTCGTCGTTGCCCACAGTCACAACAACTGTTGCACCTTCATAGGGGCTGCCATCAGGATTGGTGACATTACCAATGATGTCATGAGTGTAATACTCCAGCTCATAAGCGGGCAGTGTGTTAGGCTGAATATCGAGCGCAGCCACGAGAGCCTTGAAAGCATTCGCGAAGGCAGCAGGCACGAACTCATTCTCATCGCTCATACCAGCATAGAAGGGAATGTAGTCGTTGCGATAGACAGCGGGAGTCTCCAGCTCGGCCTCGGTGACATTGAAGTTAAACTTCACCTCATCGGGGGTGAGCATGCTCAGTGTAATGTAAACACCATTACCCTGATAGTAGAAGGGCTTGATGTCAAACGGCAGTTCAACGATGTTGCCCTGCTGTCCCTGCTCGGGCATAGTAACCGGTGTCATGTTAGCCACCTTGTAGTCCTCGACGGGAAGAGGCATCTCCGAATAAGTCAGGTCAAGATAACGAACCTGATTCTCGTCGGTGTTCTCAACATAAGCCTCAATACTCATGTTGCGGTTTGCCTCCAGGTTGCTACCCTTGAGCATCAGTTTGTTGACCTCGGCGAACTTGGGGAGCGCACCCTCTTGACCGTTCTGCAGATCCTGTGCAGTAGTCAGACACTCAACCTGGAACTTGTTCAGCTTGAAGTTCACACCTTCAACCAGAAGACCAGCCTGGTTCGAAATCAGCTGATTCTCATTAGCCTTGGCAACTGATGTGAAAGACTTGACAGTCTGCTCAGCCGTTGTAGCCCACTCGAGTGACTGAGCGCTCATTGTTGCTGCACCAGCAGCAATCATTGCAAAGATAAAAATCTTCTTCATAATTTAAAATTAAATTTAGAAATATACAAAAAATAAATCTTCAAACATTAAGGGATGCTATGGAATCATGTCCCAATAAAAATTGTGAAACGAGACCCAGCACAGAACAGATAATCATGGCATATAACTGCACACGATTTGAGAGGCCATACTAGCCTCACTACTCAATCAATATTAGGTTCCTAATGAAATAGCACAATCAACTTTTGGTAAGTCGCTATTCATCAGCGACTTTGTGGTTGAAAACAAAAGGAACCACATCTATACGATGCAAAGGTAAGAAGAAATTCTCGAACCTAAACAATTTTTTTCGAGAAAAATGACAATAGTAATTAATTTGTCATAACAAGCCTATGCATTAGAACCTGTACCCCATGGACAAAGAGAAGGCAAGATTCAGCACATTGATGCCATTTGCATTCATAACAGATCGCACCCCCAGGTTGGCTCTGGCTTCAGCCACCCAATGGTTAGTGATGTCAAACGAAGCAGCCACTGGTATTGTCAGGTCATACTTGCGAATATACTTATTGAACTTGACATACCTATTACCATTCTTCGCTCCTGCCACAACCCTATAGGCTGGCTCCACCCCCGCCTTGATGGTCCAACGCGGAGCCACATGGAAGTCGGCCATCACTGGCACACCGATGTATCCTATCAGCAACGCACTGGCCGAGTGCTCCACATCGCTGTGAATGTTTGAGCCAATGAGCAAGCCTTCGACGCCGATTTGTGCCCCCCACCTAGGCGAGAAGCGATATTCGAGGTCGAGACCTGCAACGGCACCAATGCGCAGCCGCGAACCAGTCGCTTGCTCACCCCACATGGTGCTAGCCGTGACACCTATGCGTGGCATAACGGTGAAACGCTTCACCGGTTGCTGCGCTGTGGCTGTTGCCATTGACAACAAAACCAATATGACGATTATGCAAGAATGTTTCATCATTGTTATTTGTTTGAAGTGACTAAGTCCCAATCCTTAAAGAATAGAGGCATTGATTTATTCCTGATTTTTGCCCAACATATAATTTATAGAGGCATTCACGTCTGCAATATCGACTTTGCCGTCACCTGTCAGGTCAGGGTCGTTCGCACAGTCAGCTGCTGTCCACTTGCCCAACATGACATTGATCACGGCATTTACATCAGCAATGTCAACCAGTCCATCGCCCGTCACATCTCCATGAATGACAATAGCCTTCTCTTGCTGAAGAGTGAAAGTCAAATCAATGTCGTTGTCAATCGAGCCAAACGATGCCAACACCTCGTCTTGCCCGCATGTGGCACTCTTGGCGATGATGCGATATTGATGGGTGTAGTCCACGTTCTTGACCACAACACTTGCACCTGGTGCCACAGCAAAAAAGCCCTCAGCATTGGGCGACGTTCCCTGCACCTGAACGATCTGCTTGGCAGTCTCGTCGTAGATATAGAGCAGCGGACGGCCGTCGGGCTGGTCTGCGGTGATGTCGTCCTGAGTGATGGGGTTTCCATTGGGATCCAACAGATTGATGATCACTGCGATATCATTGGTGTAGTATTTCCACCTAAAGGCTGGCAACTGGTAAGATTCTGCTGTGACCATGTCGTCGACCTCAGCGCTCGTGCCACCCGTTGCCGGGCCACCGTAGCCATAGTTACCAGAACGGAAGAAAGTAGCAATCTGCGTCTCAGCAGGCGAACAGAGATAACTTAATTTATTCATGCCTTTTCCTCCCCAATACCAATAGGACAAAAGCAGATTATCGCCATTGAACACCACCGACTTTGACGGATTGAAGTTTATATCAAACAGTGGCAGAGGGTTTTGTTCTGTCGCGTTCTCAGGGAACACACACTTGACTGAATCACGCACTAGCCAATCATCGGTGAGGTGACTTCTATAATTATTGTGCAAGTAGCCGTCTCTCACGCCAGTATGCTCAATGGCCGTTTGCGTTGTCGTTTTCATCCAACATTGAATACTCATTTCATTAGAGTATTGTTTGTTGTAATAACCGTCCAACTGGAATCCGACAATCTTGGCATTCAGTGGCATATAGTCAGTATCACTATTTCTTAAATCATTCTTGGTGATCAGGCAATCAACATACATTCTGCGCACGTATGCAGTGTCCGACACACCATAGACAGTAGTAATCAGAAAATTCTGGAACGACAACCAGGCATTGGGTGCCTTCTGGAAGGTGAGAATCTTTCCAGGGGTGCTCAAGTTGCTAGCCACATAGTTCTCGTTGTGGGTAGCAGTGGCATGGGTCGCAACTGCCAGCAGGCAACAAGTGAATAAAGCAAGTAATTTTTTAGACATCTTATTTTAATTAAGAATTTAGAATTCAGAAAAATCGAAATCAGGCCAAAGACGATTTGATGATGTCAACAATGTACCTCACATCATCATCAGTCACATAAGGTCCGGCAGGCAAGCACATGCCAATCTTGAACAGCCCCTCCGAAACGCCATTCACGTATGCAGGAACATCCTTGTAGCAGGGCTGCTTGTGCATCGGTTTCCACAGTGGACGGGCCTCAATCTGCGCCTGATCCATCAGCACTCGCAGCGCCTCGACATTGTCATTCGGCTGGCAATCAGTTGTGGCCGACGATGCAACGTGAATCACACCTGCAGCACCACCCACAGCACCCTTCACGATAGTCTTATAAGCATTTTCTTGACCCTTGATTTTCACGTCCGGATCAATCGTCAGGGTACACAACCAGTAATTCGAATCATAATCGCCCCCTGCGGGCTGTGAGTGAACCTTAATGCCTGGCACATCAGCCAACAGTTCCTCATACATCCGTTGCACATGCTTGTGATGAGCCAGATGGTCATTCACGATAGTCATCTGTCCACGGCCGATGCCCGCGCAGACATTACTCATGCGGTAGTTATAGCCAATTTTCTCATGCTGGTAGTATGGATAACTCTCGCGATACTGCGTGGCGTACATCATGATTTCACGCCACTGGTCATCAGCCCCCTCTAAATCTCCCCCTGAAGGGTGAGACTTTCTACTAGGAAGAACACTACAGAAGTTCGCAATCTTTTGCAGCACATTGTCAATAACATTGGCACTGGATTCAGGAGGCAATCCCAAATCCCGATACGTGAAAACATAGTCTGAACGGAATGAATTCACGGTCTGCTCTATAGCCTTTGACTGTAACATAATTGCTATTGCATTACGAGTTTGGTGCAAAGATACATATTTTTGTCTCGTTTTTAAGCCACAAAACAAGACAAAAATTCAAAAAGAAGCTATTTTTTAACAATTCATGTGCTTAAATCATACAAAAAAGACAATTTGTCTCGTTTTTAAGCCACAAAACAAGACAGAACAACTTTAATACAAATTGTATTGCAACTCACTTTTTTGAGGGGTTACCGTAGTGCTATCCGCATATCCGTTGTCTAATATATCTATATAAAGTCGTTT
>Ga0310691_10004818_pt1 | contig 15004 bp, 1 predicted proteins | sample 176DNAGHGlowgp2_FD_203887 | JGI IMG/M metagenome (GOLD analysis project Ga0310691, IMG submission 203887) | Sheep rumen microbial communities from Palmerston North, Manawatu-Wanganui, New Zealand - 1766 DNA GHGlow gp2 (v2) (version 2) | ecosystem: Host-associated > Mammals > Digestive system >... | reverse complement strand
CTTTCCAATCATCTTCATATCTATTATCATCTTTATAATACGCTATTCCTTTTCCTTCTTTTATATCATCTTTAAAATCACCTTCTTATATATCGCCATTATAATAATGCATTATCCCTTTTCCTTCTCTTATGCCATTTTTAAATTCACCTTCTTATCTATCACCATCATTAAAATAAAAAATTCCTTTTCCTTCTTTTTTATTTTTTTTCTCTATGAGAGAATTTTTTCTGGATTTTTTCAAGGTGGGATTAAGCTCACAAAATAAAATTGCAATATTTATCCTAATAAATTTAGTGGAAGGGTTTTTCCTAATCCTTATCTCTTTTATTTAATATCTTCTTATTAAATAAATTCATAATAAATTATTTATTTTATTTAACTATTTTTTATTACTTATTTTTATTATTTTTTTTATAAAGGATTCATTTATTAATATTTTTAATGAGTCAAAGCCCAAAAGAATTTTTTTTTATCATTTACTTCAAAAATAAAACTAAGCCAAAAGATGAAATTAAATTTAAATCAAAAGAAAATAATCCTGAATGCATTTTAACAAAAAAAATTGAATCCAATGAAGTATATGTTGAATGTATTAAAATATTCAAATATTTAGGAGAACCAAAGAAAGAAGAGAGTTTTGAATTTTCTTTTGATAATGAAGATTTTAAAGTCACTTTAAAAAATTTAAAAGAACAAACTTTTATTTTCGATATTAATTTAAATCAACAAAAAAGTAAATTAGTTTTTTTTAGTTATGATGAGAAAATTGAGCAAAATAAGATAGATAATTCTGATAAAATGAATTATTTTATGGAATCTTTGAAAGAAATAAAGCAAACTGATAAATTAGATATTTTATATACTGATTCTATTAAACTTTATTCAAAAAAGCCAAATTTCAAATTTTTAATACAAATATTTATTTATGTCTATAATACAAATTTATGTTCAAGCCTTCTAAATGAATTTAACAAAAATATTGAGAAGCCATTACAAATAGATAGTATAATAGAAAATGGTTTAGAAAAATACAATGATTATTTTGATGATATCTGTGATAAAGCTGAAGATTTAATTACATCTAATTCTTTAGATAAAATTGATTTTTATGGGTTAATTTTATGCTATTTAAATAATTATTTCACAGAGAAGTTCAATGAACAATTTAAAAAACTTTATAAAGAAAATAAATCTATTTTGTTTGAAGTGATTTTAAAATATAAATCATATTTCAAAAAAGAAATTAATCTAGGCATAGATATTCAAAATGAAATAATCAGATTTTCTTCAACTAAAGATTTTAGTGTATTTAAAAATTCAGCATTATTCTATTTAAAAGATATAAATACATTTTTAGATATTATTGAAAAGAATAAAGAAGAATTAATTAAAATTAAAAATTTTGAACCTATTGAAGTAGGTCAAATAGAAAATATTGAAAGAATAGATATTGAAAAAGTAATTGAAAAAATGAAGAGTATTATAGAATTTTCAAAAGAAAAAAAAATATTATTAATAAATTTCAAATATAATTTTTGGGATAGTATGGCAAAAAATTACTCAGGTATAAGCATCAAAAACATTGAATTATGTTATAGAATTAGAGAAGAACTTAAGAAATATAATAGTTTGATAAACGAATTATTTCAAAAAGATAATGATATTAGAAAAGAAAATAATTACTTTTATAAGAAAGGAATATTTATTGGCCAATTAAATAAAAATATAAAAAGTTATATAAAAAATACTTCAAATATTACAAATCTAGAAATAATTAAATTAATAAAAAATTATGATGTATATTATTCTGATTCAAGATATATAAAAAAAAGAGAACCTGAAATTTTAGAAAAAATAGATTTGGAGAAAGTAGATAAAAATTTCATAGAAAATTTTGAAAAATGTGAATTTGAAAAAATATTTAAAGATGATCTAAAAAATTACATATTAAAAATAGCAAATAAAATAAAAAAAATTACAGACTTTGAAATTATTATCAAATTGATAAATCTCAACAATCTAGAAAATGAAAAATCAACATATCTAAATTTATTAAAAAGCAAATATAATATGGTAATTAAATCAAGAGAATTACAGGATAATAATGAAATAATAGTAAAAAGCATAGCAAATTTAATAAATTTCATATGTGTGAATGAAAATAAAACAGATTTTATGAATGAAATAATTAAAAAATCAAATATAATTGACTTAAGAATGAAGCATAAAATTTACCTTGAACTTATTAAATTTGGGAATGATAAGCAACATGAAAAAATATATAAATTTATTTCAGAAGAATATTTATATTCGATTAAATTACAAAATTTAAATAATTTTATTGAATTCCTTCAGAGTTTAAATGAGGAAGATTATAATAATATGATTGAGAATCTTGATGAAAAATATATTATTGTTGAATCTGAATTTTATTCTCCTGGTGAAAATTTGAATATTCAATTATTGAATTTATTATATAAAAAATTTAAATTAAAAGAGGAAAATAAATATATAAAAAAAAACATTAAAGTTTTATATAAAATTTTTAAAGATATTGATGAAAAAGAAATTAAATATGAATATTTAGATAGTTTGCTAAGAGATCAAAAATCTTTAGTTTTAGAAAAATTAAATATTTTAAATTTGTTGCAAGACAAAGATATTAATTCACAAGATATTTATGAAGATCTAAATAAATATTTCAATGAAATGAAAAATACATTAGATAAATTGTCTGAATATAAAAAAGCTTTGGAATTATATTATCAAGAATATAAAAAAAAAGAAATATCTGATTTAAATAAAATCTATGAAGAAATGAAAAAAGGAACATATAATTATTATTATAAAAAAAAAGCAGAAATACAACCACTTTTTGATGAATTTAAAGATTATGTTGAAAAAGTTAATGATGTTAAAAATTTAAAAATATTTAGACTTTTTTTCCAAAAAAATAATATGAAAAAGGAGCCTAAAGATAATGATGGAAGTACTCCTTTTGATAAAGCATATTCAGAATTCAAAAAATTCAAGCAATCACTAACAGAAAAGGGGCCAGATATTATTAATTCATCTAATCAGGATAGGATAATCAAAAAATTAATAGAGCAAAATCAGGAAGATAATGAAATACAAAAAGAAATATTAAGCCTATTTCATGGACAAGGGAAAAATGATGACGAAATAAATTTACTTTTTAATAGTAAAATTTATGAAAATGATTTAAATTCTATGTTTTATTTTTTGAGTTATTTTCAAAAGGATAAAGCTGAAATAATAAATTTGAAGGAAAAGTGCCAAAATTTTTCAGGTAAAAAAGATATAATCGAAATGAAAGGTATTCTAAATGAATTAAAAGAAAGGGGAATATATGATTATACAAAAGAAAGTAATAATAAAAATAAAAGCAATTATATTAAAATGTTTCATTCTTTTTTTGAAAAGAGACAAGCATTAGATTTTTTATATTATCATAATACAGAAGATATTAAAATTTTATATGATAAAATAGAGCCCAACAATAAAACTCTTCAAATGAAGGATATATCAGATACGCTTAATTGTGTAGGATTCTTCCAAGAACTCAAAGAAAAAAATGATTTAAAAGAAATTTTAAATTATATAAAAATAAAATTGGATAATAAAGACTTATTAATTAGGTTTGAAAATTATTCAGAAATTTATCGTTCTATAATTGAATTAAATCAAAATTTTGATTTTTCTCAAAATATATATGAAGAAATTGAAGTTATTTTAAATGATGCAAAATTTATTTTTAATAAAAATAATGATGAATTTAAATATAAAAAAAAGAATGGAAGTAAAGATTATGATGATGAATATGAAAATATTACAATTGATAAAATAAGAGAATTAAAAAATAAACTTCAAATCAAAAAAGAGAGAAAACAATCTTCAATTGATGATAATTCTATCAAATTTTATGAAAAATATGAAAAATTAAGATTTTTTAAAGATTTATGCAGTAAAATTGAAGAAATATGTGATTTAATGAATACATTAAGAATAAAGGGAAGTACATTACCTATATCAATTCGTATAGAAATATCATATCCAAAAGTAAAATACTTTTTAGGAAAAGGAAATCAAAATATAGAATTTAAAGAAATTCAAAATTTTTTATTGAATGCTAAAACAAATATAATAAAAAAATTAGATGCAGTTTATAAGCAAATGACTACTATAAGATTTATATACGGAAAACAAATAAATAGCATTTTAAGTCATATACAAGGTAATTATTCAATTGATTCATTTTTAAGATATATTTTAAACTTAACAGACTGTGAAAAAAATGTAAAGGAAGGTAAGAAAGCATTTAGCAGAAAAGTAAATGATTATGTGAATGAATATGATTTATATAATGATAATTCTTTTGACATTATTCATAATTATATAATAAGTCTTTTCAAAGGAAACGATTTGACTATAGAAGACCATTATAAAAATATTTCAATCAAAAAAGATAAATGTATTAAAGGAATATATAAATATTTATCAAAATATATTTCTATGGAAGAAGATATTTTGCAAATATTTTTAGATAAGATAGGTAAAATTCCTATAGCACAAAATATTTTGGTTAATAATAAAGAAACTTCATATGAAGAAATGCAGGCTTTTTTTAATAGGGCTATATTATGCAAATATAATACAATATTTGTTGTTAAAGTAAATAATTCTTTTTCTAATTATCAACAAAGATGCATGAATATTTTTATTGATAAATTATTAACTTTTAAAAATAAAATATATAATGAAAAAGAAGAAGGGAGGGAAGTTGATAAAAAAGATACCTATACTTATATGGATTCTTGCATAGTTTTCATATATAATAAAGACAGTGAACAATTATTAAATGAGCTCAAGAATTTAGAACCAAAAGAATTACCAATGGAAAAAACTAATCATTCACTTAAAAGAAATGGAACTTTTGAAACTTTATCATCTAATAGTTCAATAGATCCCTTAAGAGATGCATTATTTGTGAATACTCATATTATTAGATCTGATATATGTGGATTAGGCAAATCAACTAAAATAAGAAATGAAATAAAAAAATCAGGTAAAAAATATATATATTTTCCTTTGGGAGGAAATATTTCAAAAAATTCAATCAGTAAAAAATTAGAAAAAGTCATGAAAAATATTAAAACTGAAAACAACTTTAAAGATATAGCAATTCATTTAGATTTATTTGAAAGTAAAGAGCATTCTATATTAAATGAATTTCTTTTTTCTTTCTTAATCACTAAATTCTATTCAAATAATGAAAATATTATTTATATTCCAATAAATATAGAAATATATATTGAAATTCCGAATTGCTTCAATGATTTTATAAGTAATTACGAAATATTAAAATTTTTTAAAAGAGTTGATGATAATATTTCAATAGATGATATCCCAGAACTTAATTTGTCAGATGATAAAATTCGATTATTTAAAAATATGTTAGGCAAAGACAATAATAAAGAAATATATAATTGGCTCAAAAGGAATATAAAATTAAGGAGATATTCTTATCATCAAATAAATATATTTATAAACCTATTTATATGTCAATATAATAAATTTGGAGGAAGTAAATTGAGATTTTATAAGAAAGAAAAGGATGTAACTAAAGAATGTATAGACTCTTTTGCTGAAGGGACAAAATATTTTACTTATGGAGGCTTTTCTAAGTTGTTATTAGGAGAGAGGAGTAGAAATGATTCTAAAATGGATAGTATAGATTTACTATCTCAAGAATATGATAATGATTTAAAAAAAGATTTTAACAAAAAATTAATTTTTATTATTAAAGATAAGAAAATATATTATACTTTAGATATTTCTACTGAAGCTTTAAAAAATGGAGAGGCATTATATAAGTTAAATGAGGAGGAAAAGGCAGAAAGACAAAAAGAGATAGAAAAATATTCTTTAGAAAAGGTATTGAAATACGAATTTTTAGATATATTAAGGAAAATACTGGATTTAAAAAATCAAATTGAATCTAATGAAAATAAAAGTTATTCAGAAAAATTATCCAAGATAATAGATAAGGATAATTATGTTATAACAATAGATAATTTTAGAAAGATGATATTAATTTTGTATAGAATAATTGCAAACATACCAGTTATTTTGATGGGTGAAACAGGATGTGGAAAAACAGCATTAATAAAAAAGTTAAATCAATTGTTAAATAATGGAGAAGAAACATTAGTAACTCTTAATATAGATCCAAGCTATAAGGAGGAGAAATTATTAAAAAAGATGAATGAAATAAATGATAAGGCAAAAAAAAAAAATAAAGAAGTATGGGTATTTTTTGATGAAATAAATACTTGCGATTCACTTGCTCTTATTACTGAAATTTTTATAAACCGTACTTATAATGGAATAAAATTAGAAGATAATATAAGATTGATAGGAGCCTGCAATCCCTATAGAAAAAAAAAAAAAAACAAAAATGTTTGTGGATTAATTTATCCAAATGATGATAACCAATTAGTATATATAGTGAATATCCTACCACAATCATTATTTTATTATGTTTTCAATTTTGGTTCATTAGAAAAAGAAAATGAAGACCAATATATTTCAAGCATTATTTCTGACATAATTATTAATGAAAAATTGAAAGAAAAAACCAAAAATGTTATTAGCAAATGCCATGAATATTTAAGAGAAACATTCGATCCTTCAGTTGTTTCATTGAGAGAATTGGCTAGATTTAAAAAAATTTTTCGTTTTTTCATTGAATACTTTAAAAATAAAAATAAATGGAAGATAGAAGAAAATGGAAATAAAGAATCTGAAAATTTAAATTTCAAAAAAACAATATCAAACAAAGAATCTGAAAATTTAAAATCTATAATTATTTCAATATATTTATGCTATTATATTAGATTAGTGGATGGGGATACTAGAAGCAGTTTTGATTCTGATTTAAAAGAGCCTTTTAAAGAATTAGTTAACTATAATGTTATCAAAAATTCTAGTTCAGAAGATTTGAAAGAAGATAATTTAATACACAATGAAAATTTAAAAAATGATCTTCAAAATAATTATAATATAACAGATTTAAATGATTTTAATTTCAGTCAAATTCTTTTTGAAGAAGAAGATTTTATTATTCAAAAAGAAAATATAAAATTAGATAAAGGAATCGGGAAAAACAAATCTTTGAAGGAAAATATTTTTTTATTATTTACTTCTTTAGTCACAAATATACCTTTAATAATAATAGGAAAACCTGGAAGTGGTAAGAGCCTTAGCACTCAATTAATATGTAAGGAAATGAATGGGCAATATTCAAGAGGAAAATTTTTCAGACTATATCCCTCAATTATTCAAAGTTATTTTCAAGGATCTGATTCTACTACACCAGAAGATGTAGAAGGAATTTTTCAAATTGGAGAAGGTAGATTGAAAGCTTTAAAGGAAAAGGATGAAAATACTAATTTACCAATTTCAATGATATTATTTGATGAATTAGGATTAGCTGAAAGATCAAAATATAATCCCTTAAAAGCTTTACATAGTAATTTGGAACTTGACGGAAATAGAAAAGGAATAAGTTTCGTTGGAATTAGTAATTGGGTTTTAGATGCTGCTAAAATAAATAGGGCTTTATTTTTATCAGTTCCTGATTTGGATGATAATCTTGATGATTTAAAATATACTTCTAATAGTATAGCCCAAAGTATTAATGAAGACTTTGAAAAACAAATTATTTTCTCCAAAATATTGCCAAATGTCTATTTTAAATATAAAAATATATTAAAATCACTTAAAAAATTAACAGTCTATAAGGAATATGAATTACAAGAATATAAACGTATACTAAATGAATATAAAGAAGATGAAACTTTAAAAAGAATTCTTGAAAATTATAAAGAATTTAATAATTTTTTTGAGAAAGATCAAAATATAAAAGAAGAAGAAATTAAAATCGTATATGAATATGATGCATTCAAAAAAGTAAAAAACAAATTAGATGAATTTTTAAAAATTAAAACAGGAAATACAGTTTTTGACAGATTAGATTTTGATAATGATGAATTTAAAAAATTGTTAGAAAATGATAGAATAATAAATATCGATTTTCATGGAAATAGAGATTTTTATTATTTAGTAAAAGGAATAGCAAATGAAATGAATGAAAATAATGGTGATTTGAAAAAAATTATTAAAAAATATATAGAAAGAAATTTCGGTGGATTAGAATATATAATAAATTTCGAAACAAATTTAGAATCAATGGAATTAATAAAAAAAGATGAAGATATTTTTACACTACTTTCGAAAAGGGAAAAATTATCTTCTGTTCAACTTTTTAAAATTATTTATAATTTCTATTGTGAAAAAAATGAAACTGACTATATGATAGAAGAAGCTGATATAGATGATTATAATTATATAAAAAATATAATTGATAATATCAAAGATGTAAATAGTAGATATTTATTATTAGAGATAAAGCCTTCATTGGCATCTTTAATCCATCAAAAAATTAAAAAAGAAATAAAAAAAAAAAAAATTTATTTTTATGAAGGAAGCCCATTTGTTAATGATAATAGCAATGAATATCAATTTAAGATCATTAATCAAATTCAAGAGCATGCAGAAAATGGAGACTTTCTTATACTTCATAACTTAAATCAAGTTTATGCATTTTTATATGATTTATTCAATAAAAATTTCATCATCAAAGATGGAAAAAAATATGCAAGAATTTGTCATGGAAATTTTTCTGACCAACTTACTCATATTAATGAAGAATTCAAAATTATTATTATGGTAAATAAAAAATTTTTGGATAAAGTTGACCCACCATTTTTAAATAGATTTGAAAAAATGATTATATCTTTTGATAAATTAATAAGTAAAAAAGAAAAAGATTTGGCAGATATTATTTTAGGTGAGATTGATTTAAAAAAATGTATAAATAGATTAAATTATAAAATTAATTATGAATTGAAAGATCTATTAATAGGTTGCCAAAAAGAAGATATTTTAGGAATGATATATTATGAGCTAAATTCTAATGAAAGCAATGATACAAAAGAAGGAGAAAAAAAAGATGAAATTATTAAAAACAAAATTTTTAATAAAATTTATAAATTATTACCTCAAGATATAATTGTCAATTTAGATGAAGAAAATAATTTAAGGTCTTTATATTATTCAAATGAACTTTATTATAATTTGGAGCATTATTTAAGTACTGAGCCAAATTTTAAGATATCCATAATTTATACATTTTATAGTATAACTGAAGTAATAAATGGTATAGATGAATCATCTAGCTTTAAAATGATATCAGAAATAAAAAGTGAGATTCAATTAAATTCAATAATAAATACAATGATATCCGAATACAAAAATAATAAAACTAAAAATAAAAACAAACAAAATTTGATATTTATTCATTTCGATGAAACAAATTCGAAAAAAATAGGATTTCTTATTTCTTTTGTAATTAATAATTATTCCAATAATAGGGAACTTAAATTTATTTTTATTGTACATATAAAAAGGAATTTCCTTCTTCATCAAAATAAAGAAAAAAAATTAGATAAAATATATGCTGTTCCTGATATTAATCCAGATATAAATCAATTATTTATTGATAATTTAAATGGGCCAAAAATAAAATTAAATGATATTTTATCTGATCCTATTCAAAAACTTTTAGATGAAAACCTATTAAATTTAGAAGAAGAATTTAAAAAAAAATTAAGGCAATTTACCAATGAAAATTTAAAAGTTTTATATGGAGAAAATAAAAACATTAATAAAGATAACTACTCTGAAAAACTTGAAAAATATTTTGAAAATAATAGAAATTTTATGAATAATATTATAAAAAAAATAAGCACATATATTAACGAAAAGAAAGAAAATCCAAATAATATTATAGAAAATATCTATAAAAGTCAATATGTAAATAAAAGTAGTATCGATATTATATCAGTTATAATAGATTTTGTTAGAAATGAAATAATTTTAAAATATATAAATATTATTTTATGCAAACTAGAAAGCAATAATATTTTGACTACATTATTAGTTTTAAAGAGTGATCAAGAATTGATCGATGATGAAATAGTTGATGAAATGAATGAAAAATATTTGGATAGCATTAAAATTGAAGATAATAAATATAAGCCAAAATTCATTTTAAGCTATGTTATTCCTGGATTTTATGACTTTTATGCAAAATTATCAGATTTTATTACACAAAATATCAAAAATGATTTTATAAAAAATGAAAAAAATATTAGAAATTTTTTAAAAGGAGATAAATTTAAGACAAAGGAAAAATATCACAAAATAGAGGAAGATTTGCTTTCTTTAACATATAGAGAACTTGAAAATTATGAATTTATTTTAGAGTTCATTAATAAAATTCCTTCTGATATTATACTAAAAGATTATATTACATATTATTTAATTAAATACAATTCCGATGGAGATATGGAAAATATACTTAATTATTATCATTTATCATATAATGACTATTATCATCTCTTAATAAATTTATTATTAAAAATAAGATTCAATGAGGAGAAAGCAATTGTTAAAAATAATAAAAATAATTCTCTTAAATTATTATTAATGAAAATTAATTGGATTGAGGCAAATAAAGATTATATCATTAAAATTCTAAAAATATATGATTTTTTAAAAAATAATTTTGAGGAAAATGAATTTTATTCTATAATTGAAAATACTTTAAAAATGGAAAAATTAAGATATATAACTAATGAAAAAAAGAATCCTGACATTACAACCGAAGTGAATGAATGTTATTATAAATTATTAGCATCAATATGCTATTCAATTATCCCTCCAAATATCGATTTCAAAAATGCAATTGAAACATATGAATATTTGGATTCCTTAAAAAATGCAATGAAAATTGTAAGAAGTTTAAATGATGATTTACATATTTATTCTATTGAAATTGATTTGATAGATGAATTAATTGAAATCTATGACATTTTAGAGCTAAATAATAAATTGGACAATAATTCATTAAATGAGATTTGTCAGAGTCTAAAAAAGAATAATGAAATATTAATATCAAATAAAGAAATAAAATCAGATGAATTAATAGAAGAATTTAAAATATTATATGAATTAATAAAAAAATCTCTGAATTATACTGATAAAAAATATTTTGATTTACTGAAATTTATATGCTTTAAGGAGATAAAGAAAGTTCCTAATGTTAAATATAGAACAGCAATTTTTCAAAATGTTATAAAAGATAATGAAATAATAATTAAATCAAATGATATCTTGCAAATTTTGCTATTTCCGTTAGTAAATCCAAATAAAATAAAATTCCCAAAAAGTATTATTGAAATATTAAATTCTACTGATTATGATATTGCTAGTATTATTGAGAATATTTTAGAAAATGAAAATGAAGATATTCAGATTGTTTTATCAGAAACTTTGCTATATTACTTTGAAAAAAATTCTTTAATGTATTTTAATAATATTTTCCATGCGAAAGAAAAAATACTTTTTGAAAATGATGAAGAAAATCCAAATTATGGACCTTTAAAATTATTTAAAGAATGTATTCAAATGTTAAACAGTTATAAAAAAAAAAGTAAAAATCTTGAAGGAAAGAATAAAAATATATGTAAATTATTTTGTATAGGATATATAAGAGCCTATTGTTACACTTTTATTAATTTAATGGATTCTTGTAGTCCAAAATTAGTTAAACCAATAAAAATTATTTCTGAAGTGAATAATGCTAAATCTTTAAAAAAAATCATTTCATTTTATATATGGAAAATTATTTATTATAAAAACAAAAAAAATATTGATATGTTTATTGATCCTGAATCAAAAAAAAAATATAAATTAGATGATTATGAATTTTTTAAAAATAAAAAAAATGAAATAGAAAATAATCCATTTACATATAATTATATTGATCCAAAAGGCAAAGATAATTATAATAAATTCAATGAAATATTAGAAAAATATAAGGATAATAAATTTGAAAATGTAAAAATAGAAGATTTTGATAAAAATAAAATAGACATTGACTTATTTTATTTTTCCACAAGTAATTTAATTTTATCACGTCTAAAGCAAAGGCAATTTTTAGATTCTCCTATATATAATAATTTTTATAAAAATGTTTGCATTCCATTATTTAAAACTAAGGATAAGATACATAATGCAATTAAATTATTATATGATCCTCAAAAATTCAAAAAATTAAAAACTGATTTAGGTATTACTCCAGATAATTTAAACATTATACTCTATTCTTATAGATATTTTTTAAATGAATTAAATGCAAATCACCAAGATAGTGTCTTTAGTGCTTTTTATAGTAAATATATAAATATTAAAAAAATAAATAATCATTTTTACCCTGGAAATGATATTAGAAATATTCAAATTTATTCTATATTTTCTCAAGTAGAAAATCATTTTAAAGAGACACCTAATCAAGGATGTTTTGTTTGTCTATGTAATAAAGGAGGCTATTATCATAGTGTTAAGGGTGGTGTCCCTGGAAGTAAATATTTAAATTTAAAATGTAAAAGTTGCAACAAAGAGATAGGAGCTTTCAAAAATGAAAGAGGCTATATACAGCCAATAAAAAGAGAGAATTATTACAGAATATTAAAAACTAAAGAAGAGTCTGATATTGAAGCAAAAAGAAATTTTGGAAATTATAATTGTATGAGTTTAGATGAATTAAAAAAAAATTATATTATCAAAGAATATGAAAAAGAAAAAGGAATTTCAAGATCTGATGAATATTTCTTTTTAAAAGATACTAAAACTATAAGAAATCTAAGTCAAATTTCTTTTAGAATTTTAAACTTTATTTTATATTCTCATATAATGTTTTCCAAATTTTATAATAATTTTGAAGAATTAAAAATATATTTACCAAAAAATATGACCTGGATTCAAGTAATTAGTGAATGTTGGAAAATGATAAAAAATGAATTAAGTAAAATAGGTATTAGTGCAATTGATATTTTCATGAATTATATATTCTCAGATCTATTTACTTCTCTAAGTGAACAGAAAAGTTTAAATGAGTTTAATGAACTAATTAATTTTGAAAAAAAATTAGATGAGAAAATACAAAAAAAAATTCAAGATTTTAAAAATGATTATAAAAATTTTGATGTTCTAAAAGAATTTGATTCCCAAGATAAATTTTTCTTCCAAAATATTTTGGATGAAAGATATAAGATAAATGAAGTAAATGACAAAGATGACTATCCATTTTATAACTATTTTTATTATTCAGAATATATAAATGAAGATTATTTATTAGATAAATTAAATCATAGTGAAAGAAATAGATATCCAGTTTTATTAAAAGTTCTAGAAAATAAATGTTTAAATAGAAATAAAATTCCATATTCACTTGATAATCTTCCAATATTTAATGAAGTATTAAATTTATTCAATGAAAAATATTCATATGCAATAAATAGGGAAAAAGCAAATAAGTTACAGCTTAAAGATATAAAAGATGAAGAAATTTACAACGAAAATAGAAGCTTAATTCATGATTTCATAAGTTTCTATAATAACTTAAAAATTAAAAATGAAAATAATATTATAATGGAATTATCAGAAAAAAGTAAACTTTCAGATTTTTTTGTAGATGATAATAATGATTTTGGTAAGAGTTATAAATATATATATAATAAATTTATCAATGAACAAAACAGAGAAATTTTGGATTTGTTAGACATTAAAATTGGGAGAGGAATTTTTGAAAGCGATTGTAAAAATAAAATAAATATTCAATCTGCAAATAAAGATGAAATTTTTATTACTAATTTGCCTGAAAAATTTTCTTTTATTGAAGTAGTTTTCAATTGCTCATATAGAAAATTTTCTATTACAAATGATTATAGTTCATATAAACAAATTGAACTTAATTTAGATTCTATTGAAGATAGAATGACTGAACTTTTATTGAGGAATAAAAAATTATTTGATGATTCGATTAGTAACTTTGTTTATGCAAATGAAAAATTAGAATTTGAAAACAAAGATATAATAACAACATTTAATAGTGAATATGATATAGAAAAAATAAATATAGAAGACCAAAAAATATTATATAAATTCTATGAAGAAAATAAAGAAAATATAAATTTATTCAAAGTAATTTTTAATGATTTCATTCAATTAATAATATTTTTGAATGATAATAAAAAACTATTAAAAGAGGATGGTAGAAATGCAACCCTTATAAAAGAAAATAGCAAAATTTATGAAACGTTTCCAACTTTAAGAGAAAAAATATCAAAGGGCTTCACTGATTTATTCAATGAAAAAGAAACTTTTATAGTTAGCAAAACAACATATTTATTTGAATATTATAGGAATTTAATTTTCAGAATGATTAAAGATGAATTAAAAGGTTATCAAATTCAATTAGAAGAAGAAAAAAAGACTCTCATTGAAAATTGTTTCAATGAGCAAAATCTTATCACAAAAAATATTTTTAAGTCTGCTATTAGAGCATTTATTGTATTATTTTTGAACTTGGAAAATGATAAAGAGAACAATATAAAAGGGAATCAAAATAATATAATAAATTATTTTGATATTCAAGATATATGGGATAAAGCAACATATAGTAATAGAGATTTTAACAAAGAATTAAATAACTTGAAAAAAATTAATATTAAAATAAATCAAATATTATCATTATATGATTATCTAGGTGAAGATATCAATGATGAATATTTTGAAGAAGTAAAAAATTCAATAAAAGCTGAAGAGGAAATCAAAAAAACTGAAGAAAAGGAGGAGCAACCTAAAGAAGAAGAAAATCCAACTGATAATAATGATGATTCTAATGATGAGTCATCTGATAAATATGAAAGAAAATCTAATGAAGAAGATGATGGAGAAAGAGATTATGTATAATAAATAAATTGGATAAATTAAATATTAAATATCCTTATAA
>Ga0310691_10004817_pt1 | contig 15010 bp, 11 predicted proteins | sample 176DNAGHGlowgp2_FD_203887 | JGI IMG/M metagenome (GOLD analysis project Ga0310691, IMG submission 203887) | Sheep rumen microbial communities from Palmerston North, Manawatu-Wanganui, New Zealand - 1766 DNA GHGlow gp2 (v2) (version 2) | ecosystem: Host-associated > Mammals > Digestive system >... | reverse complement strand
GTCGAGGAAGCCTGGAACGCATGGCTTGCCCGCCGCGGCGCGGCTTTGCCTGAGGCTGATGGGGTTTTGCAGAATGCTGCGTCTGCGGCCGCCCCGGGGGGCGCGGGGGGCATGGCCCCCCGTCCCATGCCCCGCGATGTCTACGGCGGCCCCGGCGACCCCGACATCGCGCTCTTCGCGCTCTTCCTCGCCGAGCGGGAGGAGGCGCTCTACGACCGCCTCCGCGCCATCGTCCGCGACGAGCTTGGCTGCCGCGCGCCGCTCTCCAATCTTTCCTCGTGGTATTTCCCGGTGCAGTACCTGCTGCCCATGTCGCGCTTCGACTACACCGACAACCACTTCTACCTCGACCACCCGCAGTTTTTGGGGAAAGCGTGGAGGTTCCCATCGGCGATCATCGGCGAAAACCCCTTCCGGAGTGGCAGTTGCATCCCAGCGGCGGCGTGGCGCCGCGTCATGGGCAAGCCCTTCTGCATCACCGAATGGAACTGGGCGGCGCCGACGCCCTGCCGCGCCGCAAGCGGACTCTCCGTCGGCGCGCTGGCTGCGCTCCAGGACTGGAGCGGCCTGTGGCGCTTTGCCTGGAGCCACGACCGCGCCGCCATCGCCGCCCCCGGCTCGCTGCCCATGAAGTATTTCGACCTCCACTCCGATCCGGCGACGCTCGCGAGCGAACGTGCGACGATCATGCTCTACCTGCGCGGCGACATGGCGCCGCTGCCGCAGGAACGCGCCGCCCCCGCGGTCTGGGACGCCGCCGTGCTCCGCTCCGGCGAGACGCCGGCGCTGCGCCTCGGCGCACCGATCGCGGGAGTGTCGCCGTGGGAAACGCGCATAGGGGTGGCGCTTTCCGACGAAAACGGCGGTCTGGAGACCGCCTCCCCTCTGGCATCGGCCGTCGCCATCGACAAAGAGCGCGGATCCTTCGCCGTCGTCACTTCCCGCACCGCTGGCGGCTTTGCCGAATCGGGCGCGCTGGAATGTGGACCGCTTACCTTTGACCTCGCCCTTCCGGGCGAGGCACAGAACAGACCCGCCGCCGTCTGGGCCTCTTCCCTCGACGGCGCGCCGCTGGAGGAATCGCGGCGCATCCTCGTCGCGCACGTCACCGACGCGCGCAACACGGGCGCGGTCTTCGACACCGACGCCGCGCGCACCTGGCAGAAGCAGGGCCGCACCCCGGCCCTCGTCCGCCGCGGCCGCGCCACGATCTCGCTCACCCTCGCCGGCGGCGCGAAGGCCGCCACGAGAGGCGCGGAAGCGGGCACCGGGGGCGCAGGGGCGGGCATCGGCGGCGCGAAGGCCGCCACGAGAGGCGCGGAAGCGGGCACCGGGGGCGCGGGGGCGGAGCCCCCGTCCTTTGCAATCTACCGCCTCTCCCCCGCCGGCACCCGCCTTGCCGCCATCCCGGCCGCCTTCGATCCGGCAGCCGGCACGCTCCGCTTCGCCGCCGACACGGCGTACGATCCCGCCGCCGCGACGCTCTTCTACGAAATCGTCCGCCAAGAAGCGGGTACATTCGCGGCTGAAGAAGCCCGGTGACCCTTCTGCCTGGCGCCATGCGCGGCGCGCCCCCCGGCGGATTCCGTCAACCGAGGGGAAGACAGAGGCGGCCGCCGTCGATGAGATGGTTGGAGCCCGTGACGAAGGCGCCCTTCGACGACGCGAGGTAGAGGATGAAGTCGACGACCTCGGAGGGATCGGCGGCCCGGCCGACGAGGCTCTTCATGCCCGCCATGCCGGGGCGCGTGAGGACGGGACCGGGAGAAACGCAGAAGGCGCGGACGCCGTGCGGGGCGCCGTCCTTGGCGAGGGCCTTCGTGAAATTGAAAAGCCCGCTTTTGGCGGTCCCGTACATGGCGCCGGATCCGTCGGCCTCGAAACCGGTCACGGAGCCGAGGAGGCAGACGACGCCCCCCTTCCGGGCGATCATCGCCGGAAGGCACGCCCGCGCCATGTAGATCGGCCCCCGGAGATTGACGTCGAGTCCCCAGTCGATCACTTCGCGGGGCTGTTCGTGGAACGGGACGTGGCTGTTGCAGACGCGGGCTTCGTTGCCGCCCGCGAAACAGAACAGCAGGTCGAGGCGGCCGAACCGTTCGAGGGCCAGCGCGGCGGCGTTCTGCGCGTCCTCCCACCGGCGGACGTCGCACGGACAAGAAAGGGCGGCGCCGCCGGCAGCCCGGGTTTCCGGCGCGTCGGCGACGGCGGCGGCTTCGCGCGCCAGCGCCTCCTCGTCCACGTCGCACATCACGACGTCCGCCCCGCAGGCGGCGAGGTCCCGTGCGGCGAGAAGTCCCATCCCGGACGCGGCGCCGGTGATCACCGCGGCCTTCCCTGCGAATCCGGCCTTGAAGCTTTCCATTTCCGATTTCCTTTCAAGCTGAAACGCAGAATATGCTAGCACACCGCCCTTCATTCCGGCAAGGCGTCGGGGCGCCGCACGAGACAAGGTCAAGCGCGGCAACGGACGCAACCTCCGCCGCGGCGGGGGCGAAGGGGCGGCGCGGAGCGGAAGCACGCGGGCGAAGCGGCGGGGCAGCGGGGGGCGAAGGCGCAGGGCATGGAATCCCACTCGCGGGGCGGAGGGACGCGGCCCGGGATCGTGGCGAGGTCCCCGACGGCCGTGCCTTCGAGGCGCGGCACCGCGGCGAGAAGGGCCCGCGTGTAGGGATGTTCCGGAGCGGAAAGGACCTCGCCGACCGGACCGTCCTCCACGACCTGTCCGGCGTAGAGCACGGACACCGTGGACGCATGGCGCGCGACGAGCGCGAGGTTGTGGGTGATGAGCAGCACCGCCGCGCCGCGAGCGGAAGCGGCGGAACGCAGGAGCCCGAGCACGGCGCGCTGGGCCAGGACGTCGAGCGCGGTCGTCGGCTCGTCCGCCACGACGAGCGCCGGCTCCTGGGCGAGCGCCATGGCGAGGCAGACGCGCTGCGCCATGCCGCCGGAAAGTTCGCAGGGATACGCGCGGAGCAGGCGCCCGGCGTCCGGGAGCCCGACTTCGGCGAGGCGTTCCCGGACGGACCGTTCCCGCACGGCGCGGGAGGTCCCGGGCGGAACGGCCTCGCGCAGCTGCGTTCCGACCGACAGCACCGGATCGAGCGCGGACATGGGGTCCTGGAAGACGTACGCCACGCCGCCGCGGCCGCGCGCCCGGCGGAGCCGGCGCGGCGGAAGGGAGAGCAGGTCGAGCCCCCGGAAAACCGCGCGGCCCCCGATCTCCACGCCGCGCCCGGCCGCCGGCGGCAGCCGCGTGAGCGCGGCCGCGGCGAGGCTCTTGCCGCAGCCGCTTTCGCCGACGAGCGCGTGGAACCCGCCCTCGGGGACGCGGAACGACACGCCGCGCACGATCCGGGCGGCGCCGCCCGGAACGGGCAGCGACACGGCGAGGTCTTCGACCGAAAGGACCGGCGGAGGTTCCACGGCGGGAAAAAACGGACCGCCGCGCCCGGACTTTCGCGGCGCGCGGCGGATCCGTCTTCGAGAAAAGTCCGCCCGCGCTACTCGGGACGGACGCGGGTCGTTCCGTTGCTGCCGACGAGGACCTTCACGTTCTGCCCGACCGTGAACGTGTCGTTGCCGAGCGTCTGCGTGACGGACATCACGCGGCCGTCGGGCATCGTCACTTCGAGCGCGTAGGCCTGCTGCTTCGTCACGTTGCGTTCGGCGAAGGCGCCGGCGGCGGCGCCGGCGAGGGCGCCGGCCACCGTGGCGATGGTGTTGCCGGAGCCGCCGCCCACGGCCGAGCCGAGGGCGCCGCCCATCACGCCGCCCGCGACGGCGCCGACCGTTCCTTCGTTGCCCTCGATGACGACGGGCTCGATCGCCGTCAGCGTGCCGCGGTAGACGGTCTGCTGCGCGCGGGCTTCGGCCTGCGTGTAGGTGGCGCCGGAGTAGTCCGAAACGCAACCCGTGGTGGAAAAAAGAAGCGCGGCCGTCGCAACCGCCGCCGCAAGCGGTTTGGTCATGGATTTCATGCCCCCCATGATAGCAGAAGCCCCCCGTCCGGGCAAGTGTGGTAGAATCCGGGCCCATGGACACACGGAAGGAAACATCCGGAGCCGGGACTCCGGCGAAACCGGTTCTCTACGACGCGACGCTGCGCGACGGCGCGCAGGCGCTCGGCATCACGTTTTCGCAGGCCGGCAAGATCCGGTTCGCGCATCTCGCCGACGAGTTCGGCATTCCGTGGATCGAGGGCGGGTTCGCCGGTTCCAACGAACGCGACATGCAGTTTTTCCGCGACGCCGCGAAGGAAACGTTCGAGCAGGCGAAGATCGTCGCCTTCGGCGCGACGCGGCGGGCGGGCTCGACGTGCGACGCGGACGAACTCGTCCAGGCGCTCCTGCGGGCCGGCACGCCGGCCGCGGCGATCTACGGCAAGAGCTGGAAGCTCCACGTGCGCGAAGTCCTCCGCACGAGCGAGGAGGAAAACCTCGACATGGTTTCCGACACGGTCCGCTACCTGCGCGGGCACGGTCTCGAAGTGGTGTTCGACGCGGAGCATTTCTTCGACGGGTACAAGGATGATCCGGCGTACGCGCTCGCCGTCCTCCGGCGCGCGCGCGAAGCCGGCGCGTCGGCGATCGCCCTCTGCGACACCAACGGCGGCTCCCTGCCGCACGAAATTTCCGCGATCGTGGCGGACGTCGCCGCCGCCCTCGCCCCCTCGCCGGACGCCCCCGCCCCCGTTCTCGGCATCCACGCGCACAACGACTGCGGGCTCGCGGTCGCGAATTCCCTCGCCGCGTTCCGCGCCGGCGCCGCGATGGTCCAGGGCTGCATGAACGGCTACGGCGAACGGGCCGGCAACGCCAACCTCACGACGCTCGCCGCGGCGCTCCAGCTCAAGCTCGGCGCCCCCGTGACGACGCCGGAAAAGATGGCGGGGCTCCGCGCGTTTTCGCTCGCCGTCGACGATCTCGTGAACCAGCGCCCGGACCCGCGCGCGCCGTTCGTCGGCGAATCCGCGTTCAGCCACAAGGCCGGCGCCCACGTTTCCGGCGTGCGCCGCAATCCGGCGACGTTCGAGCACGTCGCCCCGGAAGCCGTCGGCAACGAGCGCCACGTGGTGCTTTCCGAGCTTTCCGGCGCCTCAAACGTCCTCTACCGCCTCAAGCAGGCCGGAGCCGCCGGCGCGTCGCTTTCCCGCGAGGAGGTCCGCCGCGTCGTGGAGACGCTGAAGGCCCGCGAAGGCGAAGGGTACTCGTTCGAGTCCGCCGACGCCTCGTTCCGCATCCTCGTGCGCAAGGCGCTCGACGCGCACAAGCCCTTTTTCGAGCTCGACGGCTTCCGCGTGATCGTCGAAAAGCGCGGTTCGGGCGAGCCCTGCCTCTCGGAGGCGACGGTGAAAATCCGCGTCGGCGACCATTCCGAAATCACAGCCGCCGAGAGCGTGTCCGGCCCGGTGGACGCCCTCGACCGGGCGCTCCGCAAGGCGCTCTCCAGCTTCTACCCCGAAATCGCGAAGGTCGTCCTCACCGACTTCCGCGTCCGCATCCTCGATCCCAAGGAGGCCACCGGCGCCACGACGCGCGTGCTCGTGGAATCGTCCGACGGCGCCGCGCGCTGGGGCACCGTCGGCGTCTCGCCGAACATCATCGAAGCCGCCTGGCAGGCGCTCATCGATTCGGTCGAGTACAAGCTCCTGCAGGAGGCGGAATGAACGGCCGCGCGCCGTTGCGCGCGGCCGCCCTCGCGCTCGCCGCGCTGCTTTTCTCCCTCCCCGCCGCCGCGCGCGCCGCGGACTCCTTCACCGCGGCCGTCTCGGCGCGCCGCGTCGTCACGGGCGACCCCTTCCGCGTCGAACTGCGCTGGAGCGGCGAACGGGAGCCGCAGGGCGCGCCCCGCCTCGGCCGGCCGGACGCCGCCCCGGCGTTCGGGCCGCAGGTGCAGTCGCAGTTTTCGAGTTTCAACGGCCGCGCCACGCGCTCCGTTTCCTGGACGTGGGTCGTGGTGCCGGAGACCGACGGGGAGATCGATTTCGGCACCGCGACGCTCTCCGCCGGCGGCCGGACGCTCTCCGCCGCCGTGCCCGTCGTCGTCGCCGGGCCGCCGCCGCCCCAGCCGTTCGCGCGCGTCGCGCTTTCTTCGGACAAGCCGGAAGTCCTCGTGGGCGAATCCTTCCGCGTGCGCGCGGAGATCGAACTCGCGCTCCCAGACGCGCCGGACGGCGCCGGCCCCGTTTCCCCGCTCGCGCCGGGCCACCCGCCCCTGCTGAAGCTCCCCTTCCTCGACGCGGACGCCGATCCCGGCGCGTGCACGCGCGACGCCGCGCCCGCGGACGCGCTCTCCCCGCTCTCCGTGCGCGCCGACGCCCCGGGCTTCCGCGTGAATTCCTTCTCCGTCGCCACGCGCCGCGATCCCTTCGCGGGCATGGGGTTCGGCGGCTTCGGGGGCGGCTTCCCCTCCCTTTTCGGGGAAGAAACGCCCGCCGTCTTCGCCCCGCCGCACGAACGTTTCGCCGAAAACGGGACGAACTTCGTCCGCTACGCCGTCGAAGCCTCCTTCACCGCGTCCGCCGAGGGCCGCTGCCGTTTCGCCCCCGCCCGTTTCGAGGGGCAGATCGTGCGCTCGGTCGCGGGCGACGGCCGTCCGACGGGCGTCTCGCGCCCGATCGTCGCGATCTCGCGCCCGCTCGAAGTCGCCGTGGTCCCGCCGCCCCGCGAAGGCCGCCCGGACTCGTTTTTCGGCGCGCTCGGCACGGAACTGCGCCCGCTCGCGTCGCTCGACGCCCAGACGTGCCGCCAGGGCGATCCGCTCGCCCTCACGCTGCGGCTCGAAGGCGATCTCGTCCCGCAGACCGTCCGCGCGCCGGACGTCTTCGCCGCGCCGGGCATGTCCGACGCCTTCCGCGCGTGGGGCGACGTCGAGCGCAAGGACGACGGCGGCACGCCGGTGTTCGAATACCGGGTGCGCGCGCTCGCCGCCGGGACGATCGAAGTGCCGCCGATCCCGCTTTCGTATTTCGACACCGCCGCCCGCTCCTACGTCACGGTGGAGACCGCGCCGGTTCCGCTCCGCGTCGATCCCGTCGCCGACTTCGACCCGGCGGCGCTCTTCGCCGCGGCGGCGACGAACTCGGCCGCGCTGTCTCTCCAGGCCGCGGCGTCCGGCCCGATCGCGCCGTCGCTTTCGCTCGACCCGGCCGGCGCCCTGCCCCGCCCCGCGCCCGGCGCCCTCGCCGTCCTCCTCGCGTCCGCCCTCCCGCCCGCGCTCTGGCTCCTCGCCGTCCTCCTTCCGGCGCTCCCCGGCGCGCTGGGCCGCGCCCGCGGGGCCGTGCGGCGCGGCGGCGCGCTGGGCCGCGCCGCTTCGCGCATCCGCTCGGCCGAAACCCCGCAACAGACGCTCGACGCCGTCCGCCGCCTCCTGCGCGACCGCTGGGGCGAAGACCTTCCCGGCCTCACGCCGTCCGATCTCGACGCCGCGCTCGCGCGGCACGGCGCGCCGGAAGAAGAGCGCCGCCGCGCCGTTTTGCTCCTCCAGGAAACGTTCGACGAGGCGTTCCGCCCGGGCGCCGACGCCCGCGCCGCCGTGCGTTCCCGCCGCGACGCCCTCGCTTCGGCCCTCCTCGCCGCGCTCCGCGCCCTGCCGCTCCTCGCCGCGCTCGCCGCGACCGCCCTGCCCGCTTCGGCCGCGGTGTCGGATCCGGTCTTCCTCTGGCGGCGCGCCGCGGCGGCGGCCGCGAAAGCCTCCTCGCCGGAAGACTTCCTCGCCGCCGCGCGCGACTACCGCGAACTGGCGGAGGAAAACGGCGCGCCGGCGGCCGCGCTGTACGCGAACCTGGGCGCGACGCTCCTCCAGGCGGGCTGCAAGGCCGAAGCGCTCGACGCCTTCGCGCGCGCCGAGGCGGTCGGCGGAGCGGACGCCTGGACCGAGGCCGGGACGGCGCTCGCCTCCGGCGGGGAGCCGTCCTGGCGCCGCACGCTGCTCGCGTGGCACTACCGCGCCCCCCTCGCCCTCCGGCGCACGGCCCTCGCCGCCGCGTGGTGCGCGCTCTGGCTCCTGCTCGCGGCCGCGCGCTTCCTGCGCCGCGGTTCCCGCGCCGCGCTCGCGGGGGCGGCCCTCTCGGCCGCGGTCGCCGCGATGCTGGCCGCGAGTCTCGCCGCGAGCGCCCGGACCCTCTCCGCCCCGATGCCCCCCGTGCCGGACGCCCCTCCGCAGGAGAACGCCCGATGAAACCGCTTTCGCCCCGTTTCTTCCTCCCCGCCGCGTTCGCCGCCGCGTTCGCCGCTTCCGGCGCCGCCGCGCAGACGCTTTCCGTTTCGGTCGATCCCGCGCAGGACCGCTACTACGCCGGGCAGCGCGTCTCCTGCATCCTCCAGCTCGATCTCGGCGGCGCGGAACTCGCCGGCGGCGGGAACCTTTCCCTGTCCGGCATCCCGGATTCCGGCCCGGCCTTCTCCTTCGGGAGCTTCGCCCCCGCCGCCCCCGGTCCCGCCGGGGAACAGCGCTGGATCGCCCCGCTCCGGTTCGTTTCGCCCACGAACTTCGTCCTCGCCCCCGCCGTCTCCGGCACGCTTCGGCGGGAAACGTCGCGCCGCGGCTCCTTCTTCCGGGCGTATTCCCTCGCGCCGTTCGACGCTTCGGCGCGCCCGCTCGCGCTCTCCGTGGCCGCGACCCCGTCCGCCGGCCGCCCCGCCGACGACTGCGGCGCGGTCGGCCCGATCGGCGCCGAAGCGGCGCTCGCCCCGCTCGACTGCGCGGTCGGCGACCTCCTCACGCTCCGGTGGACCCTGCGCGGCCCCGGCGCCGACGCCGCGGAGCCGGCGGCGTGGTCCCCGGGCCCCGGGTTCAAGGCCTATCCCCCCCGCGTCGAAGAACGCGCCGACGGGCGGCTCTCCGTCTCGCAGGTCGTCGTCCCGCTCGACGCCTCCGCCACGAACGCCGCCGCGTTCTCGGTTTCCTGGTTCGACCCCCGCTCCGGCTGGACGCGCGGCGGCGCCGGCCCCTTCGCGATCTCGTTCCACGAGCGCAAGCCCGAAGCGCCCGCCGAGGACGCCGCCCCCGCGCCCCCCGGCGAGCCCCCCGCCGCCGGCGACGCGGCCTCCGGCGCGGCGCCCGGCGCCGGGCCGCGCGATTTCCGGGCCGGCGCCGCCGCCGCGCTCCTCGAAAGCGCGCCGGCCCGCTTCGCGCCCGGCCCGCGCGCGAAAATCCTCTTCGACGTCCCGCAGGGAACCCCCGTGCGCGTCGTCGAAACCCTCGGCGCCTGGGTCCGCGTCGCCGTCCCCGACGGCGCCGCCGGCTGGCTCCCCGCTTCGCTCCTGCGCTAGCGCCGGACGGCTACTGGCAGAGCAGGAAGAGTCCGACGAGGCAGGCGGCGACGGCAAGGAGGTGGAGCCGCGTGGTCTTCTCCTTCAGGACGGTTGCCGAGTAGGCGGTGAATGCGACGACGCAGCTTCCGACGAGGATCGGCCAGCACAGCGCCCCGGCGCCGGCGCGCCCGAGCGCGTCCATGCCGGGATAGAGCAGCGTGTAGGCGAAAATGAGGCTGAAAAACTGCATCCCGCCCGCATAGAGCCACAATCGGCCGCGCCGGAGCGAGGAGGCGCGCGCCCGGACGCCCGCCGCGTTCCCGCCGCCGGCGTTCCGGGCGAGGGCGGCCAAGGACGCCGCCGCGGTGCCCGCCGCCGAGGCCATCGCGCGCAACACGGGGGAAACCGCCCGCGCGGATTCAAAGTGCGACGGCGCGGCGACGAGGTTCTGCTGGACGGAGCAGATGGCGAGCGAGAGAAACGCCCAGAAGCGCCAGCCCGGCCCGGCCGGCGGTGCGCCCTCCCCGGGACCCTTCCCGTCGCCCTTCGCCCGGGCGAACAGGACGATGGCCGCCACGAGCAGCGCCATGCCGGCGATCCGAGGCGCCGTCAGAGGATCGCCGAAGAAGACCACTCCGCCGAGGAAGGAGAACAGCTGCGCCGACTGCATGATGCCCCACACCCTTCCGTTCGGACCGCGTTGCATCCCGGCGGCCATCGCCTGCAGGGCGGCGAAGTTGAGCGCTCCCGCCAATGCGTACGTGCCGAGCGTCGCGGCGAGGACGCGGTTCGCGACGGGCTCCGGACGTAGCAGAACCATGCTCAGGACGAGGCCGACCGCGATCGACACGGCCGCCGAGCCGAGTTGCACCATGCCGGTGTCGAGACCGTCCTTCGGCGCGCGCCCGAGGATCGCGCCGGTGAGACACCAACTGGCGCCGACCGCCATGAGGGCCGGAACGCCGAACGCCATGCCGGGTTCGGACCCGGCGGTTGCGAGAATCACGGAGTTCATGGGGGGCGGATTTTACTGCAAGCCCCGCCTCCCGGCAACGGCATCCTCGTCGTCCCCCGATCGTCTTTTGCGTTCCCCGCGTTTTGCTAGAATGGGAGCCGCAACCGACAACGGGTGCGCGGCATGAACGGCAACCTAAAAATTCCAAACGGCGTCGCGGACCGGCATTTGCAGCGGCCGGACGAAAGGACATGAACAAGCGCGTCCTCGTCATGCTCTCCTCCCCGATCGCCAGCCGGATGGCGGGTGTTTCGCGCTTCGCCCGCGAGCGCGGATGGCACCTGATGTTCACGGACCGCCTTTCCTCGCGGCCGTTCGACTGGGACGGCGACGGCGTGATCGCAACGATCCGCGACGACAAGCGCACGCTCGCCTTCCTGCGCCGCCAGTCCGAAAAGGGCGTCCCGATCGTCGATCTCACCTGCGACGTGCCGGGCTTCCGCTGCGCGCGCGTCGTGGCCGACCACGTCGCCGCCGGCCGTCTCGCCGCCGCCCATTTCGCGGAGCGGAACATCCGGTCGCTGGTGTTCCTCTCGCTCGAATGGGGCCACGTCCGGGAACGCCTGTGGCGCGGCTTCTCCGCAAACGCCGGAGGCGCGCGGGTCCGGCCCGGGGTCGCGAAATGGTGCTTCTCGCAGGACCGCCCGCATGCGCGGTGGGACGACTGGGACGCCGTTTCCCGGTGGCTTTCCGGAAAGTTCGCCGCGGCAAGCCGTCCTTTCGGCGTCTTCACCTACGCCCAGTCCGAGGCCGTCATCGTCCTGCAGGCCGCGCTGCGGGCCGGCATCCCGGTGCCCGGCGGAACGGCCATCGTCGCCGGCAACGACGACCCCGTGATGCTGGAAAGCCAGCCCGTTCCGATTTCGGCGGTCGACGCCGACACGGAAACCGGCGCCTACGAGGCGGCGGCGCTGCTGCAGCGCCTCATGGACGGCGGGCCGAGCCCCCGCGCGCAGATCGAACTTCCGCCGCGCGGCGTCGTCGCCCGCAAGTCGACGGACGCCACGGCGGTTTCCGATCCGCTCGTGCGGCGGGCGCTGGACCTTTTCCTGGCCTCCCTCGCCTCGAAAATCGACATCGCCGCCACGGCGCGTGCCCTCGGCGTCAACCGCAACACCCTCGACCGCCGTTTCGCCGCCGAACTCGGGCGCACGGCCAGCGCGGAACTCCACCGCCAGCGCCTCATGCTCGCCAAACGGCTCCTCGCCGATCCCGCGAACAAGGTCGCATACGCCGCCCGCATCGCCGGATTTTCGTCCTCCTCCCACCTTGGCACCGCGCTTCGCGCCGACATCGGCGTTTCGCCGGCCGAATGGAAGGAAAAATGGTCGTGAAATTCTGATACGTTTTTTAAAACCGTGATATTTTCTTCCTATCCGCCTTGTAGTATGCTTTTTCCCGATGACGCGCATCCGGCGCAGCGGCCGCCATTGTGGCGGGCACCGCCCGGAGCGCGAATCCGAGGAAACGTTCATGTCAAGGCGAAATGAAACGGCCTGCGATGTCGCCGTGGTTGGAGCCGGTCCGGCCGGACTGGCCGCGGCCGAAGCGGCCCGGACCGCCGGCGCCGGAAGGGTTGTCGTCGTGGAACGCGACGTCCGTCCGGGCGGCATCCTGCAACAGTGCATCCATCCGGGCTTCGGCCTCTCCATGTTCGGGGAGGAACTGACCGGCCCGGAATACGCCGCGCGCTACGTCGAGCGCGCGAACGCCGCCGGCGTGGAGCTGCTCACCGGCACGACGGCGCTCGAATTGCGCGGCGGAGAGCTGGTCTGCGCGGCCCCCGGCGGCATTCTCCACGTCCGCTTCGGCGCGCTCGTGCTCGCGATGGGCTGCCGCGAGCGGACGCGCGCGAACCTCGTGATCCCGGGCGCCCGCCCTTCCGGCATCTACACGGCCGGGACCGCCCAGCGGCTGATCAACCTCTACGGGGACAAGGTCGGCAAGGAGGTCGTGATCCTCGGCAGCGGCGACATCGGCATGATCATGGCGCGCCGCCTCACGATGGAAGGCGCGCGCGTGAAGGCCGTGGTGGAGCTTCTGCCCTTCCTCGCGGGCCTCGCCCGCAACAAGGCGCAGTGCCTCGACGACTTCGGCATCCCGCTGCTCCTTTCGCACACGGTCGTGGACATCGACGGCGTCGACCGCCTCTCGTCCGTCACCGTCGCCCCGGTGGACGACAAGCGCCGGCCGATCCCCGGCAAGGAGGAGAAGATCGCCTGCGACACGCTGCTGCTCTCGGTGGGGCTGATCCCCGAGAACGAGCTGAGCCGCACCGGCGGCATCGAGCTCTCGCCCGTCACGCGCGGCCCGGTCGTGAACCAGTACAAGCAGACCTCGAATCCGGCGGTCTTCGCGTGCGGAAACGTCCTGCACGTGAACGACCTCGTGGACCACGTGAGCCGCGAAAGCGCCGAGGCCGGCCGCAACGCGGCGCTCTTCGCCGCGGGCAAGCTTCCGGCGGCCCCCGCCGTCCCGACGGTGGCGGGGCCGGGCGTCCGCTACGTCTGCCCGCAGAACGTCGTCGCCGACGGCGGCGCCGACGTGACGCTCTTCTTCCGGACGGCCCTCCCGGGCCGCCGGACGGTGCTGCGCTGCACGTCGGGCGGCAAGGAGCTCGCCCGGAAGACGTGCGTCCGGACGAGTCCGGGCACCATGGAAAGCCTGACGATCCCGAAGGACGCGGTTTCGTCCCTGGACGGTCCGGTCGAAGTCGGCTGCGAACACGGAGAAGTTTTGGCATGAAGAAGACGATCACTTGCACGGTCTGCCCGCAAGGATGCGAGATCGAGGCCGAATACACGAACGCCGCGGACATCGCGGTGAAGGGCAATTCATGCCCGCGCGGCGAGCGCTACGCCAAGGACGAGTGCCTCGCGCCGAAGCGCACGTTCACGTCCTCCGTCCGCATCGACGCGCCGGGCCGGCGCATGCTGCCGGTCCGGACGAAGGAGCCCATCGCGAAGGACATGCTGCTTCCCTGCGCGGAGGCGGCGAAGAAGATCCGCGTGGACGGGCACGTCCGCCTCGGCGAAGTCATCCGGAAAGACTTCCTCGGAACGGGCACGGACCTCGTCGCTTCAATGTCGCTCTAGGAGATTCTCGGCATGGTCAAAACGGACATTCTCGTCATCGGCGCCGGCGCGGTCGGAACCGCGATCGCGCGCGAACTTTCCAAATACAAGGCCAAGGTCATCGTCTGCGACAAGAACGACGACGTGGGCGGCGACGCCTCGAAGTCGTGCAGCGGACTCACCTCCACGAGCGCGACGATGCCGGTCGGGACGCTGGAGTGCAAGATCCGCACGATCTCGCACACCATGGTGGACGTCCTGTGCCGCGACCTCGACATCCCGATCATCCACTGCGGCAGCATCGCGCCGGTGCTGACGGACGACCAGATGGAACAGGTGCCGAAGCTCCTCGACAAGGCCTGGCAGAACGGCGTCTGGGACTACGAGTTCCTGCCGCGCGAGGAAATCCTCGAGATGGAGCCAACGCTCAACCCCGCGATCAAGGGCGGCATCTACAGCCCGCGCGATTCGCAGATCAACCAGTTCCTGATGGTCGTCGCCGAGGCGGAGAACGCCGCCGAGAACGGCGTCGAGTTCCTGCTCGACTGCGAAGTGACCGGCATCGAAACGCGAGACGGCCGCGTCCGCCTCGTCCGGACGACCAAGGGCGAAATCGAGGCGACGTGGGTGATCAACGCCGCCGGGCTCTACTGCGACGACATCGCGAAGATGGTGGGTGAATGCGACTTCGCCGTCCATCCGCGCAAGGGCGAGTTCTACGTCCTCGGCCACGACACGCCGGTGAAGGTGAAGCACATCATCTCCTCCGTCCCGACGCCCAAGACGCGCGGCGTCCTCGTCATTCCGACGACCGACGACAACCTGCTCGTCGGTCCGACGGCCGACGACGTGGAGGACAAGACCGACCGCAAGACGACGCGCGAGGGGCTCGAAGAGGTGCGGACCAAGGCGCTCGAAATGGTGCCGGGGCTGTGCTTCGCCGATACGATCACGCAGTTCGTCGGCGCGCGCCCCGCGCGCGTCCCGGAAGGCTACCACGTCCTCGTTTCCGAGAAGGCGAAAGGCTACGTCGGCATCTCCGGCATCCGCTCGACCGGCCTCACCGCCAGCATGGCGCTGGCCAAGTACGTGATCCACGAGATGCAGGGCGCGGGACTTTCGCTGGAACGCAAGGTCGGCTGGGTCCGGACGCGGCGGGGCATCGTCAAGTTCGCCGGCAAGACCGACGAGGAGAAGGACGCCCTCATCGCGCAGGATCCGCTCTACGGGAAGATCGTCTGCCGCTGCGAACAGGTGACGGAAGCGGAGATCGTCCAGGCGATCCGCCGGCCGGTCGGCGCGCGGACGCTCGACGCCGTGAAGCGCCGCGTCCGCGCCGGCATGGGACGGTGCCAGTCCGGCTTCTGCGGGCCGCAGGTCATCGAAATCCTCGCCCGCGAACTGGGCATCCCCGAATGCGACGTGCGCAAGCGCGCCGGCGCCTACATGCTCGACCGCCCGTCCGCCTGAAAACCAGGCTCGCCGGAGTGGGCGCCTCGCGGCGCGTCGTCGCGTTGCTCCGCCGCATCCGCGATGCATCCGCATGCCGGGGGCCATCCGCGCGTCCGCGTCGTGCTCCCCCTAGGCTCCGCTTCCCCCTCCGCACCCCCTCCGCGCCGATCCCAAGGCCGCGCCCGATGCGCGCGAGACCACCGCCCGGACCT
>Ga0310691_10004815_pt1 | contig 15015 bp, 19 predicted proteins | sample 176DNAGHGlowgp2_FD_203887 | JGI IMG/M metagenome (GOLD analysis project Ga0310691, IMG submission 203887) | Sheep rumen microbial communities from Palmerston North, Manawatu-Wanganui, New Zealand - 1766 DNA GHGlow gp2 (v2) (version 2) | ecosystem: Host-associated > Mammals > Digestive system >... | reverse complement strand
TCCAGTAGGCGGTGCAACCGTCCCGGACCTTTTTGCGCTCATGCCCCGCGTGAGGGATGGTCAGCCGGTCCTCAGGTTTCAGCATTTACTCTCGCTCCTTTCCGTACCATCGTCTTGAGATTGGGTCGAACTTGATATAGCCACTTTCCCGTACAATGTCGAACAAGGCATTTCGGACTTCCGGCTGACAGATCAGCCAGTCGACAACCTCGCTCCTCATGATGTCGAACGGTTCGCCAAACTTCCTGCTCACGTTATGCACCAGCGGAGGCATCTGCTGTGCGACCTCAAATCCTCTACGCTTCATCTTGTTCCGTCGTCCTCCCTTCTTCGTGCGCGCGGGGTCCAGTCCTGCCTTTGCGGGAAGGAGGTAGGCCGCCCACCGTAAAGTGTGGGGGGCGCAGCCCCACACACGGCCTCCTTCCTGCACAGGCGGGACGACTGTACCTTACCCCCTTATAAAGGGGGTAACTTTCAGCACACGCGCGAAAAGACTGTTTTTCAAGTCTTTTCCTGTCCGTGAATTTCCTTCACAATTCAGACTTTTGCGGTTCCTGAAAAGACTGTTCATTAAGTCTTTTCCTGTTGTTCGACCACCGTCCCGGTGTTCTTGTCCAAGGTAAATTTTTTGGACTCCTTTATGTACTTGCGCACCGTGCTCTCTTCCTTGTCCAGGTAGTCCGCCAGCTGCCGGATGGTGGGCGGCTGCCCCATGTTGGCGTTCGCCACGGCCATGTCCAGGGCGGCAGCCTGCTGTTGCCGGCGGCTCGGCTTGTTGGCCTTATTGGCCTGGGCGCCCTTCATCCAGGGCTTCATCTCGCTCTCCGGCTTGATGTCCCCCAGTGCCCCGCTCCGGTCCGGCTTGTGAATCGGGTAGTCGAACCACAGGTTCACCGGCGGGAAGGCGGCGAACTCTCTCAGCGTCCCCTCGATCCTCCAGGCCGTGCGCCGCCTGACGGCTTCCCGGGCCTCCGCCACGGCCTCCGTCAGCTTCTGGTACTCGTAGCCGTTCAGCTCCCTCTCGCACGCCGCCAGCGTCCTCACGGCGCTGCAGGCGTCATCCTGGCTCAGTATCTCGTCGGGGTCCAGCTGCATCATGCTGTTGATCATGGCGTGCCGGGCCAGCCGGAGGACCTCGTGGTCGCCCTCTGCCTTCAGCAGCGCCTCGTTCGTCGGCAGCTGGATCATGTCCAGCAGCGCGTCGGGGTCCCTGGCGAACACGCCGGAGCCGCTGGCGCGGTCCATGCTGGCCTTCTGGCCCTGGGCGCCCTTGCTGTGGTGGTGGCAGTAGATCACCGCGCAGCCGAGGCGGCTGCAGATCAGGTCGAACTGGTTGCAGAACTTCGCCATCTGGTCGGCGCTGTTCTCGTCGCCGGTGATCACCTTGTAGATCGGGTCGATGATCACGGCCAGATAGCCCTTCTTCTGGGCGCGCCGGATTAGCTTCGGCGCCAGCTTGTCCATGGGCACGGCGCTGCCGCGCAGGTTCCACACGTCGATGTACCCCGCGTGTTTGGGCGCCACGCCCATGGCCTGGTACACGTCCTTCAGGCGGTGCAGGCAGCTCGCCGGGTCCAGCTCCAGGTTCACGTACAGCACGCGGCCCTGGGCGCAGGGGAAGCCCAGCCAGGGCACTCCCTCGGCGATGCACACGCACAGCTCCAGCAGCGCGAAGGACTTGCCCGCCTTGCTGGGGCCCGCCAGCAGCAGCTTGTGCCCCTGCCTCAACACGCCCTCGATCAGGGGCGGCGACAGCTCCGGCACGTTGTCCCACACGCTCTCCAGGTTCTCGGGGTCGGGCAGGTCGTCGTTCATGCTCTCCACGTACTCCCGCCACTCCTCAAAGGAGGCCTTGCCGAGGTTCTCCGCCACGATGTACTGGCGCTTCTCCCCGCGCATGATGCCGGGCATCCGGCTCAGTCGGCTGGGGTTCTTGTTCTGGCCGTCCACCTTCAGGCCGTTGGCCTCGCACACCTTGTACAGGTAGGCGACCCGCTCCCGGTATTCATTGTAGTTGGCCGCGCCGATGTGCACGATGGCGTGCAGGCTCTTGCCGCCGCTGTGCACCAGCACCCGGGCGGGCAGCTCCATGGCCCGGTACAGGGCATACTGCTGCTCCACCGGCATGCTGTCGCTCTCCACCAGGGCATAGCGGTACTCGGTTACGTTCTCGTTGCGCACGCCGCTGCCGTCCAGGGGGTTGAAGCGGATCCACGCGCCGGCCTCCGGCTTCGTGTCGCCGATCGCCGCGCCCAGGTCGTCGCCGTACTTGGCCAGCTCCGCGATCAGGTCCCCGGCGGTGCGGGTGTAGTTGCCCTTGGAGGGCATGTACTTGCCCTTGTCCTCGCTGTACCACACCTCGGTCACATAGCCCACGATCTCGTCGGGGCTGAACAGCAGCTCCAGGTAGTGGGTCAGCTCCCTGGCCGGGTGCCACCCCGCGGCGCCGCTCCAGGTCCCCGGCTCCGGCAGCGGGTGCTGCTCCACCTGGTCCGGGTTGTCCACCACGGTCAGGTCGCCGTGGGCGCCGATCACGTCGCCCCAGTCGTAGGCCCGGTCTTCACGATATTGCCGTGGAGGCGTCCAGCCGTTCTCCCGGGCGTACTGCACCAGCGTGCCCAGGGTCACGCCGCTGGCGCGGATGGTGTCCCACTTCTTCAGGCACTCGCCGGGATGGTAGCGCCGGGCGTCCCGGCGGCTCCAGTCCTCCCAGTCCTGGGCGGCGAATCCGCCGTCCTTCAGCGCGAACCCGACGTTCACCCACTGCTGATAGTCCAGCGCCGAGGGGTCAATGGCCGGCAGCACGTCGCCCAGGATGTCGTATTTGCTCTCGTTCATGGCTCTGCTCCTTTAATAGCCCAGTATCTTCATGATCTCCTTCTCCGCCTGCCGCTGCTTTTGCTTCTCCTCCCAGGCCTCGTGCCGCTTCACCGCGGCATCCAGGGACTCCTGGTGATAGCTCATGCCGGAGTACAGCGCCACCGTGGTGCAGCCCAGCATCTCCGCGGCCTCCTTCACGGTCATGTCCTTGCCCTTCACCCGGTGCACCTTCGGCTTGACGTGCACGCGCCCGGAGGCGTTATACGCCTTGAAGTGCTCGATGGCCTCCTCCATGGTGGGCTTTGTCCCGTCCGGGCGCCGGCGCTGGCATCGCCATGTGGTGATCGACCGCGCATTGACGCCCAGCTCCTCGGCGACTTCCTGGACGCTCATCCAGCGGCCGTCGATCAGGTGGGGTTTGCGGTACCCCGTGTGTTTGCTGCCAAACTGCCCCGCCCGGTACATATCCACCATGGTCTGATACGAGGGTTTGCCCAGCCGTGAGCGTCGAACCCGGACCCCGTGTACGGTGGTGTTCATCAGCTCGGCGATCTCCGCCACGGTCAGCATCTTCCCGTCCACCGGGTACTTCCCCGGTGGTCGCTTGCCGCCCATTACAGTCCCTCCCGCAGCCGGTCCATCTTGATGTCCTTCCACAGCGCCACGTTCTGGCCCATGTCGTGCATCATCACCTGCTGCTCGAGCATGATCAGCACGTCGGCGATCTCCTCCGCCAGGTGGTCCCGGCGCTCCAGGAGCTCGTCCAGGCCGATGGGCCGGTCAGGCTCCTCCGGGTACTCCATGAACTTCATCAGCGCCTGCTGGAGCTCTCCCAGCTCCTCGGCCAGCTTCAGCGACTGGTGGCGCTCCCCGTATTTTTCAATGGCCCGCTTCAGCGTTACGCGCTCCTTGCCCGTCCAGATAAACATGCTCTACTCTCCCTCTCTCAAAAACAGGTCTATGGAGGTCTGCCCCTCCAGGTTGTCGCTCTTGCGCTTGGCCTCGATCCTGCGCCGGGCCTTGTAGTCGTTGTACTGCTGCCGATAGCGGTAGCTGTCGCCGAAGATGTTCCAGGCGGCCTTAACCAGGTTGGGCTCGAAGGGCCGGATCTTCTCCAGGTCGTCCACGGCCTTGTAGCTGATCGGACAGCCGCAGCAGCCGGTCCGGGTCAGGCCGTAGACCTCATAGGCGTCGCTGTAGCCGATGCCGTAATAGTCCTTGTACCAGGCCTTGTCCGCGTCGCTGACGTAGTACAGCGGCCTCAGCCGCCACTGGCCGTCCCTGGTCTCGCCGAAGCACATGGCGCTGTTCGCCTCGCCCTGCCTGGGCACGCTGCGCATGCCGCCCTCGTCCCGGCGCTCGCCGGTGATGATCATCTCATAGTCCTTCTGCACCTGGTGGGCCGGGTGCTTCTTGCAGCAGTCGCAGCACTTCGCGGAGATCCTGAACGCAGGCGGGTGTTCCCGGATGTAGTCCAGCATGTACAGCGATGAGTTGATCACCAGCTGGATGTTCGGCCTCGGCTCCCCGTCCCGGTTGCAGCAGCACAGGAAGTTGATCAGGCTCTCACAGCCGGGATAGCGCTCCCGCAGCTCCGCCCGCTTCGCCGCCTTGTCCGCGGCCTCGGCATACTCGTCCGCGATGGTCAGGGGCACGCCCTTCTTCTGCCACTCGCCCAGGCCGCCGGACATGATCTTGCTCACGAAGGGCACGCCGTACTTGCGCACGGCCCGCACGATGCCCATTTCCGGGCGCACCGTCCGGATCTCGACGCCGTACTTCGCAGCCGTCCTCTTCACGTGGACCTTTGTGGCCTTCATTTCAAGCCCGGTGTTGAAGAACACGTAGTCGATGGGCGGCAGGCCGAACTCGCGGCGGGTGCGCTCCACCAGGTCGATCATGATGTCGCTGTCCGACCCGCCGGAATAGGAGCAGATGGCCTTCGGATGTTCGATCAGCCGCTTGGCGATGATGCTCTGGATGGCCATGAACTTGTGGGGCGCGTCGTAGTCCGCATAGGGCGGCCGGTCCGTGAACACGCGGCTGCGGTATTCGTTCGACTGCCGCCGGTGCTTGTGGATGTTCGCCTCTACGCGCCCGTCCAGGGTCATCATCATCTGCTCCATCATCCCACATCACCGTCCGTGTAGTAGTACAGCTTCGAGGTCGCCTCCGGCGCGTAGCGCTCCGGCGTGATGTCCCTGGGCACGCGCCAGCCGTTGGCGGCGATCCGGTCGATCAGCTGCCGCGCGGTCTCGAATTGCCAGGTGCCCACGTGCTGGAAGCCCTTGCCCTCCAGGAAGCGGATCTGTTTTGGCGTGGTCAGCCCGGCCTCCCGCCGCTTGGCCAGCCGGTCCAGCAGCTTCGAGGCCTTGCCCGCGCTGTCGATGGCGTCGGGCAGTATGCCCCACTTCTCAAGCGCCTGCAGCTGCCCCTGCTTCGGCGCGCCGGCCTCCCACCCGAAGGTGGGCACGTAGCCAGACAGGTCCTCGGCCTGGATGCTCATCTCGAATTGCAGCGGGTCCACCAGGCGCTGCTTGCGCCGGCGCATCTCCCGCAGCTGCTTGGCGAGCGCCTCCTCGCGCTCGGCCACGATCTCCTCGCTGGCCCGCTTCTCCGCGGCCTCCAGGTCCGCCGGGTTCCCGGCGTCGGCCTCCAGGTTGTCGGTCATGCGCCTGGCCACCTCCGCGCTCTCGCAGATCAGGCTCGCGGGCCGGCATAGCTCGTGCCGCTCCACGTGCCACAGGAAGTCCAGCAGCAGCAGGTATTCCTTCCCGGGCGCCAGCCGCGTGCCCCGCCCCACCATCTGGCAGTACAGACTCCGGCTCTTGGTGGGCCGCAGCACGATGATGCAGTCCACCTCCGGGCAGTCCCAGCCCTCCGTCAGCAGCATGGAGTTGCACAGCACGTCGTACTTCCCGGCGGCGAAGTCCCGCAGCACCTCGGCCCGGTCCTCGCTGTTTCCGTTGACCTCCGCGGCCCTGAATCCGTGGGCTTGCAGAATGTCTCTGAATTTCTGTGAGGTGGCTACAAGCGGCAGGAACACCACGGTCCGCCGCCCGGCGCAGTAGTTCTGCATGGTGTAGGCGATCTGCTCCAGGTACGGCTCCAGGGCCGTGCCCAGCTCGCCCGCCTTGTAGTCCCCGGCGGCGATGCCCACCTGGCTGATGTCCAGCTTCAAGGGCACCGTCAGCGCCTTGATGGGGCTCAGGTAGCCGTCCCGGATGGCCCGGGGCAGTGTGTATTCATAGGCCAGGCTGTCGAAGTACTGGCCCAGGTTGCGCATGTCGGTGCGGTCGGGCGTGGCGGTCACGCCCAGCACGTTGGCGTTCGGGAAGTGCTCCAGCACCCGCTGGTAGCTGTCGGACAGGCAGTGGTGTGCCTCGTCGATGATGATGCTGCCGAAGTAGTCCTCCGGGAACTGTCCCAGGCGCTGCGGGCGCATCAGCGATTGCACGCTGCCCACAGCCACCCGGAACCAGCTGCCCAGGCAGCTCTCCTCCGCCTTCTCCACCGCGCACATCAGCCCGGTGGACTTTCGCAGCTTGTCCGCGGCCTGCTCCAGCAGCTCGCTCCGGTGGGCCAGCACCAGCACCCGTTCCCCCGCCGCCACGCGGTTGGCGATGACGGCGGAGAACACGATGGTCTTCCCGGTGCCCGTGGGCAGCACCAGCAGCGTCCGGCGGCGGCCGTCCTCCCACTCGGAGAGGACGGCGTCCCGGGCCGCGGTCTGATAGGGTCTCAGTTCCATGGGTTCCTCCTGTCTTGGTCGTTCGGGGTTGAATGTTCGTCTTATTTATCCTTGCCGAACAGCCTGCGCAGGTCGTCCGGCGTCACCTTCACCGCGCCGTGGACCATCCTCTGGCCCTGCCTGTATTCCCGCGCTCGCCTCAGCCCGTCCGCGATGATCGCGGCCTCCATCAGCACGTCATTCTCGAAGATCGACTCCGCGATCTCCAGCTTGTTCACGTTCTCCAGAGCGACCTGTTGGTTCTTGTCCCCATCCTCGTCCGCGTCAGTGATCGCCGCGAAGTAAAACCGGTCGCACTCGACGCCCACGCGGTACTCCGCCCGCAGCTCCTCCGCCGGATCCAGCGCCTCTACCTTGATTCGATACTTTGCCATGCTCTCTTACCTCCTCAAAACGCTCCGGGAGTGAACCCGCCCATGGGCGCAGCGGGCGCCGGCGCAGCAGGCGCGGGCTTCACCTCGGCAGGGTCGATGTAGCGGTCCACGCGGTTGTTCTTTCGCTTGTCGCCGTCCTTGCCCTTGTACTCGTTCACGATCAGGGCGCACCAGCCCTTGGCGCCGGGCACCTTGTTCCAGTCCATGCGCAGCTGCTCGCCGCGCTTGCGCTGCCCGATGGCCGTGAAGAACTGGCACAGCTTCCACTCCTGGCGGGAGTGCAGGTACAGGTTTTCGGTGATCTCCGTGACGCCCAGGGCGCCACCGTCCACCTCCAGCGTCAGGGTGGCCTTCTTACAGGCTGGGATCTTATCGCCGCCGGCGTACTCGCCGCGCTCGAAGGCCTTCACGGTGAAGGGATAGTTCCCCTCCGGCAGCAGCGTGAAGCTGCTGTCGTTCTCGATGATGTCGTTCCAGTCAAACATGCGGTCTGCCATTTCATTTGCTCCTTTCAGCTATTCCTTTTCCCTTTTCCCTGTTCCCTTTTCCCTGGTCAGAACGGATCGTCCTCCCGGTTCACCCGGGCCGCGTTCACCACCTGGGGCCACACCTGCGGGTGCATCAGCCACCCGGTCATGAACTGCTCGTTTTGCGTGATCACGCTCCAGGGCGTGTCCGCGGGGTAGTAGCCCTTCTGGGCGATCACGTATCGCACCTCTTCGGGGCTCACCTTGGCCTCCTGCATCATCCTGGCCAGGGGCCCGGGCAGCCCGGCGTACATCCCGGCATCCGCGCTCTCCGCCTTCCCCGCAGGGACGCCATTCATGCCGCCCGCGTTTTCCCGCGTTTCTGCGCGTTTCTGCGCGTTTTCCTGCGCGTTTTTCTGCGCCGCTGCCTCCACCTTCCGCGCCAGTGCGCTGGGGTTCTCCGGCTTCTGCGCTTCGCGGGACTCCCCTTGGCTCGCCCCCGTGAGGGGGAGAGCTGACGGCACAGCCGGCTGAGAGGGGGCACCCTGTCCACCTTCAATCACGCTCCGGACCACCTCATAGCTGAAATCCGCCTCCTCCGGCAGGCCGAAGCGGTTCTTCGCGTCCCAGCAGCTGTGGTGCGTGGTATACATCACCCGCCGGCCGCCCTGCACCTTGTTCTTGCCCTTGGCCGCGCCTTTGCCGTCCACGTTCACCACGATGGTCTTGTAGTTGGCGAAGATCACCATGTCCGCCCACTCCTTCACCATCCCGGCGATGGAGGCCTTGGGCGCGTCGGTCAGCTTCAGGCCCCAGCGGTCATAGGCGCCCAGCTCGTCGGGCTGTTCAAACTTGCGGATGGCCGCATGGCAGCACACCACGATGTTCACGCCGCTCTCCCGCACCTGCTCCAGGCTGTTCAGCAGCCGCCCGAACTCCTCGAACACGTACTTGTAGCCCTTGCCGTAGCCGTAGTCCTCGATGCCGGTCTTCTGGTCCCTGGCACACACGTACTCGCTGCACAGCGTCTCCGCCCAGTCCGCGGTGTCCAGCACCAGCGTCTTGCAGCAGCCGGGATGCTGGCGGACGTATTCCACCTCGTTCAGCAGCTCCACCCACAGCGCCGGCTTCGGCAGCCGCTTCACGTCCATGTGGACCGTGCTGCCCTCTGTGTCGATAAATACCGGGTCCGGGAACTGGCTGGCAAAGGTCGTCTTGCCGATGCCCTCGGGCCCGTAGATCACCGTCTTGATGGCGGTGGGAATCCGTCCGGATGTGATTTCCATCAAAATACGCCCTCCTTAAAGCTCATGGTCGTCGCCGCGTCAGCGGCCGCCATTCCTTTTCCATTTTCCCTGTTCCCTGTTCCCTGGTGCTCCGCCACCATCCCGTCCTCGATGATGATGCTGCACTCCTCGCCGGTGCTCACCCGCGTGGCGATCACCTGCAGGCCCTCGCTCGCCAGCCATTCGCCGAACTCGGCGAGGGTCTGGGCGTCCATCTGCTCCAGCTTGTCCAGCAGCACGAAGCCGCACTCGGGGTTGAGCTTGCGCACGATGGCGGTGGCCACCCGCAGCTGCTCGCTGCTGCTCATGCAGTCCCAGGCCTGGCCCTTGTACACCAGGGCGCCGTTCTCCACGCCCAGCCCGGGCAGGGGCAACGCCGCGCCCTCCAGCAGGGCCCGCTTCTCGGCCCTGGCCTGGTCGATCTGCACAGACAGGGCATCGTACTGCCGCGAATACTCCCGGGCCTCATCCCTGGCGCGCTCCCGCTCCAGGTTGGCCCGCACCTTCGCGTTGATCGTGTCGATCTCGGCGATGCTCTTTTCCAGCGCCTCGGTGCTCTCCATCTCCAGCTCCGCCGGGGACTTCTGCGCCGCCTCGGCCTTCTGGGTCAGCTCTCCGGCCTGCTGCTGCAGGTCCATCAGCCGCGCCATGGTGACGGCGATCTGGCTGTCCACCCGCTCCCGCTCGGCCAGTATGGCGTCGTACTCCCGCGCCCACTGCTGGCGCTGGGCGTTTCTGGCCAGCACGTCCTGCTGGGCCTGGATCAGCTCAGAGGCGCTCACAATGTCCTCCGGCACGCCGTCGTACTGGGGCATCTCCGCCGCGTACTTCTGCTTCTGGTCGGCCACCCGGCCCACCATCAGGCGCTCCTGGTACAGCGCGTTCTCCCGCTGCTCGATCTCAGCCAGCTGCGGCCCCACGCCGATGATGTTCAGCAGCGTCGCGGCCTTCTCCTTGTCGCTGGCCTCCATGAACTTCGGCAGGTTCAGCGCCAGCTTCTCCACGAACTCGTCCAGCAGCTGCTGGCCCCGCCGGCTCCCGCTGGGGTCCGTCACCTTCAGCGTGGCGTTCTTGCCCTTGCGCTCCACGATCAGGCCGTTGGACAGCGTCACCGTGATGCTGGGCGGCAGCACACTGCCCTCCCGCTGGGCCATGGAGGGGCGGAACTTCTCCCCGCCCAGCGCCCAGGCGATGGCATCCAGCACGCTGGTCTTGCCCTGGCCGTTCCTGCCGCCGATCACCGTCAGGCCGTTCGCCGTGGGCTCCAGGGCCACGGCCCGCACCCGCTTGACGTTCTCAAGCTCCAGCTTGTTGATCTTCACACTCACAGGTCATCCTCCTCTGCGTCCTTTGCCTTCCCCGTAGGGACGCCATAATTGGCGTCCGGGTCTTCCTCCTCCTCGTTCCCGCCGAAGATGGCCATGAAGGCCAGGCCGATCAGGCCCACGATCAGCAGGAACAGGCCGAGGATCACTACGAAGCCGATCAGCCAGCCGGCGCTGGCCATGCCCTTCTGCATGAACTCCCAAACCATTATTCCGCGCACCTCCTCACCAGGGTCTCGGGGTAGTGGTACGCCTTGCTCACGCACCAGCACACAAATGCGTACAGCGTCAGCAGCCGCTCCGCCCACCGGGGCGCGGGCATGGGCTGGGTGTACTCCACCCGGGCCTTCTGCATCATCTGCTTCAGCTCCTCCGGGGTGTGGCGCTGCATCGCCAGTCGCCGGATCACCTCGCGGCTGGCCTTCGGGGCCGCGGGCGTCGCCGCCTCGATGCCGGTCCGCAGCGCGCCGGACAGCGCCGGGTCGCCGCCGGTCCTGATCGCATATCCAAATCTCCTCATGGTCTCATCCTCCCTATCACACTTGTCGGTCGAGCAGCTCCAGCACGGTCCTCCCGTCCGTCACGCCGCCCGACAGGGCCTTGAAATAGTCGCTCAGGTAGAACTTGCGGCAGGCCTTGTAGTGGGCCTGTACGGTCTGGTTGTTCGGCTCCACCTTCCGCTGCCGCGCGCACTGTATGTAGTCGCTCGCCGCGCCGGCCAGAATCGTGGATGCCAGCTTCACGCAGCCGTCCAGGTTCAGGTCCTTCGGCCGCAGGTACTCCGCCATCCGGCGGTGGTTGAACTCGCCGTCTTGCATTACATCAATTCGAAGTACGGGCAGTCCCCGTCGCTTCGCTCCTCTGAGTCGTTCGGGATGGTGTGCAGGGCCTTCCGCAGCGGGCACTGCTTGCGGCCCACCTTGTCCAGGTTGCACATCATGCAGTGGTCGTGGCACCCGGCAAACAGCGTGTTTACCACCTCATAGGGCAGCCACATGCCGTAGTTCTTCTCATCTCTGTGCTGGGCTCCGGGCCGCTTCACGCCGACCACGTAGCAGGCGCTGTCGATGTTTCGCAGGTAAGTCATCATCTGTTCCTGCGGGATGGTGGCCTCGATGCCCTTCATCAGCGTTTTGACCTTCGCCGCCATCATGGCCGTGTCTCGCTTGGCTCCCGGCACAAGTGCCATCCGCGCAGTCAGGTGGGCCGGCTCCAGCGTCAGGATGTCCCGCGCCACGTTCAGCCGCATCAGGGCTTCCCGCTCGCTCGCCGTTAGGCGCTTCTTGTTGTTCTCGTTCATGGGGTTCACCTCTTGGTCGTTCGGGGTATCAAGCCTTCCCCCTTGGGGAAGGTGGCACGGCGAAGCCGTGACGGATGAGGTCGTCGTCTTACACGCTCCACTTGCGTCCGCGTTTGCGCTGGCGGGTCAGGTCGTCGATGGCCCTGGGCTGCTCGATGTAGGCGGCGATGCTTCGCACGTCTACCATCGTGCCCGCGCAGGCGGTTCGCAGCCGGCCGTCGGCCAGCATGGCCGTGATGGTCGCCGGGCACTTGCCCAGGATCTTCGCCGCCAGCTTCTTGGTGCACACCTCGCCGTAGCGCTCCAGCATGTCGTCCAGCCTGTCAGGCATGTGCTCCCTCCTCTCTTGGTCGTTCGGCATATCCCATTATTGGGATGACTAAGTCAAAAAAATATCGTTCCGAGTCTCGGCGTCTTGAATGTCCAGGGCTTCGCAGATCTTCACGATCTCATCCGCTTTGAATTCAGTTCGCCCCTGCATCTTGTTGCTGAGAGTGTTCTCAGTGACGCCGCAGATTTTCGCCAGTTCGGCTTGGGACATTTCTGCAAGCACCATCCTGGCACGTAGCTTGTTGGCCTGCATCCGCTTCACCTCTTTTCTATCCCGATATTGGGATGGCCGCTGTGGATATATTAACACAGCTCTCCTAAGTATGTCAACCCGTTTTTGGGATTTTGTCAAAATAAATTACAAGACGGCATTGTAAAATTGGGATAGATATGATATACTATGGATAAACCAACCATAAAAGGAGGCGCGAACATGAACGAGCAGCTGACGACCTCCGAGCGCCTGCGCCAGGTTATAGAGGAAAAACATATCACCTATGCGGAATTGGAACGCTTGTCTGGTGTGCCTAAATCTGCGATACAGCGCTACGCTTCCGGGAATACGAAAAAGATACCCTTGGATCGCATCTTCAGGATTGCCGACGCACTTGGCGTCGCTCCCTTTGAAATTGTTGGCATGGATCATCCATGGGAATCAGACAAATTTCTCGCCCCTGAATGGTCCCGGTGGAAGTCGTCAACTGACGGACAAGATCCCGTACAACAGGCCTTTGAAGATCGGTCCCTTCCCGCCAACGTCCGCCCGATGTCCGCGCTCCCGGTTCAGCGCGTGCCGCTGATCGGGGCCGTGGCCGCTGGCGAGCCGATCTACGCGCCGGAGGAGCTGGGCGTCTACGTGGACTCCCCCGTCCAGTGCGACGCGGCCATCACCGTTCAGGGCGACAGCATGATCCCCAACTACCTGGACGGCGACGTGGTCTACATCAAGTGCCGCCCGGACGTGCCCGACGGCGCGGTGGCCGTGGTTTTCCTCGACGATGAAGCCACACTGAAACACGTCTATAAGCGCGAGACCGGCCTGACGCTGATCTCCGACAACCCGGAGCATGCGCCCATGATGGTGGAGTTCGAGGACTACACCCGCGTCCGCGTGTTCGGCGTCCCTGTGGGCTACACCCGCATGTACAAGCCCGACCCGCTGAAGAAGCTGAAGAAAGGAATGAGGTAACTATGAAGAAGCTGATCGCCATCCTTATCACTCTGCTGCTTGCTGGCAGTGCGTCCTTCGGCGCGCTCTCTGAGTCGCCGACAGTTTACCAGACGAAACGCATCGAATTTTCCCTGAACGGGCCCTACCTCTATCATGACGGGGATCGCGATTACGTGGTCCTCGGCTACGACTGGACGAACATCTCAGATGAACCACAATCATTCAGCTTTATGATCACCGCGACAGGATACCAGCACGGACGCGAAGTGTCCGACTATTCGCCAGATTCGTTCTATCAATACAACACTTTGGATAAGTTCCTCCCGGGCTACGGCACGCGTAGCTATGACATATTCAGAATCGACTCCCTGGAGGATGAGGTCGTCATTTATGTGGATGACGGTTATGATATGTCCGACAGATTCGAAGACATCACGCTCACCGTCATTCCATCCGAACTCCCCGAATTTGATGGTGTTCCCAACCGCTGACCCCAAAAACAAAAATAAGCCTCTGGCTGGTCAGCACACCAGCCAGAGGCGTCTCACTTACCCCCGAACGACCAAGAACAAGGGAAAGGGAGTACCCATATTATAGCACATCCTCCCCGCCCCTTGCAAGGAGGATTTCTTATGCCCAAACGCAAAACCCCGTACCGCTCCAAGATCAAGATCGGCGTCGATGCCGACGGGAAGGACGTCTTCAAGTATTTCCAGGGCTACACCAAGGCGGAGCTGGACCAGGCCCGCAAGGCCATCGTGGCGAAGTACATTACCGGCGACGCCCTGGAGGCGGACCGCCTCTTCGGCGACTACGCCACCGAGTGGTATCGCGTCCGGAAGGAGCCCTTCGTCAGCGCCTCCACCCGGAACAACTACCGGTCCATGCTAAACAAGCACCTCCTCCCGGCCTTCGGCGACCGGAACCTCCGGGCCATCACCGCCCTGGAGCTGCAGGCCTTCGTGAACCAATTCGGCGGGAAGTCGAAGTCGCAGATCAGCTCCGCCCTGGACACTCTCCAGCAGATCTTCGCCGCCGCGAAGGCTGACCACATCCTCAAGGTCGACCCCGCCGCGAACCTCCGCAGGCCCCAGGCGAAGCCGCCTGCCGAAAAGCGCGCCTTCACCGAGGACGAGCGCGCCCGCCTGCGCCAGCTCTTCGCCACCCACCCCGACGGCCTCTACCTCGCCGTGATGTACTACACCGGCATGCGCCCCGGCGAGGTCCGCGGCCTCCAGTGGGGCGACATCGACTGGGACGCGAGCCTGATCCACGTGGTCCGGGACATCGACTACGCCGCAGGCGGCGCTGTGGGCGGTCTCAAGACGGAGAAGTCCCAGCGCTACATCCCCCTCGCCGACGCCCTCCGCACCCTGCTGTACCCTGCCAGGCAGGCTCCCGCGGCCTTCGTGTTCCCCGGCAAGGATGGCAAGCCCCTCGCCCAGGCGACCGCTACCCGCATGTGGATCCGCCTCATGGTCGCCGCCGGCTTCGCCGAAGAGATCCCCGACGACGAAAAGACCTGCTACGGCCCCGGCGACATCCGCGGCCAGTACCGGCCCTCGATCACGCCCCATGCCATGCGGCACAACTTCATCACCATGTGCTGGGAGCAGGGCGTCGACATCGTCCTCACCATGCGCATGGTGGGCCATACCGACTACGAGACCACCCGCAACATCTACACCCACCTCTCCGCCGTCCAGATGGAGAACGCCCGCGCCCAGCTGGACAGCATGTTCAGCGCCGACTCCCCGAGTTGCAGAAAAGTTGCATCCCCTTCCCCGCACTCTCAGCAGACATAAAAAGAAGAGGCCCGGAAACTCAATGTTTCCAGGCCTTTTCAGTGGCGGACCCTAAGGGATTCGAACCCCTGACCTTCTGGTCCGTAGCTATGAGAAAGTGTATCCGATTATCGCTAAAATGCAGTATTTTCAGGGGTTTTGGCATTATCTGTTACCACCTAAAACAATCCGCGAGTTGCGTCAAAGTTGCATCTCCGCAGCCCTGTCTCCAATCGCCGCAAACGCGATCAGGTCCACCAAGTAGCCCGGCGCGGTCCGCGCGTTTGTACCCTCCGCCTCCCAGTTTTCGAGAGACCGGAGCGGAAGCCGATAGTCGCGGGCAAACGCCGCACGGGACCGCCCTGTTATCTTGTGGACGCAGGCGACGGTCCTGTCGTGCCCAAACG
>Ga0310691_10004813_pt1 | contig 15016 bp, 18 predicted proteins | sample 176DNAGHGlowgp2_FD_203887 | JGI IMG/M metagenome (GOLD analysis project Ga0310691, IMG submission 203887) | Sheep rumen microbial communities from Palmerston North, Manawatu-Wanganui, New Zealand - 1766 DNA GHGlow gp2 (v2) (version 2) | ecosystem: Host-associated > Mammals > Digestive system >... | reverse complement strand
CGGAGATTTCCGTCCTTTTGGGGCTGCCGACTAACACCCTGAAGGATGATATCGCCACCACAGGGCATCCTGCACGCCAGGCCTTCTATAAGGGCATGGCGGAGCAGGCCCTGAAGATCCGTGAACGGGACCTCGAGCTCGCCGAGGCTGGATCGCCATCGGCAGCAGACAACCTTCACGACTATCTCAAACATATGCTTGATGACTTATGAGCCTACCCGTTGACATAGACAAGTACCAGGGACTGCTCGCCCTCGACGAGGACCAGCTGCTGGAGCAGCACATCGCAGAACCCATCATCGCACGCGTCATCAGACTGCGCGCCCTCTATACCTATTGGTGCCGCTTCTCCTCCAAGGGAGTGCGCGACATCGTGGAGTTCGACATGCTCCAGATGAAGGTGGGCGAGTCACAGGCCTATGACGATGTGACCATCCTGAAAAACATCATGGGAAACCTTCAGGAGTCATCCAAGAAGTTCTGGCGATGGCGCATCAACCAGATGCTCGAAGAGGACCGACTCGCTGCCAAGCGCGCCGGTGACCACCGTGCCGTGGCCTCCATCGAAAAGAACTTCATCAAGAACAATATGACCGACAAAGAGGATACGCCCGACATGGCCTACGACAAGATCGTGCCCGTCGAGCTGGTTCCGACCGATGATCCGACAGTCATCGGCATCAAGAAGATACCTGACCTCAGAGGCAAGATCAGGAAGATGCTCCGGAAGTACGAGGCAGATCCTGAATTCGTACAGTACGAGGAGGTCAAAGAAGAAGAAACCATTGAACCATGACACAGAAGCAGTACTTCAACGACGCACAGATGTACCCCTTGATGCTGCAGCCCAGAAACCTCATTGCAGTTATGGGGCGTGGTACCGGAAAGGGTATGATCGACGCGACGCGTCAGATCCAGGTGTTCCAGCAGATGGAGGGCTCGACAACAGGATTTGTCTCGCCCTCCTATAAGAAGTGTCTCGTCAGCACGCTGCCGTCACTTCTGGTACACTGGGAGCGTTGGGGTTACAAGCGCGATATCCACTACACAGTGGGAAAGAAGCCATGGAAGGCACTACACTGGAAGGATCCTATCTTCACTCCCCAGAACTGGGAGAATGTCATCGGCTTCTACAACGGCTCCGTGTGCCAGATCATCACACAGGACCGCGAGGGCGCATCCAATGGTATGTCCCTCGACCATATCCTCATTGACGAGGCCAAGTTCGTCGACTATGAGAAACTGAAGAACGAGACCTTCCAGACCAACCGAGGCAATGAGATGTTCTTCGACAAGTGCCCCCTTCACCATGGGCTCACCATCACCTGCGATGTGCCCGTCACCAAAAAGGGCTCGTGGTTCCTCGGCTATGAAAAAATGATGGATAAAGAGCTGATCAAGGTACTCGAGGGTATGGTGTATCAGATCTGGATTACCAAGGAGCGCATGAAGAAGGCTCCGGATAAGTGGCAGCACTACCAGTATGAGCTCCAGAGGCTGCAGCAGCAGCTGAATTTCCTCCGCAAGCAGGCCTACCTCTATATCGAGAGGCCTTCCATCTGGAACCTCGCCGTCCTGGGCGAGGACTTCATCCGTAGAATGAAGCGAGAACTGCCGCCACTCAGCTTCGCCACGAGTATCATGTGCAAGCACATCACCATCGCAACCGATGGCTTCTACGGCTCCATGCGCGAGGATGTCAACCTCTATACGGCTCCTAACAAGTCGAAGCTCACACTTCCCGACCTCGGCGAAGGCAAAACCTTCGAGAATGACTGTTCCCTGGACGCAGACCTGGATCCCGAACTACCGCTGATGATCGCCCTCGACGTCAACAACAATATCAACTGGCTCGTCTGCGGACAGGTGCACCGCGACGGCAAGCTGCGCATCCTGAAGTCCTTCTATGTGAAGTACGAGCGCCGACTGTCGGAGCTCATGGATGACTTCTGCAAGTACTACGAGGCACACCGCACCAAGCAGGTGGTGTTCTTCTTCGACCATACCTTCAAGGGCAACGGATACGCACTCAACCAGAATGACGACTTCTACATCTACATCTCCAACTTCCTCAGCGACCATGGCTGGTTCTGTGACGAGGTGTATATAGGCCGGGCCATGAACCATATCGACAAGCAGCAGCTCATCAACCGCATGCTCATCGGGCGCGCAGACCACCAAGTGCTTATCAACCGCGACAACAACGAGGCTCTGCTGCTATCCATAGAGACGGCAGGTGTCTATATGGGCAAGAAGGACAAACGCTCCGAGAAGCTGGCGGAGAGCGAAGAGGACAGGCTCGAATACCGCACGGACGGCTCAGACGCTTTCGACACCCTGTGCATAGGTGTGGAACGCCACCTGCAGACCTTCTACTCTTCAGCAAACGATAACGGCTTTACTTCTTACTTTGGCAAGTAAGGCTCCCTGCCCTCGGTGGTGACCATCTTCATCTTCTATGACTTTCACGACTTCACTGACACTGCGTTGATTCTAACGTTGTCCGTCCCGATGTTCTATGGGGATTGACATAAGATATATACCTCTATTCATTTTGGTATGGTCATCGTCACGTATGCGACGGGGCTGTGCCTTTTCCTGCTTCCAAGGGGGAAGCTGCCTGTCATTTTCTATGTGGTAGATCCTGTCCTCTTCGTTCTACCATTGTCAATGGCGTTCCGTGGGCTCCAGCTGCAGCCATGGTGCGCCCTTACGATGTCTGAGAGTGTCATATCCATTTTTCATGAGACTTTCCACAGTAACCTGCTTTCGATTTTTCCTTTGCAAAGGTACGGCAAGCGGGATACTGCAAATTCGTAGTGAATTTACTCGGAAATTTTTCGAGAATTTTGGGGTGCAGTTGCTCCTATTCCAAATTTCCTTTCGCCCAGGGGTCGAAAATTTTCCGGTAAAAATTTGCATTGAAATCCCTTCCTCCTTGCTTCGTGTCTATTGCACGTAAAAATTACAAAAGCGGGCAACCGCTTCAAGTTTAACTCATAAAAAATTAAGGATATGACAACTTCAACTCAGACATCGGTTATCAGGACGCACCAATACGGCTACGGCAGAAGCGCACGGAACACCTACAAAGTTGTAGTGAACGAAGAGGACGGGAACTACCAGGAATTTGAGGTAGAGGCAGCTTCATTCTCGGAGGCAGAGGCACAGGCCAATAGCATCGCATATGAGACGATGACTGACATCACCTATATCGAGGTATACAAGATCTTTTAATGTCAAACCCTATAAAACATCGGAATTATGGAAAAGAAGAATTTCATCAACGCAGAGTTAGTAAAGTCGAACAAGTCGTTCAACAAGGTATGGATGATCACTACTGAGGGCTGGGAGCCCAAGTTCTGCAAGAATGCAGCGAAAGCCCTGAAGTACATCTTCATGCTGAAAAGGTCTACAGGCCGCTACGTCAGCAACGCCACACTGGAGAGTCTCAAGCTCGAAATCGCTCTCCGTCGGGATCCTGAAACTCCTCTTACGCACCTGCAACAGCAGATGATCGAGGCAATGCCTCCACAGCTCATAACGGTTCCTGCCCCGTCTAAGGCAGACCCCAAGCCTGTTAGCCGACGCAAGCCAAGAAAGGCTGCGAAATGAAAACACGCCCGCCGGGGCTTGACCGCAGACAGGTCGGCCCTGGCATTTTTGTTTCACCTCTAAAACATCACAGCCATGTTTATGTACGCATTATATGAATACGTCCCGATGAGGAAAATCAAGTCTGCCTCATTCAGGCAGCTGGATATCAACCGCCGCATCCTTGATTTCAAGGACGGAAGGAACTATGCTTCCAGATGGGCAGCGCACATGATGGCGTATTGCCTGCAGTGCTTAGACCTGCGTGATGTAGTCATCGTTTGCCTACCTGCCAGCAGTCAGCTGTCATACGTGAGACGCTTCAAGCGCTTCACCAAAGAGCTGTGCAGGCTCACACATGCTGTCGATGGATTCTCAATGGTGACAATCCACTCATGCCGTGAGAAGAGACACCTCTCCAAGGAGAGGTCTCACATCTCCTGCATGAGCAATGCCTCAATAGATGAGAGCATCAGAGGACGCAAGGTCCTCGTCATTGACGACATCTGCACCTCCTGCAGTTCAGCAAAGGAATTCATCTCTTTCCTGAGTGCCGTAGGTGCAGAAGTCGTCATGGCTGTCTTCTTGGCGAAGACAAAGCAGTACTATTGAAAAGCACACTTTCATCATGATCTATATTCCCTGCCGATGGCAGGAGATAGGTAGGGACACGGAACATCTCACACACCTATAGTGACAAGAAGAAGGCAGGGAAAGCCGGTCACCGTAACCTGTTGAAGAAGAGATACTGTCGATCACTTCCTCGGTTACGGGGGAAGAGGTGTGATGCTGGGATATATGCAGGCATACATCTCAACGTCACACCACTTCCTGATGACTGGCTTTCCTCTGCCTGGCACTATGGGTATGAGAAGATCCGTGTCCCTGTTATTTCTCTCCCCACCCCTGACCCCGTGACTATATGGAATGTTAACGGCAAGCGTTAATAATCCACATAGTCCCGCCTTAACCGCAAATATCGTGCCATTGTGCCCGAAATCGTCGCAACCCGTCGGCAAAATCACGTACGCAAAGTTACGTAATAAGTTTTTACATATTCCGCTTTAAGGAAAGCGGAAAGTCCACGCCGAGCGTAGGGCGGTGGGGGGTGAACTTGCGTTGCAGCCTGGCGTTTGCGGCACGCAAAACCGCTAACTTCCTAAGAGCCAGCGGTTTTGCGTGCCGCGGTAGTGGAATTTCTTGGCGAAATTCCTCTTTTGGGGCTTGTCTGTCTGGCTCTACAGATCCATCCAGCCTGCGGTTCTTTTTCCTGAGGCAGCGACTTTCCGATAGAAGATACTGAAAACCGATATCGAGAGTTCCCATCACCAGCAGCTGGGAAAGTCCGATGAAAATTCCTTCATTTCTTTGCTATTTCAGAAGAAATAGCTATATTTGCACCCAGGTATCAACTAAATAGTATAAGTTATGAAAGAAAAAGGTTCTGTGTTTCTGGCATTATTTGCCATTTGCATGATTGCAATTGCTGCAGTGGTATTCTCATTAAATTCCGATTATAATAAGAATATCAATAATCAAAGTGACAGTCTAACAACGTCTCCAAAATTTGAATCTTCAAATATAGGAGAGGTTAATTTAACGGACCAGGAAAAAGATTATAAAATCACTTGGGACAAAAGCGAAAAGGTAGATCCTATGACTGATAAAGTCACAAAGTATGCTTCGTTAAGAAGTCAGGACTATGTGAATCTAAGATTCCCATACGAAGGCGATACATATATGACTATGACTATCAGGCAAAAAGGAGGGCAGACTGATATCTATCTCGTCATTGACAGAGGACAGATACAATGCAATGAATATTCTGGTACCGACTTTGTGAATGTCAGGTTCGATGATGAAAACCCAATCAAGTTCAGAACTGCAGAGGCTGCTTCAGGAGACAGTGAAATAGTATTTATATCTGGAAACATAAACAAATTCATCAATAAATGCAAGAAAGCGAAAAATATAAAAGTCCAGATCCCTATCTATCATTACGGAGAAGCACTCTTCACTTTTTACGTCACAGATCCACTCCAATGGCCCTGATTTAGCACCCAAATAGACAATTTTTCATCATTTTATTAAATTTTCCCCGTAATTTCTTGGAAGTTTCGGGGAAAGTTCTTATCTTTGCCCTCGCTAACAAACAGTGGTAGACCACTCGGCAGGGCGCACGTCAGACGCTCAGCTTTCACAGCCGGGCATTTTTTTGCCAAGAAATCAACAGGAAGATGTAAAAGGGCACAGGCCTGAGGGAGCAATCCTAACATCCAGTCCGAATGATAACGACGGCTGCCATTCCGAAACAAGATTGCCCTCTGGGTGAGTCACTGTTTGTTAGCAACGGGATGCGCAGCCGTTTCTCTGTCACCTCGCCAGTGGGGTTCGCTGGCTGCTAACAAACAGTGCAATATGCAACAGTTGACAATCCAGTTTGAAGGCTATGCCGATGAGCAGCACCTTTCAACGCAGAGCACGGCGAAACAGTGCAAGGTGGATGCGGTAGCCCGCATCGAGTCTTTCGTTCACTCATGGATCGGCAAGATGGCCGAGTCCCTGAAGACCATCGCAGCAGCCACGGGTATGGTGGCTTTCGGTTTCTCGATGATGTTCCTCGCAGCCATGATAGGAGGATAGGTAATGGGAATGCTGTTATCAGAATACCAGGCCAAGCGTGAAGAGCTTGACCGTAAGATGGAGGAACTCAACTCCCAGGAGGCCGAGAAGAAGATGGAGCTGTCCATCAAGTACCAGGCACAGTGCAAGAAGATCCAGTCGCAAATCGGCAACCTCAAGCGCCAGCAGAAGGAAGCCCTCAAGCAGTACCAGAACGACAAGGCATGGTGGCACGAGAAATACAAGGGCGAGAAACACAAGATCAACGCCAGCATGCACACGCTCCGCCTGGAGTACCTGACAGTCAACGGACTGACGGATGACCGTGTTAAGATTAATACCCCCCCCACTTCTGGAGAAGGGCAGCATGAACTAAACACCACTGACGTATGAAGGTCATCAATCTCTCACCGGAGGCCATGAAGATCGTCAACGATCTGTGCGACCCTGCTGAACTCGACGCAAGGATCTCCGCACTCGAAGAGGCGGAAGATGAACTCCAGAAGATAGCATACGACATGGATGCTAATGACGGCTACAGGGTCTACTGCGTAGCCTACACTCTCAAGATCTACAAGAATGAATACATCAAACTCAAATCTTTACTCACAGATGGAAATCAAGGGATTTAATAATCATAAGACCGAGCAGCCGAAGAAGGAGGAGAAGAAACCGAAGAAGCAGCCGAAGAAGTCGCTCGTCGACCGCGTGATGGAGACCTTCTTCCTCAACTCCCTTCCGGAGCAGCAGGACGGGTACGTGCAGATTAACCGCACGACCAAGGAGATCCAGGATGAGCTCGAGCCCATGATGCTCATCTCCCAGTCGGAGCTCAACACCTATCTCGACAAGCACGGATACAAGCTGGTGGCCGACAAAGACGGATCGGTGAAGTGGGCCATCTGGCGCATCATATAGGGCGCCCTACCACAGGTTTTTTTCTATCAAGAGGGACTGACAGCGTGAGTGCTGCCGGTCCCTCTTTCTGTTCCTGTAGTTTTATTTTGTGCCCCCGAACCTTATCTTTGCACTATGATTACGCTATATACGAGCTTTCAGACCAAGGAGTTCTCCAGCCAGATACCTGACGTGGAGCTCTATATCACGCAGCAGAGGATCCTGGCCACCGTCAAGGTGACCAAGTTCGGCGACACCACACAGATCTACGAGGAGCTGCTGTATCCTGACCTCTCAGGGAAGATATGCCTCGCTGATCTCGACGTGCTCATCGAGCCGTACGCCAACAGATGGCTCCTCTTCGAGCTCCAGGTGGACATCAAGGAGCAGCAGGTCGGTACCGACAGCATAGGCGGAGAGGTCATCACCATCACCGACACCCGCACTCTCATCACGACAGTTGTCAGCTGCAGGGCCAACATCCTCAACATGACCGCAGAGCTGTGGTGCAGCAAGCGCTTCCTCACCCTCATGGACGGGGCACGCACCACGGCACATGGATGGCAGGAGAGGCTCACCTTCATCGGCAGCGACTCGGCCACCTGTACGGCCTACTACAGCGACGGATCATCGCAGCAGCGCAACGTCCCTATAGTGAACGCCCTCGGCGATGCCGTGATCATCGACTCATCACCTCAGAACTTCACCACGTCCGGAAAGATACTGATGCGCTACGTCATTCGGGCAGGCGAGCGAACCCAGGAGTACCTGGTCAACCAACACCCCGAGCCCGACATCGCTCCAGTGCTTCTGTTCTGGAACTCATTCGGGGTGCAGGAGATAGCCTATTGCACGGGAGGATTCCATCAGGTTTCATCCTTCGACCGCAAGCAGGCACGCATCGGACGCACGAAAGAGACCTATGACATGGATGAGAAGGAGAGCTTCAAGGCCGATACGGGCGTGCTGACCTTCCCCATGGCGAACTGGTGGAGAGAGGTGCTCAGATCCAAGGACATCAAGATGCTGACCGTCTATGACGGATATGTGGAGACAGGCTACGGAAAGCCCGTCATCATCACATCGGAGAAGTCGGACCTCTCCAACGAGGCCGACCACCTGCCGCGCATCACCTTCGAGTTCGAGTACGCCGACCGCAACCACAACATCTTCGACGTGAGGGCAGAGGGCAGGATCTTCGATGACACCTTCGACAATACTTTCAACTAAGATATGGAGCAGATAAGACCGATACAACTCAAGCAGGGACAGCAGCTGCTGGACGTGGCACAGGACACCCGCCAGAAGGTATGGGTGGAGGCATGGGCCAAGGACGGCAGAATCGTCCGATATGACGGGTGGCTCGTCTCAAGCTCCAGCTGGCGCGGGGGCTTCCACCGCCTTCTGAATCCCGCGAACAACGAGATACGCACCGTGCCTGACATCATGATATTCAAGATCAACGGACATCCAATATACCTATGAGCAACAAGAAGAATACGATGGTACCAGTCGGTACCAGAGGAGAATACGAGGTCTACGAGGTGGTGCCGTGCTCCATCGAGGACTCTATGGCCATGGAGGCGGAGATCTCCACCCACTACGAGCATGACACCGACGGCATCTACAGCTCCGGTGACGATATCTCCACAAGGAACATCACCATCGGATCCCACTCCTACGAGTACGTCCTCTTCGGTGATGACAACCTGGCCCCATACAAGAACCAGGCGCTCATCGAGAATAACATGGTCATGAGCCAGTGCCAGAACTTCAACATCCTCACCTGCTACGGACAGGGCATCCGCTTCCTCGACCGTGACACCAAGGAGGTGACAGAGGATCCAGAGATACGGCGCTTCTGCCTGACCAACGCCATCCACCGCCTGTGGCTGCGCATGTCCACCGACATGAAGTACCACTTCTTCTCGGTGATGGTCATCCATCTCTCACGCGACCATAAGCGTATCGAGATGGTGCGCATGCGTAACGCTGCCGACTGCCGCTTCACCAAGCGCAACGAGTACGGTGTCATCGAGCACGTCATCGTGGGCGACTTCCGCGAGAGCGCACTCGACAAGGCAGAGGCCATCCCCCTGCTCGACGAGGTGAACCCCCTCGACGACCTGCTCTGGCGAATGGGCAGCCAGCGAAACATCTACACAGGCGAGGAGCACGCCACGCCTAAGGACGGCAAGGACTGCAAGTTCGCCATGCTGTGCGTGATGCCTACACCTCTATACAAGTACTACCCCATACCTTATTATACAAGCATCTACCGCGATGCATGGTATGACATCTACCGCCTGATAGGCATCGGCAAACGCTACATGATCAAGAATACCAGCGCGCCAAGGATCCAGATAGAGGTGCACCGCACCTACTGGAACAACGTCTGCAAGGAGGAGAACATCACAGATCCGAAGCTGCGTGCAGAGAGAATAAAAAAGGAGCGTGAGAACATCACAAACTTCTGCACGAAGCCGGAGAACGCAGGAAAGGCATGGATCACCACCTACGACACCACACCCGAGGGAAAGGAACAGCGCATGGTACGCGTCTGGAACCTCAACGAGGGAAAGGCCAAGGAGGGTGGCGACTGGAGCGACGACATGCAGGAGGCATCCAACTCCCTCTGCTTCGCCATGGGCGTACACCCGAACATGGTGGGTGCCGTGCCAGGCAAATCACAGATGAACAACTCCGGATCCGACAAGCGCGAGCTGTTCACACTCAAGCAGGCCATCGAGAAGGCCTTCCATGATGTCATGGAGGTCCCCTTCCATGTGATATCGTACTTCAACGGCTGGCAGGACCGCTTCACGCTAGACGTGCCCATGATCCAGCTCACAACCCTCGACGAGAACAAGGACGCCAAAGAGACAACAGTAGACACTAACGAAAATGGAAACAATCAACCTCAAAATAAGTAAGGAGTTCTTCGACGGGGCAATACCAGCCGCGAAGGAACCCCACGGCACAGTCTTTAACAAGCTGAAAGGAAAGATCGACGCCCGCATTGAGGACATCGCTGACGACCGTCTTGGCGATGTGGGCATCAATGCCGTCAACAACGACACGGATGGGAAGCTCGCCAAGACAATCATGTCCCTCGCTTCCGTCGATGTGCTCCTCCGTGAGATGCGGGGCCTCGACCTCGTACTCACCGCCACAGGCTTCGGCGTGGTGTCCACAAACGACACCGCACCTGCCTCGAAGATGAGGGTTGACGCCCTCGACGGCGAACTGAGGGTAAAGTGGCTCGACCTTCAGGATGAGCTGCTGGAACAGCTGTTCAGGTTGGAAGGATGGTACGCCCAGGGACTGCAGATCATAGACTCCGTGTTCTGCGAGTTCAGGTTCCTCCGTCAGTTTGCAGGGAAACAGTCACCGCTGGCACGCGACTGGGAGGAGGCTGCCCCCGCCATCCTCTCCACCGACCGCATGCTCCGCGAGCGTATCGGAGAGGAGTACATGGATGAGCTCATCACACAGATGTGCACCGGCACCCTCACCGCACACAACAAGGGCATCGTTCACCAGCTTCGCCGTATCATAGGCGCTGCCATACAGGGAAACCAGAAGACGGCTTACGAGTACTACCGACGCCTGATGAACACCCTCGAGGGAGATCTGGAGAATTTCTCCACATATGCCAACAGCGAAGCCTACGCCACAAACCATACAAAACCGTATGAGAACAAGCAAGGAGACACGGCCTTCCATTTCGTCGGATAAGGTGCTTCACCTCACCTGCCCGACAAAATGGTCGGAGCTCTCACAGGAGCAGCTCCGCTACTGTCTCACGCTCATCGGCTCCGGACTGTACAACGAGGTGGAGATCCGCACGCTGCTGCTCATACGCCTCTGCAAGATCACAGTCATCAAGAAGCACCCGGAAGGATTCTGGAGCTGCTCGGTGAAACTGAAGAACGGCAAGACGCACTTTTTCGACCTGCAGACATGGCAGGTACAGGATATGATCGGACAACTCAGCTTCGTTAACTCGCCAGAGGACATGGATGTCAGGCTGGAGGAGATCCACGGACTAAAGGCCGTTAACGGGCTGCTGTTCGGTCTGCCCTTCATCGACTACCTCAACCTCGAGACCTGCTACCAGGGATATCTCGTCACCAAGCAGAACTCCCGCGTCGAGGCGATGGCCAAGATCCTCTACCGCGACAAGGACGGGAACATGCCCGACAGTCTCGACCTCGACATGGCCGAAATCACGGGCACGCTGTTCTGGTTCTTCCACGTGAAGAAGCAAATGGCCAAGTCCTTCCCGAACTTCTTCCGTCCCGTCAACTCAGTGGGGGAGCATGACCAGCTGGCTGCCATCAACGCACAGCTGCGCGCACTCACCGACGGCGACATCACCAAAGAGACAACAGTGAAACAATATGACTGCTGGCGATGCCTGACAGAACTCGACGCCAAGGCACGCGAGGCAGACGAATTCAAACGGAAATATGGAAATAAGTAAGGAGACATTCGACGCCCTGGCCTACTTCGTGGAGCTGGGACAGCAAAACAAGCTGGCGAAAAAGAACAATTTCTATGTAGGCTACTGCTCGGGTCCAGACGGACTCGATGCGGTGATGCAGAAATACCAGGAATACTTCAACTTCATCCTCGTAGACGACACCACCAGCGCCAACACCTTCGGGGCCAAGCCCGGGTGGTTCGACAGGAAAGTGTATGCCGTGTATATCATATGCGGTTATGACCATGGTGATTGGGATATGTATAAAAGCTCTATGGAAATGGCAAGGACCATCTTCAGGCAGATGCTGTCCCGCGTCATCCGTGACAAGAAGGAGATGCGCTACGGCAAGGCACTGATGTACCTCAACCTCGAGACAGTCACATCCAACGAGTTCGGACGCTACTCCTTCAACGGAGCCACAGGCCTTTTCTTCCAGCTGCAGAACAACGAGCCGCTGAACCTGGTGTTCGACCCAGAAGAATGGGAGGAGTAAGCCATGGGAACGATGGTGGAGCGCTTCGGAGGGCGCGTAGACAAATACTCTGGCAGATCCAGACACGGCAGATACGTCTCACAGGAGGATCGTGACAATTTCATAGGCGAGTGGACCACCAACATGGTGGCCTACTGGCGAGAGCGAATCGACCTTCAGCGGGCCATCGACACCGGAAACCTACGCTCACAGATCGAAGGAGCACTGCTCCTGCAGAGCGCCAAGACCACCATCACCTTCCGTTTCCCCATGTACGGTAAGTACCTCGACGAGGGTACAGGCCGAGAGTTCCCAAAGAAGGGAAGCTCCGGATATACCGACAGGCTGGGAAGGCACTATGACTTCAAGCGAGGTGGCGAAGGTACCACCAACAGCGGCCAGCTGCCCTTCATGGATGAAAGCTACCGCGAGGAGCATGGCCTGAATAAACCAAAGAGGGTAGGTCCCGCATGGGGTGGACGCATCGCAGGTGGCCATTTCAGACAGCCCAAAGACTGGTACTGGAGAAAATACTACTCATCCCGAATGGTACTCAACGAACTGGAGAGAGACTACTTCGGATCGGAATACCAGGGCCTTTTCACCACAGCTCTTGACACCGTCATGGGTCAGATGAAGTGGATAATGTAGTTTTATAAAGCCGACATAAGGGTTATCTTTGCAGTAAATTCGACACGATGACACAGCAGGAATACGAGATACTAGAAAGTGAGTTCCGGGGGATCCGCGATGAGCGCGGAATCCGTCAGAATACTGCCGTCCGTATCGGAACTGCCTTCCTCGACCTGCTGAGGATGACACGCAAAGGGGACTTCGACGAGATCACCTTCAACAAGGTGCTCAACAAGCCCACCTTCCTGAAGGGACTCATCACCCTTGGATCCATCATCTTCGGGGAATATGCCGAAGGCCTTCAGGGCGGTATCATCACCGAAGAGGGCGTGGCTGAGCTGAAGGAGCTGTGGGTACGAGAGCATGCGGAGATCGGTGACGGCTCCCTGCACTACGACGCTGCAGGCAAGGTGCTTCCTGCACTCGAGGTACGGGGCGACTCCACCTTCAATGGCAACCTCTCCTCTCCGGAGTTCGTCAGCGCCTTCTTCGGAGGACTCGGATGGGCCATACAGAAGAAGGAGGTGGTCAACTCAGCCGGTGTCATCGAGTACAAGTACCACCTGGAGATAGACGACGTCACCATCCGCAACACCCTCCGCGTTTTCGAGATGATCATCTCTCAGCTGATGGGTGAGAACGCCAACCGCTACTTCTCAGACATGCTGGAGGTGGACCACTACGACCCCGAAACGGGGCGTATCTGGCTGAAGACATCCAACGGACGCCTCTACAACCCCTTCCGCGTGGGTGACCTCATAGAGGTGCAGCAGTACAACGACGATCCGTCGGAAGCCAACGACTGGTACGTTACGAAGCACTATGAGCTGCGCATCACTGCTGCCGGCCTCGGTGACCGCAGCCTCGGTGAGGACCGCCTCGACTGGGTGGAGTTCGACAACTTCACCACCACCATGGAGAACGGGACGCCTGCAACCCTCATCCAGGAGCATGACACGCTGGTACGTGCCGACAACGACCGCAACAGTAAGCGCAAGGGCCTCGTGTCAGTCATGGCCATAGGCGAAAACACACCGTACATCGACGTCCTCTACGGACAGAAGACAGACCCGCAGCACGCCCTGAAGTCCCGCATGGGAAACCTCGAGGGCATACACACGGACCTCTTCGGATGGCTCGAGGGCTTCGGACTGTACGTCAATAACCTGTACGGCGTGGGCAAATTCTTCAACTACCAGACGGGCGAGAGCCTCTCGGCATCCATCCGCATGACACGCGAGCTCTTCAAGTCAGTCTACTCGGAGACCGTATACAACATCAACGAGGAGGACAACTTCCTCTCCAACGGATTCTTCCAGCATGACCTCGAGGACTGGACCAAATGCGCCACCGACGGATCGGCAGCACCTGCAGACTCCGGAACGGAGATGCTCGGAACCGTGGAAGAGGCAGGCGGGGACTCCGCACCCATCCTCGTCAACGGGACGCCAATATTGGTATCAAACAAGGTGACCGCACAGACGGAGGATAAGGACGGCATCCGCGTGCTCCACCTCTACGGCATGGGCGTGGCTCAGGACTTCTCGAAGATCAAGGCCAACGGCACACACAAGGAGATGGTGTCATCAGCAGCATCCAGTACCGAGACGAAGAACGTGGCCGACAAGCTCTACATGGGCGTGAGGATCCTGCCCGTGACAGCAGGAAAGCTGCGCGTCTACTTCAAGAAGGCCTCCGGGGGATATACAGGTTGGGAGCGCGACATCATCAGCGACATCAACTGGCAGCTGTACCAGTCCACCGACAACAGCGACTCACCATGGGACTATACCGGCAGCGGAAAGCTCATTGTAAGCTATACGGGAGAGTGCTATATCCGCTTCGTGGCACTGACGACCAACGCTGTGGCCAACAGCAAGAAGGACTACTCAACGCTCTTCGAGCAGAACAGCCGCCATATCACCCTCCGCGCCAATAAGATATCATCGGACCTGACAGAGGCAGTGGCCGACTTTACCATCAAGTACGACAGCATCACCCAGACGGTGACAGACAACAAGACGGCTGCAGACAGGGCCTTTGCAAACCTGACATCAGACCTCAGCTCGGAGGTGTCGGCACGGCAGAGCCTGGAGCAGGAATACCATGCCACCTGGGTGTACCAGAACGACCGCCTGCTGTCGCTGATGGCTGCCGAGTTCAATAGCGACGGCACCATCAAAGGATATGCCGACCTGAAGGTACAGGTTGAAGGTATCTCCACCACCGTTACCAACAACAAGACTGCTGCTGATGCTGCATTCAAGAACATTACCGATGATTTGGATGCAGAAGAAGAGGCTCGAATG
>Ga0310691_10004812_pt1 | contig 15017 bp, 12 predicted proteins | sample 176DNAGHGlowgp2_FD_203887 | JGI IMG/M metagenome (GOLD analysis project Ga0310691, IMG submission 203887) | Sheep rumen microbial communities from Palmerston North, Manawatu-Wanganui, New Zealand - 1766 DNA GHGlow gp2 (v2) (version 2) | ecosystem: Host-associated > Mammals > Digestive system >... | reverse complement strand
ACAAACAATAGCAGCAGTATGCTTATTTTAAGTAGTTTTTTCATTTATGCAAAGTTTGTTTATATAACGAAAAAGGCGGGGGATTGTTACAGTTAGGAAGGAGATTTATTTGTGCCACAACACGTCGCACCATTCCGTTTGGCCTCCCTCCTCTGCCGAAAACAACACGCATTACCGACAACCACTGCCCTGACAAAAAAGCGATGCGCCGACCGGCAAAACGGAACCCAGTACCCGCAAGGGCACGCGACAACCTCAAGCAGAGCCACCAACCAAAACACAAAATTACAAAAAATTCCCGAATGTGTTTTTATTTCAAAAAAAGTGTATTTTTGCAGCCGCAAATCGGACGGGGTGTGGCGCAGTTGGTAGCGCGCTACGTTCGGGACGTAGAGGCCGGAAGTTCGAGTCTTCTCACCCCGACTTTTCTGTAGGGCTGTCACAATGTGGCAGCCCTGTTTTGTATAAATTTATGTATCTTTGCCGCCAAATTTTGAAAATATGACAAAACGTATTTACATGGCAGTTGTCGGGGCTGTTGCATTGCTTGCCGCCTCCTGCTCTCACACGGAAACCACCTACTATCCAGACGGGAGCAAACAGTCTGTTATCCAATACAGGGGGAAGAAGGAGCACGGGAAAACCGTCTATTTCTACCAACGTCCCAACACCGTGGAAATGGAGGTGGAGATGAAAAACGGCAAACGCAACGGTGAATTCAACCGCTATTTCAAAAACGGATACCTCGACACGCACTGTGTCTATGTGAACGATTCCATTGAGGGACTGGAAGTGATGTACACCGCCAATGGCTGCAAAAGCCAGGAATACACCTACGTCCACGGAAAGAAAACCGGCCCTCACAAAGCCTATCACCTCGACGGCAACATAAAGATTGAAGGCGGCTTCAACAACGATTTGTTTGACGGACCATGGAACTATTATGACGAACGGGGCGTCCTGGTGGGCGAAGGCCAGTTCAAGGATGGCAACGGCGAAGTGACTTTCTACGACAAGAACGGCCACAAAGAACGGACCACTCACTACAAAAACAACAAAAAGGACGGTCCGGAAATATATTACACCCCCACGGGAGAGATTTCCCGCGAAATCATCTTCAAAGAAGACCGCATCATCAGCGACAAGACCGACTCCACATTGCTGAAATAATATGAAGCGATTTTTCGTCATAATTGCCGTTCTCTCGCTGTGTGTTTGTAACTTGCACGGCCAGAAAAACCGCAAGATCCTCTATCGGGCGGACATGGGCTACTATGACGAGGAGGTTCTTGATGGCGCGAACCGGCTTATCGGGAACGTGAAGTTCGCCCAAGACAACGTTGTCGGCTACTGCGACAGCGCCTATCTGTACGACGCCGACAACTACATCATCGCCTTCGGAAACCCCGTCCGCATCATCGTCAGCGACTCCGTAGTCCTATATGGACGGCGCGCCTATTACGATGGCAACATCCGACAAGCCGCCATCGCCGAAAATGTCCGGCTGGAGAACGGAAAATCTTATTTGCTGACTGACAGCCTGTTCTATGACCTCAACACCGACTGCGGCTCCTACACTACCGGTGCCCGCATCTTCAGCGAAGAGGACACGTTGACCAGCGTTATCGGCAGATACTACACAGCGACAGACGATGCCTACCTCCACCAAAATGTCCAACTGCACAGCAGCAGTTACGTCATGAATTGCGACTCGCTCCGTTACAATGTTTCTTACAAAACCGCCTATTTCATCTCCCCCACCCATCTTGTCAGCGATGAAAACACGATTTACACCGAACACGGCTCCTACAACACCAACACCGACATCTCCGTCTTGTACGGGAATGTTCTGTTAACAGGGGAAAATCAAACCTTATCCGCTGACAGCCTGTACTATGACAAAGGGCTGCGGTTCGGAAAAGCATGGAACAACGCCAAGTTTGTGGACACCGCCAACAACTTCATCCTGCAAGGCAACTACCTCGAGCATTACGAAAAAGGAGGCACCTCCATCGCCACCGACAGCAATCTGGTCATCTACATTGACGACAACAAAGACACGCTCTTCCTGCATTGCGACACGCTGAAAGTCGATTTCGACACCGCCTCCAACCCCACCCTTCTGCGCGCTTACTTCCACACCAAATTCCATCACAAGGATATTCAGGGAGCTTGCGATTCCATGAGCTATAACGTCAACGACTCTATTCTGATGATGTACTACAACCCCGTGTTCTGGTCCGACAACTACCAGCTCTCCGGCGACACCGTACGCTTCATCATTTTGGACTCCATACACTCCACTGTTGAGCTGTGCAAATCCGGATTCATTGTGGGTGGATTGTTTGAAGATACCGAATTCAATCAGATTAAAGGATTGAATATCAAAGGTTTTTTGGAAGACCAGAATTTGAATCGCGTGGATATTGTAGGTAACGCCGAATGTATCTATTATATCCAGGAAGAGGACAACTCTCTCATCGGTGTCAACACTTCCATCACCAGCGAAATGCGCATTTACCTGGACAGCAACAAAATACAACAGATTCGTTATTTTGATGCCCCGAACGGGCAGATAAATCCTGACGAACAAATGACTGAAAAAGACCGGAAACTACAAGGTTTCAGATGGTTGGATGCTTTCAGACCCCGGAAAACCGAAGACCTCTACGTGATGCCTGTGCCGCGCAAACCCGATGACACGAAAAATGACGATGAAACGATGAAGCGATGAATAAAGTTTCCGAACATATAAATCTGATTTTAAAGACTTTACCGGAAAAACCAGGTGTTTACCGCTTCTATGACGAAAAGGGCACGGTAATCTATGTCGGGAAGGCCAAGCGGCTGAAGCGGCGGGTATCCTCCTACTTCAACAAGGATCACGACTCTGCCAAAGTACGGATGTTGGTGACGAAAATCCGCGACATCCAAACGGTGGTGGTGGACAGCGAATGGGAGGCTTTATTGCTGGAAAACAGTATGATCAAGCAGTTCAAGCCGAAGTACAACATCATGCTGAAGGACGACAAGACATACCCGTGGATTGCAGTCACGAAAGAACCGTTTGCGCGGGTGTTCCCCACGCGCCACCCCGACCCGGCCAAGATGCACCTTTTCGGGCCCTACTCTTCCGTGAAACAGATGAACGTGCTGCTTGACCTCATCAACGAGATGTTTCCGATACGCAACTGCAAAATACTGAAAAACAACGACCGTCCTTGCATGCAGTATCAAATCAAAAAGTGCGCTGCGCCATGCTGCGGACTTATTACGCAGGAGGATTATCAAAGGAATATCGAAAAAGCAATGCAAATCATCAAAGGCAACCGCAAGGAAGTGATACGACAGCTGAAAGAGGAGATGATGCGGTACGCCGACGAATGGAAATTTGAGCAGGCAGGCGATGTCAAGCGCAAAATCGAGGCTTTGGAGAACTTCATCGGCAAGTCGGTGGTCGTGAACCCCGCTCTTACCAACATGGATGTCTTCGGCATGGAAGAAGACGACAACTGTTTTTATATCAGCTTTTTGCGTGTCATTGACGGAGCGGTCGTGCAAGCTCACACATTGGAAATCGACAACCGGATGGACACCACACCCGAAGATGCGCTTTGGGCCGGCATCCTGGAAATCCAAGAGCGGTTGGGCGGTCTTTCCCCCACCCTTTTGGTTCCCTTCGCGCCCGCGCTCGCACCCGAGGGTTGGGACATTCAAGTGCCACAGCGCGGTGACAAGCGCAAACTGCTGGAACTGGCCATCCACAACGCCCATTTCTATCTGTTGGAAAAGAAGAAACGTCAGGATTTGGTGGATCCCGACCGTCGCAACCAACGCGTCCTGCTGGCTTTGCAAGAGGCTTTAGGCATGAAGACCTTGCCTCGCCGCATCGAATGCTTCGACAACTCCAACACCCAAGGTGAGGATCCTGTGGCCGCCATGAGCTGCTTCATCGACGGCAAGCCCGCCAAAAGCGAATATCGGCATTTCCTCATCAAGACGGTTGTCGGTGCCAATGACTTCGCATCCATGGAGGAAATCATTTACCGCCGCTACCACCGACTGTTGGAGGAGGGGAAGCCTCTTCCTGATCTTGTGGTCATCGACGGTGGCAAAGGGCAGCTGGGTTACGCCTGGAACGCACTGAAAGCCCTGCATATCGAAGACCGTTTCATGATGGTCGGTATCGCCGAACGTTTGGAGGACATATACAAAGTGGGCGACCCTTACCCCATCTACATCGACAAGCGTTCCGAAGCACAGAAGCTGCTGCAGCACGTCCGTGACGAAGTTCACCGCTTCGGCATCACCCACCACCGCAAACGCCGCAGCAAAACCAGCATCGCCTCCGTGTTAGACAACGCGCCCGGAATCGGCAAAATCCTCAAAACCAAACTGCTGAGAGAATTCAAGAGCGTCTCGAAAATCAAAGCCGCCTCCGAAGCCAAACTCGCCGCCGTCATCGGCCCAAAAAAAGCCGCCGACCTCAAACAATACCTTACCAAATTATGAATTATGAATGTAAAGCACCCCCAATATAATAGAATAATTCCTTGAGCAGCCCCGAAGGGGCAAGACGCGCGAAGCGCAATGTGGAACATCACAAAAAGAAAAAGAAAATGAAGAAAAACCTCATCATCACCATCATCGCCGCAATCATCGCCGTCTCGGCCACGGCACAAAACAACCAACTGACATACCCCGCCACATACGTGGAAACGGTGGTGGACGCCGCAACGCTGCAGGAGTTGGCGCGAGAATTCTCTCTTGACCAAGTGAAACGGAATCCCGACAACACTTTCAACACCCGCATCAGCTTGTCATACAAAGACTTTGACCACTTCCTGTCAAAGCAAATCCCATATTCGGCCTTCATGCCGACCCGCGCCTCCGTGCAGATGGCGCAAAACTACGAACAGATGATCTCCGGCTGGAACCGCTATCCGACCTACAACACTTACCTCGCCATGATGGACACCTTCCAGACCCGCTATCCGCAACTCTGCAAGATTGACACCATATTGGCCGCCACTCCCAACAACCACAGCATTCTCTGCGCTCATATCAGCAACAACCTCAACGACAATGAGGGCAAACCGTCAATCTTCTACACCTCCACCATCCACGGGGATGAAGTGGTGGGTTATTACATGATGCTCAGGTTGATTGATCTACTGTTAACCAATTATTACACAAATACTTATATCACTGAATTAGTTGACAATGTGGACATCTGGATTTGTCCGCTGCACAACCCTGACGGCACCTATTTCGAATCCAACAACCAAATCAACAGCTGGCCTACCTCTACACGTTATAACAGTAATTGGGAGGACTTGAACCGGGTTTTCCCAGAAGTTTCAATGCCGGTCACCAAAGAGACATACGAACCTGAGGTGGAAGCCATGATGCAGTTCATGGGAGCACATAACTTCACCCTTGCGGCCAATCTTCACGGTGGCGCGGAGGTTTTCAACTATCCGTGGGACAGCTGGACATCGTCGCAACGCAGCCACGCCGACGCTGACTGGTGGGAGTATGTCGGCCACAATTTCGCTAACACATGTCACCAATTTTCCAACACCTACATGACTGAAGAAAACAATGGGATCACAGCGGGTGGCGACTGGTACGTCATCTACGGCTCCATGCAGGATTACCATAACTTCTACCTCGGCACCCGTCATGTCACCATAGAAGTTTGCGATGACAAAGTCCTCTCATCCAGCCAATTGCCAAACTATTGGGGGTATGCTTACCTCGCCTTCCTGAACTTTATCGCAGAAGCGGACAATGGCATCCACGGCACCGTCACAGACTCAACAACGGGTGAGCCGCTACAGGCGCTGGTTTATATCACCAACCACGACCTCGACCACTCTTACGTGGAGACCACCCTGCCCTACGGCGACTACCACCGCCCCATCAAAGGCGGACAATATTCGGTGACCTATTCGGCTGAAGGCTATCTCCCGAAAACCATTGTCACCACAATCGCCGACGGCGAGAAATTGGTGCAAAACGTACAGCTTTCCAAACCCGTCGGCATCCCCGACTACGAAAGCCGAATCACTGTTTATCCCAATCCGGCACACGATTTCCTCACCGTGGAACTGTCTGATGGAATGGAAATTAAAAACATCACCCTATATGACATACAAGGCCGGTTGGTAGAGGCGGATAATTATTCGGCCCTACCATCGGGAAATCTCAGATTAGATGTCAGCCACATCCCTGCAGGCACCTATATCCTGCATATCAGCACCGCCGACAACGGGGAGATTATCCGAAAAGTACACATCCTTTAACGAGGGAAACCATTCTTTTTCACCCTGCGGCTTGTTTTTTTTCGCTTTGGTACAAAGGTATGGATTTTTTTATTACTTTTGCTACGCTTAATTTGTAGCAAATAGATTTCCTAAATTTCTGAAAATTAGTAATATATAATAATTTTTAGTATGAAAAAATTGACAAATAACACTTCTTTGGGCAAACTTATTCTGCTCTGCAACGTGGTGGTGCTCGTGCTTTTCATCATCTCCATGCTGTTCCTGATGAAATTTGACAAGACCAACCGGGCTGTCATTCAAGAACGCAAACATTACAATGATTTGTACGAAGCTTACGCCACCGCACAACACCCTCTGCGGCAAGACAGCGCTGAAGTGGAGTACTATCAGTATAAATTAGACACGCTGCAACAGAAAACTCCTGCCAACAAAGACGAAAGAAAAGCGCTCAGCGAAAGCATTGAAGTCACCAAGCAGACGCTTGCCGACAAGAAGAAACAGCAAGAGGAACACTGGAAAAGTGTGGCTGAACTCGAACAAGAATACACCCCGGCTCTGCAAAACTGGGAGAACCTGAATGCTGACAATGCCGCCGCCAAGAAGAAATTCTGGGTCATAGCAGCTCTGACCATTATCGCTTTCCTCATCAAAACGTTCATCTTCGCCGTCTGGGGCGCGAAAAACAACAAGAACCTGCGCGCTATCGCTCCTTGGATGCAAAGCGGCATGAAACCCTGGATGTCTTACGTGGCGTGGTTCGTTCCCATCTACAACCTCATCAAACCGCTCTCCTTCTTCAAGGAAGTCTGGAACGAGACTGACTACGCCCTGGAGAATTTCGGTGTTGTCGAGAGAGACGAGAACAAAGTCGATAACTCTAATATTTACATGTCCATTTGGTGGGGATTCCTGCTTTGCTGCGTATGGCTGATGAACTACATCCTGTTCTGCACCTTCTTCCGCGAAGGCGCTCTCTACGTGAAAGCCAACCACGGCACAATGGTGGTTGTCGCCATCGTACTTATGGTCATCTGCATGATTATCGAGTCTTTGCTGATTATCAAATACAACAAGAAGAATCTTAAGATGATTGAAAACGAGGACAAGTTTTAATCAGTAAATCATATCGGCTAAAGAAAAAGCAGGGTTTATCCCTGCTTTTTTATTTTGTGAAAACGGGTATCACGGTAGCGCTTTTTCTACGGTTTGCCACAACAAATCGGCCGTTCGATCCCAAGTGAAAAGCCCTTTTCGGGCAATGGCTTTCTCTATCAAAGTGTTTCGTAAATTATCATCATGCTGTAAACTATCCATTGCTTCGGCCAACTGGTCAGGACAGTATGGATCCACCAAGACGGCGGCATCACCCGCTATTTCCGGCATGGCAGTCACATTGGAGGTGATGATAGGGACATGCGCGTTGAAAGAATCCACAATGGGGAGGCCAAAGCCTTCAAAAAGAGAAGTGTAAACCATAGCGGTGGCACTGGCGGTCAGCTCGCAGACGACATCCAAAGGCTGGCGACCAAGAAGAAGCACATCGCCACGGTGTCGCATCTTCAGATACGTGTCCTCAATCTCCCCTGCCCACCATTTCTTGTCGCCCACTACCACTAATTTCGTGGGATTGGAACGGCTGTCCTTGAAAATGTCGAAAGCCCTGAAAATGTTATCCAGGTTTTTACGTTTATGGATAAGCCCCACAAAGAGAAAATAGTCGCATCCATCCGTGTATTTTCGTTTGACCTGCTCCTGCTGCTCCTTTGTGAGAGGCTTGTAGGCCGGATTATTTCCCGAGAAAACAACATTGACTTTATCCGGATCAACATGAAACGATTGGATTATATCCTGACGGCTGTATTCCGAAACTGTGGCCAACTGGGTGGCGTTCCGTGCGAACTTTGGAAAAAATCTGCCGTAGTAGCGTTGCACAACCGGCGGCACAAACTCGGGATGATGCAGAAAATTAAGATCATGGATAACATTAACCACCGGTATGTCCAATTTGGTCGGAATCCAACCGTCCGTGGAAAGAAACAGATCGGGGTTTATCTTTTTGATTTTCAAAGGAATACCATGCTCAAAAAAGAGATACCAAAGATATGGATGACGCGCCTGCGGATATGCCACGACCGGCGTGATATTGTCAGAAAAAAGAAAAGAATCGTCATATTTCCTGTCAAAAAGGAAAAAAAACTGATGTTCGGGGTGCAACCGCGTAATCCGGCGCAAAGTCTCAAATGTGAACTGTCCGATACCCTCCAACCTGTCCTTCAGCAGCAGACGTGTGTTTACGGCTATCTTCATTACACCAACTGTTTTTTGGCAAAATTATGCGGAATGGGGAGCCTTCTTGTCGCTACTGGTACGGTATGCGTAATCATCCTGGGTGGATGACGTTTCCCCGGAATGCTGATTGTCAGGCGTCGCCGGCTCAATATCCTTGATGTTCAGCTGTGTGGTCACTGTATTGTTCCAACGGTTTTCCTCCACGTGATAAAGCACGTTGAACGGTTTCGAGTCACTGATAACAGGAAGTTGGGATTTCTGGTTAAAGGCTATTCCGTCTATAGAATTACCCCGCTCGTATGGACTTAAAATCTTGCATTTCAAATGCTTGTCACCAACAATACGGGCGTTTCCTTCGTCCACAACACCATCTGTTTCAAAGATAGGTTCCATATTGCCCGGACCAAACGGAGCGAATTTTTTCAGATTTTTCAAGAACTGAGGGGTGATTTCAGAAAGATTCAGCATCATATCGACAGTGATTTCCGGCTCGTAAGAGGATTCGTCAAGGTTTTCCTTCACATATTCCTCAAAACGTTGGGAAAACTCCTCAAGATTCTCCTGTTTCATAGTCAGACCGGCGGCATATTTGTGCCCGCCGAAGTGTTCGAGCAAATCGGCACAGGAATCAATACCGTCATAAATGTTGAATTCCTTCACCGAGCGGGCGGAACCTGTAATCAAGCCGTCATCAGAACTCATCAGCACGATGGTGGGTTTGTAAAATTCCTCCACCAAACGGGAAGCCACGATTCCAATAATGCCCTTTTCCCATTGGGGATTGTATATCACGATACTTTTCCTGTTCTCAAATTCATGGGAGTTGCGGATCATATCCATCGCCTCTTCCGTGGCGTTCTTGTCCTTCTGCTTGCGCTCGTTGTTCTGCTTGTTGATACGATTGCTGATTTCCAAGGACTTGTCCTCATCTTCCACAATAAAGAGGCGGACAGACTCTTTGGCGCTCTTGATTCTGCCGGCCGCGTTAATGCGGGGACCGACGTAAAACACCAGATCGGAAATGGATATCACCCTTGTGAAGAACGTGTCTTCGCTGAAAGGCGGATAAGTCCGCATTTTGATACCGGCCTGGTCGAGAATGGCACGGATACCCATGCGCGGAATCTTGTTGATCATCTCCAGCCCGAAATGGGCCAGGATACGGTTTTCACCCGTAATGGCGACAATGTCACACGCAATGCTGACTGCCACCAAGTCCATACGCTTCAGCCACAGCTCATCAGGAAGATTGTTGCGGAAACAATAGCCCTGCACCAACTTGAAACCCACGCCGCAACCGGACAGCTCCTTATACGGATAAGGGCAGTCCTTCCGCTTCGGATCCAAAATGGCAAGCGCATTGGGCAGCGTGTCGCCTTCAAGATGATGGTCGGTAATGATGACATCTATGCCATATTCATTGGCCAAGTCAACCATGTCGTTAGCCTTGATGCCACAATCGAGGGAGATCAACAGATTGATCCCGTTCTCCTTACAGTAGCTGATTCCTTTTTCTGTAATGCCATAGCCTTCCGTATAGCGGTCAGGGATATAGTATTTGATATATTCGTGAGCATCGGAGCCACGGATTTCACACAAGAAGGAGTACACGAGAGCCACAGCGGATGTTCCGTCCACATCATAATCGCCATAAACCATGATTTTCTCATCGTGGACAATGGCTTTGGAAAGACGATCCACGGCAATGGACATGTCTTTCATCAGGAACGGGTCGTGTAATTTTTCAATATCGGGTTCAAAAAAGTCACGGGCTTGCTGTACCGTGGTGATTCCACGTTGGGCAAGAAGAGTGGCAAGTGGCCGCTCAAGTCGCAGATGCTCACATAGTTGCGAAACAACTGCTTCATCCGGAAGCTCTTTTTTGACCCAATGTTTTTTCATTTTACCTGTTATAAAAAATCACGCTGCAAATATATAGATTATTTTTTTACGATATTATATATTTCCGATTTTCATCTTTTTGTCAATATCCGTAATATATTGTTTCATCTTCTTGTCTGTCTCGCTAAGGTTGCGGATAGTTCGACAGGCATGGAGAACCGTGGCATGGTCCTTGTTTCCACAATACGCGCCGATGACGGATAGAGGAAGATGCGTGTATTTTTTTGCAAAATACATGCTGATTTGCCGCACCTGGACAATTTCGCGCTTACGTGTCTTAGCGTTGATAGCCTCAACGGAAATGCCGAAATAGTCGCACACAATCTTCTGGATGTATTCGATAGAAATCTCCTTGGCGGTGGATTTCACATATTTGTCCACCATTTCCCGGGCAAGGTCAAGCGTGATGTCGCGATGATTGAGGGAAGCCTGGGCCAAAATGGCAATCATGGCACCTTCGAGTTCTCGTGTGTTAGCCGTGATACGCAACGCCAGATAATCAATCACCTCCTTGGAAAACTCTATACCGTTGTTTTCCAGCTTTTTAGTAATGATGGCTGTACGAGTTTCCAGATCGGGCACTTGCAAATCGGTGGCCAAGCCCCATTTGAAACGGTTCAACAGACGCGGCTCGAACCCGGTAATGTCAACAGGAGATTTGTCCGAAGTCATGATAATCTGCTTCTTTTGTTGATGCAAATGGTTGAATATCTGGAAGAAAGCTTCTTGAGTCTTCGTCTTGTTGCCCGAAATGAACTGTATGTCGTCCATAATGAGCATATCCACAGCCTCATAAAACCAATAGAAATCATTGAGGTTGTCGCTCTTCACAGCCTCCATGTACTGTTGGTAAAACGTGTCCGCACTGACATAAATGACGATTTTGTCAGGGAAATTGATTTTTGTCTGGATACCGATGGCATTGACCAGATGGGTTTTACCCAAGCCCACTTCAGAATAGATGAACAACGGGTTGAACGGGGTTTGTCCGGGCGCTTTTGCGATGGAATGACCGGCAGCACATGCCAAACGGTTGCAATCGCCCACCACATAATTGTCAAAAGTCAGTGTTTCAGAAAGGTTGGAGGGAATGCGTTGCTTTTTGATACCCGGCACGACGAATGGTCCGGGGATATCCTTACGATCCATAGTGTTAACATCCAACGGCGGCATCATCAAAGGATTCTTCACAGCCTTGCGGGAGGTTGAGGATATGGTGATAGAAGAGTTCTGGTCGGGAGTCTTCCCCCGTTCCATCAACACCTTGTAACGCAACTTAGCATCATTACCCAGTAATTTCCGTATGGCCGTACGCAACAAATCCACGTACTGCTCCTCCAGTATCTCCTTGTACCACAAGCTCGGCAGTTCCAATGTGAGCTGTTTCTTCTCCAAAGACACAGCATTGATCGGCTCGAAAATGGTCGAAAACACCTCCGAAGATACCGTGTCCTGGATGATGCTCAAACATTGGTTCCAAACTGTTATATATGAGGGTAGTTCTTTTTCCATTTGTAGTCTCCAGTAAGTTTAATATTTCATATAACACTTATTTTGAACAAATTAGCGGAATCTAATCCGCTATCATTTGACTCCGCAAAACTAACAAAAAAAAAGTTCAAAAAATTTTTTTTTACCTCTTGATTTTTTGAAAAAAAAGTATAGCCAATAAGTTTTCGTTCTTAATAAAGGCTATGACAGAAAGTTATGGAATTCCTGGAATTTTCCAACATCCTGCCACGTGTCTTCATCATGAACATAACCGAGAATCCTGTGCCCGACCGATTCATCGAGATAAAAACGGGTGACGGAGGACTTCTCCACCGAGGCTATCTCACGGGCGAAACCGGCATTCATCACGTGTATTCCACTGAATGCAAGACGCAGAGGATTGTCATAGTTCCTGGTGTCGATTCTCTCATGCGTTTTCGTGTTCTCCCAGCCACACAACGAACACCCTTCCCGCTCAAAGAGAAAATATCGCTGCGTCTGTCGGTTCCTGACCGCCAGTGTGGCTTCCGCACGATGTTTCAGATGATAGTCAATCAATTTCAACAAATCTATATTTGACAGAATGTCAACATTATAGAGAAGAAGCAGGTCGCTATGCCGCCAAAAAGGCTCGGCGAATTTCACACCCCCGGCGGTATCCCGAAGATAGGCACGCTCGTCGGAAATGTGTATCCGGCCGGCTAATGGATGCCGCTTCACCGCCTCCATAATCATGTCCGGAAAATGATGCACATTGACGATCACGTCCGTCACGCCACAAACCATCATTTTATCCAATGCATTATCCAACAATGTTTTACCTTGATATTTAACAAGCGCTTTCGGTTTTTCCGCTGTCAAGGGGTAAAGTCGTGTACCCAATCCCGCTGCAAAAACGAATCCAGTAATGTTCATACTTCCTTTTGGTTTTATTGAATCTGCAAAAGTAACAAAAAGATGTTGATTACATCTTTTTCAAGAATGAAAAAAACAAATGAAATCTGTTATTTTTGCAAATTGTAATTATAATTTCAATTATGAGAAAAATCATATTTGTCGCCATAGTGGGTGTCGCCCTGTTACTGGGTGGATGCAAAAGAGAGCTGATCACAACACAATACAGCATCGGATGCCAAGGTTACCAATACGGATCCGTCCATAGTACTCCAGAAGAATGGGACAATCTACAATCCTATTTCTCCACCCATGTGGATTACAACAAGCTGGTCACATTTGAGAGCACTTCCCTTGCCGAAAATGACGCAAAGGCCAGAGCCTATTTCGATGAACAAATACAGAAAATTGAAGTGGATTCAGTCTGCTCGCTCTTGCACGATCAAGATTACTTCGACTATGGGATAGCGACCCATACCGCACACGGGGACTACCAGATGATCAAAGCGATGCGTTTTAATTCAAGTGGCGCACACTTGTTGAACATGAAATAACGGACTTACTTCCGGACACGTTCCTTTAGCATCGGGACGAAGACAAAATCCCCGAAATCCTCCTCTTCGTATTCGGATTCGCTGATTTTCACGATCCGTTTCATGATTTGGGAATCTTCCCCGACAGGAATCACCATAATTCCACCTACAGCCAACTGATCGACAAGAGCTTGCGGAATTTCCGGTGCGCCGCAGGTCACAATTACCCGATCGTATGGCGCAAACTGCGGAAACCCTTTGAAACCGTCACCGTAATGGGTGACAACAGTTGGCGCAAGATTATCCAAAAGCGGCTTGGTGCGCTTGTATAAGGCGATTTGCCGTTCCACCGTGAAGACCCGTGCCCCCATGGCGTACAGAATGGCCGCCTGGAACCCCGAACCGGTGCCGATCTCCAGCACCTTCATCCCTTTCCGCACCTCCAACAACTGCGACTGGAACGCCACAGTGGAAGGCTTCGAAATGGTCTGGTCGGTGGCTAACTTCAAAGCCTCATCCTCATACGCACGCGGCCAAAGCAATGACTCCAGAAACAGATGCCGCTCCATCTTGTCAAAAGCGGCAAGCACATTTTCGTCTGTGATGCCTTTCTCCCGAAGTCCTTCTATCATTCGTCTTTTTTGCCCGAGAAGGAGGTAGTTTTCTGTTGCCATAATCCGATCCGGTTTTATTCTGTTTTTGCCACCGTAAAGACGTTTCGCGAATGTCTCTACAGGGATTATAGTCCAAACGACGATCCGTCGAAACAGTGTGTGCAGATGCGTTCCTTGGGCAATCCTATCGCTTTGGTGATGGTATCCAAAGTGTTGAATTTCAACGTATCAACACCCAGATGCTTGCGAATGATCTCCACCATCTTGGCATATTCGGGCGTGGTGCTGTCCATATAGCGATGCAGGTTCTTATGGCTGTCACCCTCCAACTCTTCAATAACACGGCGTGTGATGAGTTCCAGTTCCGTCTTGGAGGCCGAGAAATTGAGGAACTCGCAACCATAAAGCAACGGCGGACAGCTGATGCGGATATGCACCTCCTTGGCACCATACTCGTACATCTTTTTCACATTGTCGCGCAGCTGCGTACCGCGCACGATGGAGTCGTCGCAAAACACGACACGTTTTCCTTTCAGCAGGTCGCGGTTGGGCAGCAGCTTCATTCTGGCCACGTGCTCGCGCATCTCCTGAGTGACAGGCATGAAACTGCGCGACCATGTGGGGGTATATTTGACGATGGCACGCTGGTAGGGAATTTGCTTGCCGTTGGAATACCCTATGGCCATTCCGATGCCGGAGTCAGGGATGGGGGCCACAAAATCAACCTCTGTGTCGTCGGTTTTACCCATTGCATAGCCAAGCGCATAACGTGCACTTTCCACGTTGATATCTTCGTAATTCACTGACGGATAGCCGTAATAAATCCACAAAAACGAACATATCTGCATCTGATTGTTGGGGGCGAGCAACTGCTGGAAACCGTCGGCTTTCACCTTGACAATCTCCCCCGGTCCTACAAAATATTCAGTCTGGTAGTCCAGATTGGCGAAACTATGGTTGTCGAACGCGACGGCATAACCGAAATCGTTCTTGCCGATCACAAT
>Ga0310691_10004811_pt1 | contig 15018 bp, 4 predicted proteins | sample 176DNAGHGlowgp2_FD_203887 | JGI IMG/M metagenome (GOLD analysis project Ga0310691, IMG submission 203887) | Sheep rumen microbial communities from Palmerston North, Manawatu-Wanganui, New Zealand - 1766 DNA GHGlow gp2 (v2) (version 2) | ecosystem: Host-associated > Mammals > Digestive system >... | reverse complement strand
GCCGTTGAAGGACGCACCAAGCATGTTAATATAGAGGCGGCTAAGAGCATTCAATTGAAACCTACGAACAAAATCATCTTTGACACAAATAGAAGACTTGTTTCTACGGGTGATAACGAGGGCTTATTAGAAATTGTAGACGACTCAAAGGGAGATACAGACCCTACAAGATGGGCATCATTCAAACTTAAATCAAGGAATATGGACCTTCGTTGCCATGACCACGGTGGAATCGCCCTTCAGATTGCAGGGCACGACGGAAGTGGCCATGAGAATAAGGTAAAGTTTGAAAGCGATAGAACAACTGCCATAGGAGCAACCCCATCATATTGCGGGGAAGGAGGAAAGGGTCTCGAATTCGGCACCTTTAATAATGAGCACACATCCCTTTATACGGGTGATTACCGCTTTAAAGGCGACGCCCTTGTTTATGGTGTGACAAGAAAAGCCCCTACGGCAACATCAACGGGGAAGATTGATTATCCGACTCAGGATGACGATTTCAAGGATGTTATCGATGCGGGAACCCCAAGGGCAAGTTGGATTGACATTATCAGCGCAGCAACAGTATGTAAGAGACTCGACGAAACAGTACAGGCCAAAGTTGCAGAAGCCGTTGTTAGTGGACAGGTAGACCCAAGTATATTTGATGTATTCGTAACAAGGTCAGAGGTTGATGATGTCGTTGCTTCGGCAATATCAGAAGCACATATTGACCTTACGGGCTATGCAAAGGAGCAGTGGGTTCTCGACCAGCATTATATTGACGAACTTCCTGATGGCGTACAGTACATTAAGATGGGTAAATCCAAGGGTAATTTCGCAATAGATGTTACGGGCAAATACACATGGGAAGCAACCAACCCGAAAGAAACGACAACAGTTGATGAAATTGGTGAACCGCACATAAAGGGCGATAGGGTTGTCAACTATGTTAACGAGTCTTTCTACAATGATGAAGACAAGGTGTACTACAAAGCATCTATTAAGACAGTTTTGGCGGATGGCGTAACGGTAGCCCCCGAAGGAACAATTGTGTATAACACCAAGTGCGATATCACCACAGGTTCTGTAAGTAGTTATACAATCGTTGCGATGGGCGTCGGTGAGGAATCATTCTACGAGGACCCCGCAAAGTATGCTTACAAGGGAACCAAGAATGTTTCAATAAAGTACGGTGAGACAACTCCGATTAAAAAGAAGGAGGTATTAGACCCTGCTACACTATCTACAGAAGAGATTGCATATTACGAGAGTCAGGTAGCGGTCTACGATGAGGAAGGCAAGTTAATATCAGGATGGGAAAAGACCCCCGTTTGGGTTAAGACCACATTGTGGACTCCTAATGAGATTAACATCAACCTTGAAACCGACAGCAAGATTAAATTCGCGGGCAAAAAGATAGAGACCGTTTGGACATATGATGATGTTGACCACAAGATGGATGACATCCTCCTTTCAACCAACACTCTTACCAACGACGCAAATGAGGTTATTTTCGAACAGAAGATATCCAAGAACGGCGACCGCTCAGGGCAGGATTCTGAAATTGTTTATAGTTTCGGAAATAATGTTGCCGACCCTGAAAAGGTTCCCAATTTCGCTGCATTCAAGGACAATTACAATGAAAAACATAAGGGCCATACCAAGACAGATGAAGAACTTCTTGAAATGTATAACGCATTCCTTGCCGAGGGACCTTCATTCGAAATAAGGGTTAAGATTAGCGAACTTCTCGGGCTCGTAGCAAGAGTTGAGGCACTTGAGGCAAGACTTGCCGCGCTCGAAGGTGGAAACAACTAATATAGATAGAATATGATTATAAGGGACGGAAAAGAGATAGTTGAAATGTTTCGAGGTAGTATCCCGATTGTGGAAATCTACCGTTCGAAATATTTGATATGGCAAATCTCCCGTTCTTGTTTTGGGAGCGGATATTGGATTAATGATAGGCCATGGCTCAATGATGATGCATGGGCTAACTAAACTAACGCAATAGATAATGGCAGAAAAGTATACAGGAAAAATTGACAGGAACACCGACTGGGGTGGCGATGCTTCTACGGGTTATCTTCCCGTGGCCGGCTCAAGCGTGCAGGAATTTATCAAAGGTGAATTAAAGTCGAAGGTTGGAGCAATTTATAAACCAGAAGGCTCTAATGTCGTATATTACTTCGCTAATGAAGATGATAAAGCCGCATATATAGAAACAGGGGACGAATCATATATTCTTGACTCCATGGAATTGGCTTCAAGGTATAGTGTTAAAATCGACCCGGAGACTTTGGTTCTTTCTCATAGTGTTATCTATGGCGCTACGGGAAATACGGCTGAATTTGGCTTTAAAATTGTTGATGAGAACGAAATGTCAGCCGACGCTAAAGCAAGCATCGAGTTCAGTTTCACAGGCTCGGGTATCAGTAACAAGTTCACCACTGAAATCCCTGTTGTTGCAGGTGATTGGACGAGGGTGTCGGTGAATATCGACGATTACCTAAGAAAAGGTTCGAACAGTGTCGCAATCAAGATAACGGGTATTTCGACACAGGCAAGCACACAGTTTGTTATGACCTATAACTTGTTTGACTTGATGTTTGAGCCATCATTTGGATACAATATAGGACAAACGGGAAACACCATCTCCGTTCCATATATTATTGAATGTAGTGATACAAAATATTTGGAATTTTACATTGATGGCGTGAGCGTTGAAAGTTCGGAATCAATGGTTATTCCCGATATCAGGGTAGACAGCCGTGCAACCATCAATATTTCCAATCTATCAATCGGACAGCACACACTGCAGTTTAGGGCATATGTAAAGGCAACAGATGGTACTATTTTCTACACGCCGTCACATTATTACACATTTGCCAAGGTTGGTGATACCACACCGTCTTTCCTGATGCATATGATTGTGGACAATACCGTTCCGATTTTCACTCCTGGTGAAAACTTTAAGATGACTATAGAACAGTTTACCAACATCATGTTCGACTGGTCACTATATGACTTCAAGAATAGGAAACTCGCGGTTCAGTTCGAATACAACGGGACCGTCGTTGGAACTACTGTTGTGGAGGAAAATGGCACTGTAAATACCTTCAGTTATCGTCCCATGGACTTTGGTGAAGGAAAGACATTAAGGGTATTTGCCCTTGGCGAAGAAGGTGAACTCATTTTTGAGTATTTCATCTATATCGATGTTACCGAAGCATCTGGTGGAATAAAGGAGACTACGGACGGCTTATTGCTTAAGTTACAGTCAAACGGTAGGCGTAATACCGACGAGGATAAGGATGTATGGGAATGCATCGGCAGCGACGGTAATCGTTACTATGCCACATTCAGTGGATTCTCATGGAACTCACAGCAAGGATGGAATGAAGAGACGGAATCCCTTGTTATTTCAAACGGTGCGGTTGTTAACTTTAACATACAGCCAATGAAAGACAACTGGGTAAGAACAGGTGGTGCAATAGAAATCGACCTCGAAACATTTGATATTGAAAACGAAGACGCCGTGATATGCGAGTGTGCTAACAATCTTGGCGACGATGAAGCGTTCTTCAGAATCACAGCAACGCAGGCAGAGTTTTCTACCGCTAACCATGTTTCAATCGAAACCCGTTACAAGGATAACGAACGCCTTAAAATAGCATTTATCGGTAACCGCGCAGGCCCCCACGATGACGGATATCTTATCTACATCGTAGTTAATGGTGTTCTTGAAAGAGCCGCTCTTTATAAGGACGGTGATTCAATGTATTCATTTGCCAACCTTTCCATTGGTGACCCCACCGGACAGTGCAAGGTTCGTCTAAGGTCAATTAGGGTATATGATAGGGCTATCAGCGTAGACCAGGCGTTTAACAACTATGTCGTTGACTCAGATAATGTTCAGGAACTTTACGAAAAGAACAATGTACTTAAGGCGGGTTCTTCAACCGAAATCGGATTTGACGAGGTAGCAAATAAACTCCCGGTGATGATATTCACCGGCGACATGAAAGAACTCGTTGACAACGGACAGGATAAGGAGTGGAGGCAGTTTGATGTCGAGTATATCAATAGGCAGGAACCCGAAAGGAATTTCGTAACCTTTAACTGTAGACTGAAACTTCAGGGTACATCGTCTCTTGGTTATCCTCGTAAGAACTTTAAACTCAACACGAAGGACAAGTATTTTGATGAAGAACTTTATAAATCATCTAAATATGAGTTAGACCCGAACAGCGTTACGGGTAACTTGATGTTGAGAAATAAGATAACCGGCGAACAAATCGATTTCGAAGATTTCAAGACCGGCGGTAGGCTTAATAATACCTATTGTTTCACTCTCGATTATCAGGGCAACGCTTTGAAGAAAGGTAAATATAGGTTCAGAAAAGACGCCCATAAGGCGCAAAAATGGACCCTTAAAGCCGACTTCATGGAATCATCATGCTCCCACAATGTCGCTGCAGGTAGAAGTTGGAATGACATTTTTGAAAACACACCGCTTCTTTCAAACGGTGATGCTTCTTATACAAATAATACATATAAGGACAGCGCGCTTGTCTCACAGGATGAATATATTGATTATGTGAGAGAAGACGGCGTTCATTGCCGAATTGAAAATAACACCGACGGAATAAAGAGGCAAAAAGATTATGTTTGCCGCACTGATGCACAGAAGAGGTGTATTTCTGCAGAGCAGGATGATATCCGCACGGCTGTTGACGGATTCCCGATGGTATGCTTCTATCGTACATCGCATGCGTCCAACGACCTTGTGTTCATGGGTCAGTATAACTTCATTAATGATAAGGCATCATATGAAGTATTTGGCTTTGAGGACATTGAAGCCCCCGAAGATGAAAACACGATGATTTATGACGCATCGAAAGTCGAATGTTGGGAAGGCCTCAAGAATACCAATCCGCTTTCACTTTTCATAACCGACGAGGGATTCTACGATTGGAACGCCGACAGAACATTGAGAAAATGGCAAGAGACTTATGAAGCCCGTTATCCCGACCCCGAGGATGTGGAGAGCGACCCGTCATGTGTTTACGAACTAACTAAATGGTTGGTTTCGACAAGGCATGTTTCTGGGGAAACCGAGTATAGTGGAACAATAGACATCGATGCAAGCTTTGCCAAGAGGATTAACACTTATCAATACGGTTACACAAACGATACTGCTACGGGATACACCTATGCAGAGGGCGTTGGACTTGAAGATAACGCCGAAAACAGGCAGAAAAAGTTCGAAACTGAAAAGTGGGAGCATTTTGATGTGTGGAAACTTGCAGGGTATTATATTTACCTCATGCGATACGGTGCCGTTGACCAGTTTGTGAAGAACACGATGCTCTTCACTGACGGTAATGGCCGTTACGACCCTCGTACAGATAAGAAATATAGAAAGTGGTTCTTCATTAATTACGATAACGACTGCTTGTTCGGCCTTCGTAATAACGGACAGCTCGCCTTCTATTGGGACCTTAACAGGCAAACCATTGACTCTGCATCTGATATTATCATTGACCCCGAAGCGGGGGACGAAAGCGGTAGCACGAATTCATATGCCATGATGGGCCACGACTCAACATTGTGGAACAATCTCGAACAAGATGATGAATTCATGCGTATGGTGCGTGACCTCGACTATTCAATGACCAAATATAAACTTAACTATAACAATATGGTTAAGGAATTTGACACAGACCAGACAGAAAAGTGGTGCGAGCGTATTTACAACTCAAACGAGCGTTATAAGTATATTGACGCCGCAAAGGGTATCGGTGATATGGAGGGCAAGGCAGTTAATAACCTATGGATGCTTCAGGGTACAAGGCGTTCACACCGCCACTGGTGGGTAGCCAACCATTTCAATCTTCTTGATGCACAATGGCTGTCAGGCGACTATAAGAACACTTATGTCGAAATCAAGACCAACTGCCCTGCAGGGACATCCATACGAGCCAAAGCCGGAGCAAAGTATTACTTTGCATGGGGACAGCAGAAGAAGATATATGAAAGTAACATGGTAAGGAACGAAGGCGAAGATATTGTCTTCTCATTCCCGACCAACCAATCACAGGGTGACCCTGTTTACATTTATGTGTTCAACAAGATGACCGAAATGGACTTCTCAGCGTTGGCAAGAGATGTGTTCGAGGGTAGTTTCAAATTTGTTCTCGGAACAGACCTTGTACAGAACACAATGAAGAAACTTATAATCGGTAACCCGTCGATTAGGAACGCGACGGCACAGGACACTACAACATGGGCAAACCTCCCGAATCTTGAATACCTTGATATTACCAATTACGAGGGTATAACAAGCGTACCGTTTAGGGCGTTCAATAACCTCCATACCTTTAAGGCTAATGGAAGTAAACTTGGCGCATTTGACCCGGCCGAGGGTTCTGTATTTGAAAGAGTAGAATTGCCGTCTTCAATTAAGACCCTGTCACTTGTGGATGTGTCATTTAAAAATAACATTTCCACCGACTTTGTGTACACTCCTAACACCAACCTTGATAGTCTAACGCTTTCAAACGCAAATAGTGCAGGTATTGACAGGAGTTATTATGATAGGATTATAAGGCCTTGGATAGCAGCCATAGATGCATCGCCACAGGCGGCTCTCTTGTATAAGGGTAAGTCCTTAATTCTAAGAAATGTTAAGTGGGCCTTCAATAGCCTTGATTATATCAGGGTGTTCAAACCGTTCTTAACCGCACAGACCTTCAAGATAACGGGTGTCATAGACCTCCGTACTTGCGGTAACCTTCCTATGTCAGCAATCGAGGAAATCAAAGAAATTTTTGGTGAAAACTGTTTCAATGAAAAACTTTCACCTATCTATGTGATTACACCTGATAGTGTATTCATCAATTCAGATAGGACCGAAATGGTTGCGGGAGACACGAATGTATTCACGAGGACAATATATCCCGACGAGCGTGCGGTTATCGAAAAACTACAGGAATTGAAATACTACATTGTAGAAGAAACAACTCGTACAAAAGAAGAGGAACTTCCTGGAGAAATTATTTTTGAAGACCCTATTACCGGTAAGAATTATTTGGTAATTAATGACACTGAAGCCATAAGGCACGGATTGGTGCTTCAGAATAGTTTGGATATTAACGGAAGACAAATCGGTATCCTTACTTGTGATGAAATGGTCGAGCAGCCCGAAACGGTTATCAAGGTTCTTGTTTACATGGAACTTATTGGTAGTACATTTGATAAGGTATCTGTCATGGACTTTACAATTAAAGACCCAACATATGCTTCATCTGCAACGATAAGTGGTGAAAAGTCACTTTACAAGAACAAGGTGTATAAATTCTGGCTATCACCAAAAACAAGTGATGGACAGGAGCCGATTGGTACCTATTCTGTAGATTGGGCTATATCGGGTACGGGAGTTGAAGAGTATGTTGAAAGTGCAAAGGTTAATCCGCTAAACAAACTCGAATATGTCGTTACAATGAGCTCCGACCAACCCGAAATATCTTCGAAGATGAAGATATACGCCGAAATACATAGTTACGACGGCACATCGGTAGCCTGCGATTTCGATACCCTTGCATTGAATGAAACTGTTATCATGACAACTGACAGTAACCCTGTTGTTATGGCAATTTGCCGTCGCGAGGGATGGGCAAGCGATGAGAATGCTATGAAGATGTCAGAAGCCGCCGAGGTAGAAGATTTGGGTATGGCATTCGCGGGAATCAGCGATGGATTTACTTTCCATGAATTCAGATACTTCACGAAAGTTCAGTCACTTCAAAATGGTGCATTCTCGGCATCAAATATTGAGGAAATTATTTTCCCTGATAGTGTGAAGACCATCGGGCAGTATTGCTTTGACGGGTGTTCTTCTTTGACGGGTGTTTATTCGGTTGTCGACCACGGAACGGAATACGAACGCAACGAAAGGCTGCTTCCACCGCAGATTAAGTCGATTGATGAGGGTGTTTTCAAAGGTTGTTCATCCCTTTCAGAACTATCTCTCCCTGAAGGTGTGACTATTATCAGGAATTATGCATTCGGTGGCACTGGCTTCGAGAGTGTTATTCTTCCATCATCAGAAATTAGCAGCGGATGCTTAAGGCTTCCGTCGACATTGGAATCCATTGAAGCCAATGCGTTTGAAACCGAAACATGGTCACCGACGACAACCACTAATCGTCTAAAGCGCCTCGAAATTCCCGTTGCCACAACGGTTAACGAAGTTGTCTTTAGGGGCCGCAACTATACCGATTTTGTTGCTGAAGAAGGCCATTTGATGTACATGGTGTCGGAAGATGGTGTCCTAATGGATGCTAACGGAAGTACGATGCTAAGATATCCTCCGATGGGAGCATCCGCCGAAACATATGTCTTGCCGCCGGTGCAGGTTGTAAGCCGTTTTGCAATGTTTGCAGTTAAGACAGTTGAGAATATTACTGCGGGAGAAAACTCTCCAATACAGGCAATACAGGAAGGCTTCTGCATGGATAGCGATGTAATTACCGTGGACCTTTCAAATTGCACAACATTGTCAGTGAATGAAATTCCTAACTCAGCGTTCAGAAACTGTCGTAATCTTAATTCATTCATATTCCCAAGGGGCACGGCTATTAAGACGATAGGAATGTACGCATTCGAAAACTGCATTTCATTGCCTGAACTTAATTTCCCTGATTCTTTGGAAGGGTTTGCTACAAATGCCAGGGGATTCTCTTACGCAATTTCAAATTGCCAAAGTATAAGCGCGTTGACATTCCCTAATTCAGTAACAATGATGGGTACTGCGACAATCCACAACTGCGATAATTTGGTTGATATTGTATTTCCGGCTTACCTTGACTATACTCAGTATAGCAAGCGCGACATTGAAGAATACGGATTCCATAGTGACCAATTCGCAATTGTCAGTGGATGTTCGAACATAACGGGTGTAACGCTTCCGGCGTTCTCTATTGATGTTGAAGAGGATGGAGAAATCGTAAGCAAAACGATTAACCGTAATTTGTTTAATGACCGTCACTTCATGCGAAATACACCTAATGAAGATTATACTAATCCCGCCGACCAATATTGGCACAATATGGTTGTTCGCGGCCTTCCAATCATCATTGATGGCGGCAGTAACTGGTGGTCAGATGTCTATCATGTTATTGAGTATAGGCTTCCTGAAGTTGATAATGGAAATGAGTATGTATCTATCAGCGGATGGATATACACCGCAAATGAGAAGAGAGTTTGCGGCATACCAAAGGGTATTTCGAAGATTTCAATTCCAAATGGGACGGAAGAAATTGGCAGTTATGTGATGGACGATGAAGACCGCCACCACACACATAGCATCGAACTTGAAATACCTGATTCAATTAGGCTTATTGGCGATGGGGCATTTAACCGCGCAGATGTGGCCAATGATATCACGATAGGTGGTGAGGGGATGCTGAGAATAGGCGAAGATGCTTTCACTGAAAGTACATTCAAAAATCTCACTATAAATCGCCCGCTTACCGTTGGACAGTCAGGATTTAAAAACTGTAGTAGGTTAACGAATGTTGTATTGAATGGTAACGCTACCCTCGAACGAGAAGCCTTTAATGGGTGTGATAATATTGAGCATGTAACGATTAAGGGTAATACTACTCTTAATGGTTCCAGCTTTAGAAACCCGTCAAAGATAAAGAGTCTCACTGTAATAGTTGATGAGGGCGTTGTACCTACATTTAATAACTTTACAGTTCAGGTATTCCCGTTCTATCAGATAGGTAAAAACTATCCTAAGGCTCAACGAAAATTACTTGTTTCGGTGGGAAGTAGTGAGTTGTTTACATCTGCAGTAAGACGACAATACCTCGATTGGCATTATGTACTAACGGGAGAACGACTCGATGGTGTAATAGAAGACTACGATGGTATGACAATAGAAGAGGCCATACCGGCACCGAACGAGGTTGATGTAAAGGCCTATGTCGGTGGGGTAGAGTACACTTCTACTATTTATGCAACGAGTTCACTCGGGCATCTTGTTGGCGAAGGCGGCGGAGTATATTCAATCAATCCTATTGGTGGAAAATATAAATTTGAACTTGACGGGGTCTATGACGGAGAAGAGATAACTCTTTATTCAGACTCAAGCCTAACAAACGAAATAGGTAGGTTCACTCCAAGGGCATTGACATATGAATATCAGGTAGGAGAACCGTTAATGGGAATGAGAACATTCCGTTCTGCGCCTGTAGTATTGGGTAGTCCTGCGGATGATGAGATAGTGTCAATTAAAAAGAGTGAGTATGAATCACTTGTATCAAAGGTTAATCAAATGATGAGATTAATGAACAAGATTTTCAAGTAAGTTTTTACTCGTGTTATACTATTTATCTATAAATTAAGAAACTAAAAAACTAAATAAAATGGCAAGAAATTCACAACGCTTAATTAACTACCACACTGGTAGTAAAACCTCAACTCCATCTGTATCGGATGTTGAATATGGTGAGATAGTCATCAGGCATAATGTTGAGGCTCCGGAAATTTTAATTAAGGCCGACAATAATGGTACTGATGTTTTCATCCCGTTCATCGCATCTGGACAGATTTCCACCGCAATTGAGGCCGCAACAACCACAGTTGAAGGAAATATAGCAGAGGTTGAGGCCAAAGTTGATGCTGTTAGTGCAACTGTTGCATCAAGTTATTGGACGAGCGCTGAAACAAAAACATATGTAGACGGATATGCTGACGCTGTTAGCGCAGCCGCAAAAACTGCTATTGATGCTGTTATTGGTACCGACGCTGACACCTCTTCAACATCTTCAATTGTTGGTGCAAAAAAATATGCTGATGAAAAGGCCGCTGCTGTTAGTGCAAGTTTGATTACTTACATTGACGGACAGGAAAGTGAAGCCGAAGAAAGTATCGCAATTGTTAGCGGTAAAGTAGTTGAGACATCAGGCGCAGTTATTACCCTTTCAGGTAATGTTGTTAATTATGTTGACTCAAAGGTTTCATCCGTTTATAGGTATAAGGGTAGCGTAGAAAACTATTCAGACCTCGCATCAAAGGAAGCAACCGCTGTAGTAGGTGATGTTTGGAATGTTATTAATGCATCTGGCAGTACCCCTGCAGGCACAAACTATGCATGGACAGGTACAGCATGGGATGCACTTGGCGGAAGCATTGACACTTCAGACTTTGCGACCAAGAGTGGCGATATCGCAGCAATCGATAATCGTCTTGATAATGACGAGGACCTTATTGCCGAGGCTAAAGCCAAAGCAGAGGCTGTTTCTGGAAGCTTAATGTCATTTAGCGCAGCCCTTGAAACCAACTTCGCCACCCAAGAATACGCTGATGGCGTAGGGGAAGCAGCAAAAATTGCATCAAGTGCTTATACCGACACAAAGATTACAGCACTTAGCGGTGCTCTCGTGACTTATGTTGACAACGCAAGTGATACTTTGGAAGACGAAGTTGCAGAACTTAAGGCCAGTGCATCTACTTGGAATACCAAGACGGGTACAGCTCTTTACACAGGCGCTCTTGGAACAGTTGCTGAATCAGCAGCAAACAAGACAACTCAGAGCGGCGCCAAGATGAGTTACACTGCAGGCGAAGGGTTCACACTTGACCTCTCAGAATTGAGGATTGACTGCGGAGAATTTTAATTCAATTCACCAAAAAAGAAAAAAGAGGGTGTTAAACATACCCTCTTTTTCTTTTTATTCGTCTCCCTTTTTCTTCTTTGTTTTAAGGGCCTTTTTGCGTTCTGCCTCTTCTTTCTTATCTTGCTCGATTTTTGCAAGTGTGTATTGTCCGAGGAGTGCATTTTGGATGAGAATGGCGTCTTTACCTTCTTCTTTGAATTTCTCATAGAGTCCTATGGGAAGTACGATAGAAGGACAACCGATATTTAATTTACACTTTTCAGTATCATATGACACTTTTTCCATCTCCGTGCGGAGCCAAAGGTATTTAGTCTTTTCATCGGTATACGGGTGGCCCTGAGGGTCGGTGCCTTCAAAAGCTTCTTCGTTACAGACGACGAAAACGAGGTCTTCGCGTTTTGATGTGTATTCGAAGAGTTCGTTGGCTTTAACAACCTTACATACCTCTTTAGACTTGTTTACAAAAATCGGCTGAAAATCTACGCCGAGGTGAACGAGACCAAGTTCATTCGCGATGTCATTAACGAGGTCTTCTACTTCTTGTGATGCTTGTGAATATTTTGCCATATTGTTGCTTTTTATTATTTCTTTCCTTATATTTTTGTATAAAAATACATTTTTTATTTGAGAAAAACAAATGCAGAGTTTTGAAGGCTTAACACCGAAAGAAATTGCCCGCCGGAAGAAAAAATCTATCCAGCAAAGCCGCCTTATGGCCAAAAAGCGGAAGGCCGGTCTTAAACGGTATTGGGCCGAGAGAAGAAAAGAACGGCTTGCAAGGGAACGCGCGGAGAAGCGTGAGAAAGAAAGGGAAAAGAAACGCTTGTTAAAAGAAAAAAACAAGAAAAAACGCGGGCGGAAGAAAAAGAGGGGGCCTAAAATTGATTGGAACCTTAGGAAGAAGAAAAAGTTATTAAAACAGCGTAAGGCTGAGGCCAAAGCAGCAGAAAAGAACAGGCCGTATCTTTATAGGGTTTATTTGACTCGAAATAATGTTCGTGAGAGCATGATTGGGAAATATAAAACGATAGAAGAGGCCTACGAGGCATTTAACAAGGAAAAGGAGCGTTCGGCAAATGTCGTTTTTCCTCGCGCCACCAAAATAACTGACCTGTTGGAGCCGTCAATTGACGAATGCGTCCTCGTGGGAATGACAAATGACGGTCCAAGCATGCTGAGAAACGAATACGGAAAACTCGTAGAACAACAAACGGACCTTGAGGGGTGGGAAGTGATAGACAAATTCAGAAATAATATTGAAGAAACATTTTGGGTTTGGGGGTATCATAATAAACACGACCGCAAGACATTTATGTGGATATATGAAAATTTGTTGATTCGTGATGGCTTTGGCGTTTATGAATTTAGGAGGGTTTTTACCTTTAGGAACAAACTTCTTGTTAGATATGATGATATGCATCTCGAGTTTGTTATCTGTAAAAGTGACGATGACGCCGTAAGACTCTATAACGAACTTCAAAGGAGGGCCAAATCGGATGGAATTAAGCAATTGTTGTTTGTCGGAGACCGCAGTAAACTTACTGAAGAAACGAAGAAGTTAATTGCAGAACTAATGGAGATAACTGGATGGTCGCAAAAACGAGTATCTATGAAAAATACGAGTTATTATATGACAAATAAGTTGAAAAAATAAGATACAAACCTTATATTTAAGAGAATGAAAAAATTGTTTTATACTTTTTATTTGCCGTATATCGGCTTTTGGGAGCAGGTGGTGACATGTTTACCACTTGTAGTGTCAATGTTTTAGTTTTATTTAATTATTTTTGTTTTTTATTCCCGGGTTTTACTCGGGAATAACTATTTATAAACGATATTGAAAAAACTAAAAAAATCATAAATAATAAAAAACCGGTTTAATTATGGCAGTTGACACAAACAGACAAAAACTCGTACATCTTAACAGTGCAACGGTTAAGGAACCTACTGGACTTCTTAATAAAGGTGAAATCGCCGTTCAGTATGCGACTGAAGACCCTGCGTTGTACATTGAGAAAGCAGACGGCTCTCTCGCCAAATTTGTCGCATCAGATGCGATAGATTCAAAGATTGGCAGTGCTATCAGTGCAGCAACAGAAGATTTCATCGCCCTTAAGTCAGAATTGACAGAGGCGGTCGGTGAAGTTGAAGCATCAATAGCCGCTGTATCAGCCGTTGCTATCACCGCAATCACCGTTAACGGTGTAAGTGCTACAGTCGGAGACAATGCCGCATCAGTAGATGTTGATAGCGACGATGTTAAGATTGGCGCAGCAATCACTTACAGTGGCGAAACAATCGCTACAACTACAAACAATGTTACCGAAGCAATTCAGGCAGTAGCAGGAAAAGCTGAGGCAAACGAAGCAGCAATCGACGAACTCGAAAGTGCATCACACACCCACGACAATAAGGATGTTCTTGATGGCATTTCATCAGCAAAGGTTACCGCATGGGATAACGCTGCAGAGAGTGCCCACAGTCACGACAATAAGGCAGTTCTCGACGGTATTACATCAGAAAAAGTTACTGCATGGGACAACGCCGCAGAGAGCGCCCATAGCCATGACAATAAGGCAGTTCTCGACGCTCTTACCGCTGAGGAAGTTGCAAAGTGGAACGAAAGTGCTCACACCCATTTCAATAAGTCCGAACTCGACCTCATTCAAAGTGGTGATGTAGCAAAATGGAACAGCCTTTCAGCAGCATCTGTTGTTGTGGTTTCCGCAAGGACATCAGAACTCAGCGAGGGTATTCTCAAGACCTATGATGTTTATCAGGGCGGTTCAGTTGTTGGTTCAATCGACATCCCTAAGGACCTCGTTGTAACAAGCGGTGGCGTAGTAACCATTAACGATGTAAAATACCTCAGACTCTTCATTGCAAACCAGGAGACTCCTGTCGACATTGCAGTAACCGACCTTGTAGATGTGTATACTGCAGGTAACGGTGTTGAGGTAAGCGCAGGCAATGTTATTTCAGCAAAGGTAGTTGCCGCTAATGGTCTTTCAGTTGACGCTAACGGAATTGCAATGGCGTTGGCAGACGGAAGCAACGCAGGTGCAATGTCATCATCTGATTTCACGAAACTCGCAGGCATTGAAAGCGGCGCGAATGTTAACACCATTGAAGGCGTTCAGGTGAATGGTTCAGACCTTACTCCTGATGCTAACAAGAAGGTTAATGTAACAATCACAGCCGGCACCGCAAACGGCACAATCGCAGTTAACGGCGCCGATGTTGCAGTAACAGGACTTGGGACAGCAGCATTTTCTGCAGCAACAGCATTCGACGAGGCAGGCGCAGCAGCCGCAGCATCAGCAGCAGCCGTTAGCACCGTCAT
>Ga0310691_10004810_pt1 | contig 15020 bp, 15 predicted proteins | sample 176DNAGHGlowgp2_FD_203887 | JGI IMG/M metagenome (GOLD analysis project Ga0310691, IMG submission 203887) | Sheep rumen microbial communities from Palmerston North, Manawatu-Wanganui, New Zealand - 1766 DNA GHGlow gp2 (v2) (version 2) | ecosystem: Host-associated > Mammals > Digestive system >... | reverse complement strand
AAATTTAATGATGTAGAAGAAATTTCACTAGTTTATGATCAAGCTGATAGGTTCTTAGTTAAACTCCGTGATGAAGCACATAGATTCTCTAATTCATACAGGAAACAACAAATGAGAAATGAATTAAAATCTGAATTTAAAAGAGTTAATAAGTAACGAATTTTATTTTAAAATAGTAATCAATAAAGGAGGAGATAAATGTATTGTCAGCATCTGTACATAAAAAACATGCTCGGCAGCAGTTTCAAGCCAGTAGGTAAATTTATAATTCAGTTTATGATTCGGTTAGTAATTTACGTAGCCTGTTATAATCAATTTTATCAGATAAATTAGAAAGCCTCCTTTTTAAATATTCCCTTTCGCAATTAAAAACAACGATCTTATCATTATTATCTTTATCTGTTTTATGAGAAATATTAGCAATTAGCCATAACAATAATTCATCATCCCTGATATTGCACAGTTCTTCTTTAGTAAACACATAGTCAAACAAATAAAAAATTATATTAAAAACTATGATTCAAGTTTTAGTTATTTTAAAATTAACAGAAAGAATAATATCTATTATATTTTTAAATCCTAAAATGTTATGTACATCCACTATACTTCAAGGATCTATTGGAACTAATTTCAATAATAGCAATAATTCTTCGCTGGTTTTCAATGCAACTTTAAAATAGTTATCATTGTGCTCTGTATAGTCTTGAGCTATTAATTTTACATCATTGCCAATATCTTTTTCATCTATATTTGATAAGAATTGCATTCTTTTGAAATACTTTTCTCACAATTCATCTAATGGTTGCATAAGTTTTTTATTATAGTAAGTAGTATCTACTATATAATTTCTTCAATTAAATATCACCACCATTCATGTGTGGTTAAATCAATTTGTCTTTTCAGCGTATAGATAACTGGAAATATTAAGTCATTTTTCTTCTAACCTATCGAAGAAATCCTTGAATAACAGCGTGTAATGTTTACAACAACATCACGTATTATAATTTTCTCATATTTTTCATTTTCTATATAATGTACTTTCTAATTTATCTCAAATTGTCATTTCATTAAAAACATTAACATCATTTCTACTTATAGTGTTGAAAAGATATTTGGCATTTAATTTACGATATAAGAAATTTACAAAAATTATTATTTGTTCGAAAACATTGTTTTCGATTTTTTTCACTTTTCAGGTCAATCTTTTTTAGTAACCTCAAATACATATCAAGCACATTATTTATTTTTGTTGGAAAGTTATTCGTATCATCAAATATATCATTTATTTCTTTTTGGAAACGTTTGGTTATTGGATTTACATTATCCTCAAACCTAGTACTTAAATGGCGAAAAATACTACGACAACATCGATAAAGTACTTTTTTTCATCTGTTTACTGCTATTTCCCCAGTCAAAGATATAGTTTTAAGTCGGTCCTCCATTATTTATTTTTCTATAAGTAATATATACCTTAAAAAAATAAATATTTCTTACAAAAAGTCAATATATAAAAACTAATAATGGGTATAGAGTTAAAAGTTATGAAAGGTAACAAATAGATTTAATCTCTTGTAATCATCTTTACAAAAATTTCAGTTGGTACTTCCACATTTCAAATTGCTTTCATTCTTTTCTTTCATTCTTTTTGTTTCTGAAGAAGTTTTCTTTTTCTAGAAACATCTCAACCATAACATTTAGCTAGGACATCCTTTTTCATGGCGGAAATAGTTTCACGAGCAATTATTTTTGTTCAAAGTCCAGCTTGAATAGGTATTGCAAATAATTGTCTTGGAATTAGAGTTTTTAACTTCTCTACAGCATCGCGTCATAAATAATATGCCTTATCTCTATGGACAACCCACGTTAAAGCTTCCACTCTCTCATTATTAATAAATATATCTAATTTAACCAAATCTGATTGCTGATATCATTTAAATTCATAGTTCATCGTGGCATATCATTTAGTGGCAGATTTTAATCTATCATAAAAATCAATAATGATCTCTCACATAGGTAAATCATAATGCCAAACTACGCGATTTTCATCCAAATACTCCATCGATTTTAAATTTCATCTGTATTCCTGTGATAAAGCCATTACATTTCATGCATATTCCTTGGGTCATACAATTTCAACTTCAGATATTGGTTCAAATATTTTATCAATCATTCATTGATCAATCATCTCAGATCATGATTTTACCACAATCCAAGGTTGAAGTTCTTTAGCTAATTTAGCCCGAAACGTTTCTTCCTGCATCACAGATGTAATTCACTGATTGTCTTCGAGACGTTGCTTTTGGCGACGTGTAAGTTTAATTCAAATCTCTTTTAAAACATATTGATATAATCAAGATGTAACAAGTCATTTTAAGTTTGCTCAAGTTTTTATCTGAGGTATATTTAAATTTTTAGATTTTACCAAATACAAAACTGTTGGAATAGTAAATATTGTATCCAATCAGTATTCTCTCCAAAGTCTTTCTTTAATAATATCCATATGAAGCATTCCTAAGAATCCACAACGGAATCACAAACCTAAAGCCCCAGAATCTTCCATTTCATATTCAATAGCACTGTCATTGAGTGAAAGTTTTTCCAAACTATCTTTTAATTTATCATATTCTGTGGAATCAATAGGATAAACTCCAGCATAAACAAAAGGTGTCATCTTTTTGAATCCAGGAATAATATAATCCTGAAACAAATTTACATTTTTTTCTTCACAACCAGATTTTTGTAATTCTATTTTTTGTAATTCTTGTTTCAAAGATCCATATCCACTCACCATAGTATCTCAAATCTTTACATCTCTGACTGATTTTTCTCAGGTCATAATATATCAAATCTGACCTTCTGATAATTCTTTATCTGCTTTATAATCAGGTTGAAAATATCCAACTTCTGTCGGAGTGAATTCTGTCTGCGAATGTATTAAATAAACAGGACTTCAAGCCTTGAAGCTTCAATCAACTACTTTTACGTAAGCTAATACTCATTTATATGGATCGAAAACTGAATCAAAAATCAAGGCTCTTGACAGAGATTTTTCATTATTTGCTGTATTAAAACTTGTGCACATTAATTAATTTCAAATTAAACTAATATTAATATAGTAATTATCTTTTCTTTATCAAGAACTACTAAAATACATACAGTTACTATGCTGTATAACAGTTTTATATTATTAATTTGACAAAATTGATCCAGATATATATAATTTTATTAACTATTATTTAGATAAATTAGATTAATTAAATGTTTGAATGAAAAAGCTGAGATATTGATGCATTACCAAACAGATTATCAAATGTAAATGGCTTAATCAGACTAATTTCAGCTAAAATTGAAGATGTATTTTGAGTGTCATTAGAAGATGTTATTACAGAAGATTATTTCAGAAATCAAATTGAAACTAATAAGAATGATAAGGAACTTGAACGTATTTTAAAATTATATAATCTTTACAGCATATTATCTAAAAAAATAGAAACATTAAACACTGAGATTGAAATTTTATCAGACGAAATTGATAACATCATGAAAGATGTTTATGATGAAATATGAATAATTTTAATTACAATTGAATGAGAAGATACAAAAGATAACATGAATAACGAAAATATTTTCCCATCCTTTTTTGGTAAAGCGGCGACCGATTCATATTACCATTTTTTAGAAAATTATAACAACACATCTAATCCAGAAATCACGTACTGAAGTCTTTATTTTAAACATAGACGACTTTATAGACAGAATCCAAAAATATTTAATGACCGAGATACAAACCCAGCATATAAAGCACTAAATTGTCTGATGTTTAAGTGCTGTGAAAAAATAATTAATCCAACTGTAACAGACGTATTTGTTGAATTTTTAGGACAGGTAAAGCAATATCTTGAGGAAATTACATTAAATTACTTCTCGAATAATAAAACACTGGTTACAAGGCTGAATAAGCTTAAAGCAACTCATAAAAAGGTCTGATATCCAGTGAGATTTTGAAATTTAGTTGTCGGCCCATCATGAAATCCTTCGATATCTAGAGAATTTTGAAAACTAGAACAAAAAATGTCTTCTATTAATATAGAAGATGAAAATAACGAAAGAGAATTTCTTGATACAATTACTGATTGTCTATCTGATTTATACTATAATTGCCCGTATAATTCAATAGATTATCTTGTACAAACCATAAAAAATAAATCTAAAGTACCAATATCATTGCATGACGAAGAAGATGAAAATAAAAGATGGCATATTGCATTAAGCGAAACCGTTAGACAAAAACAAGAAAATGAATGTACTTCATTTAAATGAGACATATGTACATGAATGTCCGAGTCAATAAAGGAAAAATTACTAAAAAGGTGAATAAAATGTGATTTAATTAGATTTAAGGCATCAAGTACTGTAAACGATGATTGTTTATGAGATTGACACGTATGAGTTAGAATTATTTACAAGATTGGAGAAGAAGAAAAAATGGTGCGAATAGACCCTTGACTAGCTATCCCTGAACCAATTATTTTTCTGAAAGTAAAGAATAAAGATGAAGATGAAAGAAAAAATAGCAAATATTCAAGATATCCAGAATATACATACATTGGCAAAAATATGCGATACTGTTTATTTAACACCTGAGGACATAATTATACGTGATTAATACTGTGACTTAAAATTTCAAATGAATATGAACTAAAAGTAGACACAAATAATGTAATTATTATAAGTAAAGACGGGAAAGAATTAGAATATGATGATAAAGGAGAATTAAAAGACGATATGGGAAAAATCTATAAAATTTCATATAATATGGACGTATTAAATACTGATTTTCCATATAAAATGTATGTGAAAGATGGAGATATAGTCGAACAAGTATATTACATAAGTAGAGAATGATTTATTGTAAACTGCAATAAATCTACGAATTTAGAATTAGACTTGAATCACTCATTGACAAATTCGAGATACACTATAGGGAAAGATTATTTTAGAGTTCTAAGAAATCTTAGATATGTTCGCTATGATAAAGATTGAAACAAAGTGGCATCAATAAACTACCCAATTAGATGAGAAAAAAAAGAAATCATGTTAAAGTGATGAAAAACACAATCAAGTTTTGAAATAGGTGAATGATGAATAAAAATTAGTGAATGATTGATTATTAAAAAAGTTGACGAGATTATTGAAAAGTTAAAGCAGCTTAAACTTATGAATCCTAAGAAGTTTAAAAAATTGCTCAAAATTTTTAGTTGACACGAAACAAATTTAAACTATGAAAGTCCTCTCTCTATACCACTTGCAAGGGATGATGTTGAGAAGGAAGTTGAAGGATGCTGGAATATTTACAATTTAATTTGTTCTCTGTTAGAGATATATAAAGCGAGTGATAGTTATTTGAATTATTGCGAAGAATGTGAAAGTAATCCAAAAAATTTCAGCATAGATTTTGATAATAAAGAAAATCAAATATTCGAAAAAAGAATTTTTGTAAATGGAAGATATAATGGTTGTTTAGATTATATTACTCTTGAATCACTTAGAAATAAGAAAAAAGTTGTTACATTAAATTTAAGTTATATTGAGAGGATATCTAAAAGTGAAATAGAACTACTGTTAAATTTAACAATTGCCAATCTATATCTTAATTGATTAGCGGAGTTATCAATAGACGAGGCCGGAGCTTTATCCAAGTTATCGGTAATAGCAATCCATTTAGATTGAGTAAAGAAGTTAGGAGAGTGAGTAGCAAAAGCACTATGAAAACTGAGGATAAAAACATTAAGTCTTAACTGATTAGAAGAAATAACCAGAGAAGAGATAGAATCACTATCAAATTTAGATATCTATGATTTACATTTAGATTGAGTAAAGAAGTTAGGAGAGTGAGTAGCAAAAGCACTATGAAAACTGAGGATAAAAACATTAAGTCTTAACTGATTAGAAGAAATAACCAGAGAAGAGATAGAATCACTATCAAGTTTAGATGTTCTCTTTATAAATTGAGTAAAAAAACTGTGAGAATGATTTTTCTCATCGATAAAGAAATCAAATATCTCCACACTATACCTAAACGGACTCGTTATAAGTCCAAAGAGTTTACAATATAAATAATTTGATTATAATGGTTTTGGTGACGTAAATTACTTACTCAAATTTACACTTGGTTCCATCATGTAATTTGGAATAATAGATTTTGTTGGATTTAAACCTAATTCATTAATAGAAATTCGATTTCAATCAGCAGTCTTATTTTCAATAAAATAAATATCATTTCAATCAAACAATGTATGATATTTTAAGTATACATTCATCCATTCAGGATAATATTCTTTATCTTCTACATCTTCTACAAATATAGTTTTAGCATTTTTCATCTCATCTAAATTTTTCAGTTCATCAAAAGAATATTGTCAGATTTTTTCATTTTTTTCGAAATCTCGTAGTCGTACATTCCTTTTTTGTCAAATATAGATTATTCAATATTTTGGTAGGAATCATTTTTCATATGCCATTTTGTACAAATCAATTTTTGATATGTCAAAAAACGAAAGCTGATTTTCCAACAAGCTATTGAGTATATTTAAGCACAAAGTCCCGACTCTAAGATTCGTAAATCCTCCGGGTCAATTCAAAACAATTACATTTTCAAATCATTTTTCTCTATAAAGGTTAACCAATTCTCATCACAATAATCTTTCTACGTGATCACGAGGAATATTAATTCTATATTTGTCTCATGTATCAGTTAGTACGGAATCTATAGATATATTCATAAAAATTGTTTTTCAGTTCATTTACATATAAAAAATAACTATAAAAACATCTTCTGTAAATCTGGATCTTTTATCATACTAGGATCCCACATCGGTTCAAAACTTATAATTATATTAACTTTCCACTCCGATATTACATCCAAGACCGCATTTTTAACTAATTCCATAATCATATCAGCCATCGGACATGTTGGAGTAGTAAAAGTCATTATTATATCACATTCCTTATTCTCTTCAACTAATTTAACATCATAAATTAACCCTAAAGTATACATATCAACAAGCGGAAACTCAGGATCATAAACAGTTTTCAATTTTTCAATTATTTCATTTAAAATTTTCTCATTATTCTGTTTTTTTCACATTTTTCAAATTATCCATCATCAAGAAATAAAGCAATAGTATAAATCAACATAATAGAATTAGTCACCACAACTTACTTCGATGTCACAAGAATATTAATAATATATTCAGTATAGCATACATTCAAAAGAGAAAAGATAATTTGTAACTTTCAGATTCAAGAGAAACATTTTCAGCTTTTTTATTTCAAAAAATTCTTTGAATAAACAAGAAAAAAAAGAAACTAGCACCTCGCGCCACCAAAAAACTTCAAATTAATAAAATTCCTATAGCAACAATTGGGTCTTCAAAAACATTAATAGCAACAAAATCAATGAATAATATTATTGCTCATACAGTTAATTTTATTATAGATAAGTATTTATAAAAGCTTTTTTGAACCATCTTAACCAGACATAACTAAATTTACTTAATATCAACATTCACATCCTCTTCATCCTTCGCCTTTTTGTATTCTTCTTCAATGCGCTCCTCCCTTAATTCATTCAGAGATGGAAGATAAAAAGGATTATTTCACCACTCGTAAAACTTATAATAAATTGCATCCCATATTCATGCTCATAACACAACAGATGTATACGTTGCAATAGCAGAAACTGTTACTAAAACAATATTTCATGAAAGAATAATAGCCAAAACTACAGCTAATGCACATCATAAAGTATTTCAAATTAAGCTAGATGCAGAATAATTTGGCTGACTTAGAAAATCAATTAAGTTTACAGAAACATATAAAGAGAATATTATTTGAAACTTTAATATAACATATAAAACATCAATTTTTGCCTGAAATACTGAATTATACAACGCATAAACTATAATAAATAGAGGTAATGTAATTAATGATGATACAAATATTAATCAAAACATCTTGGAAAAATTATAATATCTTTTGCTGAAAAATAGATTATATAATCCAGCCAGAGTTAAATTTCAAATAAAACAAGCAACAAATCACATTATAGGTAAAAGAATAGGTAATAAAGGATTTGCAGTTTCAGTATCACTATTTGTAAGTCATGAAATTGAAAAAGTTCAAAACAACAATGCAGCAACACAAATTCACACAATTAATCATATAAATACTTTACCAAAAAACGATCAAAGTGTTACATCATTTGGAGCATTATCAAACAAAGAAACATCAGGTTTTCAAAACTTCTTAGAGTCCGAGACTGAATTATTCATAATTTGAGAATTTCAGATTGGAGGGATATTTCAAATACCACTATTTGTTTCAGTCATAATGAATGTGAATTATATAAATAAATTGGATAATAATCTTAATTTATTTTTTTAAGTGCATTAGACATATTATCACGTGCAGACTCGCTTTCCGTAATATATGAAATCAATAGCACGTTGGATCATTCTGGAATGAAGAGTTGACTAATATATACTAGAGGAACATTCTCAATCAATCATCCAGAAATCTCGTATTCAACTAATACCGAATTATAAACAGCATCATCTCTTTCTATTTTAACCTGAGTTTTTGATATTTTCGAGAGAAGTAATCAGCGATCTTCTAAGATATCTAAATTATCTTGTGCAAATGCATTAATTCATAATCATTGAGAATATTTTACAGCAACAAGTAAGGAGTCTTTATACTCTAAATTTTCTCACACTTCTTCATACAAATCTATTATTTCATCCAAATCATCATCTTTCAAATACATTTTTTTCAACTCTATATTTCAGTTATACTGCAAATCAAAACCAGAAATTTCAAGAGAAAAACTACCAATATTTGAGTCAGATCAGCATCATGTTAATAATACTGCAACAAAAAAAGACAAAGAAATAAACGTAATAAACTTCAGCTTCAAATTATTTTTTAATAAATTCAGCATGTTAAATCACAAAGACATAAGCTAAAGCAAATAGAATTCAGCAGATTAACCCAATTAAAAATGATCTAGTTGCAATACGTTCCCTATTTATTTCTTCTTTATATTTCTCTCTTCAAACCCAAAAAGTTGCAATCAAATATCATACCATTAATCCACAGAAAACCAAATATCATGGTATAACTATGGACTTAACAAGTTCAAAATTTCACTCAAAAAGAATCTCACCCCTCATATAGATGATTCAAGTTATTATAGTGAAGAAGTAAAAGAATCATCTTAATACTTTAAATAAAGTTCGCATTCTTTTGTTTTTGATATAATTATAAAATTTGAACACATCATTTTTAGGATTTTCATATATAAAATCAAGTAAAACATATATAAACACTTACCAAAAAATTATTACGTTGACTAAAATATTTTAAGCTACCTATCAAAATAACAACCAAAAATTTGAATAATTTTAACAATCTGCTTATAATTTCTATTATAACGTAGTTTTAAATCCAGATATCAATGATTAAAAAAATACTAAAAAAAGCATTAAAAACAATCGATAAAAATCAACAAAGATACAATATTTTTGTTTTTTTGTCCACAATTGCACGCCAATTAATCGAATTATTTATTCCTATAATTTTATATAAAGCCTGATTTTCAATAAAGGATATAGTATTTTACTATTTTTGTATCAGTTTGTTCTCATTTATACTAGCACCTATAGTTTTTAGAGTAGCAAAAAAAGTGAAATATAAAACAATTTTATTCTTTTGAATCATTGCATTTATTTTATTACAAGTGATAATTTCGCATATACATGTTTCTCTTCCTTTTCTACTAGTAATTGCATTTTTATTTTCATGTTATAGAAGGTGCTATTGGATAACAAGAAGGCTATATAACTTCAAAGTTATTCATAAAAATAATATTTGAATTTCATATACATTTGTATCAATAATTAATCAAATCGCATGTATGCTTGCAACATACATTTGAGCAATTTTATTAGATTTTGTAAATATTGAGACATTAACTATAATATCAATAATATTATTTTTGATGAGCATATATCCAATATCAAAAATCAAACCACAACAAAGAAATAGTACTGATGCAAAATTAAACTTATTCTGAACACTAAAATGAATTGCTAATACAAATAAATACATATTTTGATCATACGAACTCTTAAATTTTGTAAGATTTTTAATTCCCTTATATTTATATATTTATGTTAGCGAGACTTACCAAATAGTATGAATACTACAAGTGTTTACATGATGTGCTACGATAATATTTTCATACTTATATGGTAAAAAAATTAATAAAAATAATGTTAATTATATAAATCTAAGTATATTTCTAATTGTACTAATTTACGTATTGAAAATTAATGTTACATGAATTTTTTTAGTAATAGTTTCTTTTTTAGAATGATTTGTCTGAAAAATGAATGAAATTTCTGTTGGTAAGGAAATGATAAAATGATCAAAGAATTTTGATTATGAGAATTATAATTATGCATATGAACAAATACAAAATACATTTAGGTTAATTATTTCATTAATATTACTTCTATTCATAAACGATTTAAAATTAATGATATATTTTATTCTAATAGTTATGGTAATAGCAATTCCCCTAAGAATCAATCATAAGACTAAAAGTTAAATAATAATAAGAATTTGTAAAATTTTTATTAGGGGTATCTATAGAAGCTAAAAAATTATACACATTCTAAAACAAAAATATTATTGACTATAATTTCGTAATTAAAATAGAAAGACAATTATATTCATGACACAAAATTTGACAAGATATGTTAAATAAATATACTATACAAGCATATTTAATTTTTAAAAAGTAACACTATACCACCTAAAACACGTAATACGCCAGATAATCCAGATAATCCAGGTGCTTTTAGTAAAATTAGTTCATTACTTAACACTATCGCGACTAAATCAAGAGAAGCGTTTTCGGCTTTAGAAACATACAAAAGTAAAAAAGCGCTATTGAAAAAAATTGGTCACCAGGATATTGATGATAATAACATAAATTTTATTATGTCACTGCCAGATAATGAATTAAAAAAACTGTGTGAAAGAATTACAAATATAGAAGAAAATTTTCGCTTTAGTGCATGAATGATAAGGAACACTCATAACGAAGAAGAAGCTGTCCCAGATATTAAAGAAATAATAAAAAAATTGAAGATATGAACTCTTTACTAAAACACATTTCAAATACAAGGAAAATTAGTGTTGTATATATTCAAACAGATGATCTTCTTCCAGATGAATGAAAAGATCATAAAGAAAATAATATTAACTAAAAACAACAAGTAATAAAGTTTTTAGGCTAATATGTCACCAATTTTTTCATTTAAAAAACTTTGTAATGCGGGTAATTCATCCAAATTTGGATAACGCTTTAATATCCATTTAGCTCACTCCTGAACTTTTTCTAGAAATTTTAAGTCTGATAATATTTCAATTGGAATATCTGATTGTCATGACTGCATTGTTCATAATATTTCTCACGAACCACGATTTTTTAAATCATACTCTGCTAATTTAAATCAATCAGAAGTTTCTTCCATTATTTTGAGTCTCTTATAAGAATCTCACGACTTTTTTTCAGTCTCCAAAAAACAATAAGATTTTAAATTAGATCTTCAAATTCTTCATCTTAGCTGGTGTAATTGAGATAATCAAAAACGCTCAGCGTTTTTAATAACCATAATAGTTGCTTCGGGCACATCAACTCAAACTTCAATCACGGTTGTAGATACTAATATTTTTGCCTTTCAATCTTTAAATTTTTGCATAACTTTATCTTTTTCCTTGGAATTCAATTTTCAATGCAATAAAGCAATTTCATCATTAGGTAATTCTTCAAATAATCAACAAATCTCAGCATGTGCAGTTACAGCTGATTGAACTTCTTCCATTTTTTCAGAATCCTCAATCAAAGGAGTAACAATAAACACACGCTGTCATTGATCAACTTTTTGCAATATCCATGGTTTTAGCTTCAACCATTCGTTAGCAGAAATGACTTTAGTATCTATTTTTTGTCTTCATTCAGGAAGTTGATCAATTATACTTACATCAAATTCACCAAAAAAAGCTAAAGCCATAGAACGTGGTATAGGAGTAGCAGTCATTTGTAAAATATGAGGGGAGTTGAATCTCTTAAAAACTGCTCTTTGCTTGACTCAAAATTTATGCTGCTCATCAATACAGACAAACATTAAATTTTTAAAGTCAACATCATTTTGTAATACAGCATGTGTCGTTACCAATACATCAATTTTTCATTCTTTTAAATCAGATTTAACTTTATTTTTTTCAGATTTAGTAAGAGAACCAGTTAATAATTCCACACGTAATCACAAAGGAAGCAGGAATTTTGCTAAAGTCTTAAAATGCTGATTAGCCAAAACTTCCAATGGCGCTAGCAAAACAGACTGTCCATGAAACTGCTTCCATATATACCACATGGCAATCGTAGCTACTATGGTTTTTCAACTACCAACATCTCACTGTAATAAGCGAAGCATCGGAGAATTCCTGTGAAAATCTTCTAAAATCTGAATAATAACCTTTTTTTGAGCAACAGTTAAGGAAAAAGGCAATAAATCTGTTATTGGTTTTAGAATTTCTCGGTGAGGATTCTCATTAACTGGTAAGTCATCGATTGTTCATTGATAATTTAACTTATTTTGTAATGAAAAAATTTGAATTCTAAGCAATCTATCAAAAAATAATCTATATAGTGCTTTATTTTTAAGCTCTTCACTATCGGGATAATGAAGATTTTTTATGGTTGTATTTACATCTAACAGTTGAAATTCTTTAATAAAATCTTCAGGTAAATACTCATTGAATATTTGACCAATTTTTCACAAATTACTCCAAATTTTCTGCGCAAACCATCATGGCTTTATTCATAACATTTCAGAATAAATAGGAAAAATTCTTCAAGAATTATATGAAACATCTCATTCTTTGTTTTCGTCTTCAGGTGCAACTGTAGGTATTACATCAGGGTGTGGAAACGATATTTTTCAATACTTAATTTGAGGTTTTCAGACTATAATATACCAAGATCATTCTGCTAATTTAGAAGCTAAAAAAGAAGAATTAAAAATGCTAATATGTCATATATTTCAATGTATATCCTGAAATGTTATATCAAATATTGTTCTTCATCAACGAAAGATTCTAGTTTTTTTAATAATCAATCACTTGGTTGCCGCAACTCATTTGGCATCAAAGATTAAAGAATCTAACGGAGCTATTTTAGACCTATCTTCATAAGTTCTGGGAAAATAATTAAAAAAATCTTTCATTGTAGTTATTCAATTCGATGCTAGAATGTTTACATATCTAGGTGTGGTTTTTAGTTCATCTTTAAGAGACATATAGTTAATAATTTATTACGATAAATCACTAGTTGCAGAATATTCATTTAAACATTAAATTCAAGTTACTAAGCATTATTAAAGAATAGATATAAAAGCACTTGACATATAAATGTAAATACATATATAATATGTATTATTGTTTTTATCATTTCCACATTAATATGAAATTAAAACACTTAATTCCAGCTACTGTAGCGGCAATAAGTTTATATAATCCAAGCGATGCTAGTGCTAATTTTTTACCGCAACATATTTGAATTGGTAATACACAACAAAAGACGCAAAATCCATTATATATTACTTTGTTGTCACAGCAACCTGACACTATACACTAGATAGTGAAATTTGATAAAGAAAATATTTGATTTGATATAAATATCCAGCCTAATACTATAATTGTAAAATTAGACAAGGAAACAATGTTGGAAAAATATAAAAAAATTAATTATCATGAAATGGTTTGAAATGATTTTAAGTTTTCAGCATGACTTATTACAAAAGAGCAGCATGATAGTGCACAATTTGAACATGCAGAAAAAGTTTTTAATCAAAGAATAAATGAATTTATTAAAAAAATTAGAGAAGATTATGAGTCAGGAAATTTTTCTGAAGATAATTATTTGTATTTTAGAAAGTTAATTCAAGATACTTTTCGAGAATATTTTGATAAGGATTGAAAGGGTCTTATGAATATAATAAAATTTTTTATCTGATGGCTTTGACTATTCTGCCTTATTGCCTGATGAACTGAGAATTATAAATATGTACGCGGGTTGAAAAAAGAACACAATGATTTAAAAGAGAACTATGATTCCACTTTGGATGCAATATATGATGGAAATAATAAGGAACTAGTAGAGATAATCAATAATTTACAAGAAGCACATGATTTTGCAAGAATAATTCGTGAAATTAATGCGAAAATTAAGGAGTTTTTAAATTCACATGATTTTAGTCCATATCAACTTTCAAGTGAAAAGAATAATGAATCTGGATATACATGGGCAAATGATGATTTATCTAAAATGAAAGAAATTATTGAAGAAAAACTAGCAGAAGAAGATGCTGAACAACTAGCAGTAGAAAATACTGCAACAGAAAATACTAATAATAGTAAAATTGAAACGCTGAAATGTGCTAAAAATTTAATAGACCTTTTTTACTTCTTAAATAATTTAAGATTAATTTGAGAATGAAATACACAATACCCATTTACACGTTTGACACCTGTGGATGAAGAGACAAAAGCTGATATTAATAAGCTTATTTGATTTATACACAGTAAATTTAATAAATTAGGAATAGATACAAACACTATCTTAAATTGTACATACAATATAAATAAAGATGATGAAGTCATAAAACTAGAAAGAGAAAATAAAGAATCGCTTGAAACGCTCGGAATTCATGTTTATGATATTGCAGCTAGTTTTTACTACCAAACAATCATGGAAGCCGTTCAAAATGAAGGCAGTTGAAATGTAGTTGATCTTACTGAGAATGATTTTCATGATTTATTAGACATAATTATTAATCTTTTCACCCAACAAAGAAATTTAAAAGAATATCTTGAAAAACATTGATATA
>Ga0310691_10004809_pt1 | contig 15024 bp, 13 predicted proteins | sample 176DNAGHGlowgp2_FD_203887 | JGI IMG/M metagenome (GOLD analysis project Ga0310691, IMG submission 203887) | Sheep rumen microbial communities from Palmerston North, Manawatu-Wanganui, New Zealand - 1766 DNA GHGlow gp2 (v2) (version 2) | ecosystem: Host-associated > Mammals > Digestive system >... | reverse complement strand
TCGCGTCACACGCATGGTCTGAAAGCCTTCAGCGAAGATTTCCCTGATGCCCGCTTGATCATCGTCTCACTTGACAAATACCGCCGTAAGATGAACGGTGTAGACGTCATCCCAGCCACCGAATTCCTGCGAGACCTATGGCAAGGAGGTATCGTGTAAAGTCGCCCGCACCATCGCCGATCTCGTGGGGATTTCAAACAACTGATTCATCTGAATTGTTACATTAGCATCCGCATACTTGCCGACACCGTCCTCGCCCACCACATCATAGGTCGACATCAGCCTTACAGCAACTAATAGTGTGGAACTGCCTGTAAAGCCATCTATCGGCCCTACAGGCAGTTTCTTGTAAAATTTCTGCGGCTACTGATGAGATGTGTAAACCTCTGGCTGATTACTTCTTGATGATGCTTTTGAGCCACGTTGTGATGTCCTTGAGGACTGCAGGTGCTATGGTCTCGGTGATCGTGTTATAACTTGAAATGCCTTGCCAGTCCGAAGTCGTTTGGAACAGATGGTTCAGACCCTCATATCGCTTGACGGTAGCATGGGGCACCAGTTTTTCGATTGCCGATAAATTCATGTCGCACGATACCTGGAAATCAAGTGTGCCATTGATGGCGAGCATGGGGCACTTGACGCGCTGGAGATCTTTGGCGGGGTCATATTGCAGCAGCCGACGATAGGCAGGTGAAGTCAGTTGCTCAATCTGAGTTTGGGGCAACATTTGATTTTTCAGGGTCTCCCGCAGCGCGGGAATGTCTTCAGATGTCGCGACGAGAGTGAACATTTCCTTCAATTGCTGCGCCACGGCGGCAGGCATTTCATAGCCCTGAGTGAGCATCAACAATCGGTTTTGTTCCACCATCATGTCAACACCGTTGATGGCAGGACCTGCCATCGAGATGATGAAGGCCACCTCATCGGGATGGGCCGCGGCATTCATGATGGCGATTGAGCCGCCCTCGCTATGTCCCAGAATGCCCACCTGCTCGGCATTGACCTCGGGACGCGTTTTCAGGTAGCGCAATGCGGCAAGGGCATCCTCGGCCAACTGAACATTAGTATCTTCGGGTGAACCTGGGCTTGAGGCACCTGCACCACGCTTGTCATAGCGCAACACCGCGAAGCCGTTTCGGCACAATTCATCGGCAAGCAGCAAGAACGGCTTGTGGCCGAATATATTCTCGTCACGGTCATGATTTCCTGTTCCGTGGACAAGCACGACGGCCGGGAAGCGGCTGCCCGTATTGGGCATTGATAAAGTGCCTGCCAGGGTGATATTACCGTTAGTAAAAGTCACCTCCTCGCTGTGGTAGGGTTTATTGGCATCGGCTTCGATGGCCGCCTCCTGTGGGCGCAAGGGTTGCTCGTCCGAGCCGGCAACTTTGCGGGTCATGTTCAAGGTGAAATTCATGCCCCTTTGGGAGAATGTGCCTTCAAGCGTTTCTCCTTTAAGTGTTCCCTTGTATGATGCTCCTGACATGGGAATATCCACGTTCAGATTGTTGCCGCTGATGGTCGCTGTTGCAGGCAGTCCATAGGCACCCTCGTCAGGCGATGCCCAAGTGATGGCGACACCCTCATCGTTTTGCTGGATGTCAAATTCAATGGTCATTGAGCGTGGGCCTACTTCCATCTTGCCGCTCCACGTGCCGTTAAAGTCCTGTCCATTCAAGTTGAAGCCCAATGCTACTAACATGAGTAGCAATACTGTTGATACTTTTTTAATGTTCATAGTGGTTATCATTTATGGTTTTTAGTATGAATTAATAGACGTGGGTTGCTTTTATGCCACGCCTTGTAACCTGATTGTCAAGAAAACAATTTGTAATGAGAAGAGGATGGTTCACGCCTAGAGCATTAGCTGTCTTTAGCGTTCGCCTGACAGTTTCTCACGTTTTCAGGCTACAAGAATATAACGCTTCTGTATCCAAAATATTGCAGATTGCTTGCAATCCGACCGCAAATATACACATTATTTCACAAATCGCCACATTCTGCTTGCATTTTATGCTTGGGTGGCATCAGAAAATTGAATCTGTTGCACGGGCATAGTGGTTGTGAATGCTTGTCTCGGTGGTGTTGGTGCTGCAGATGGGAGAAAGAGAAACTGTTATTCAAGAATTAGTATTATCCGTTGGCGGAATTAACTGAATAGGTTGAGAATCAGAGAACATACTTAAAAAGGTGCCAAATAATCATTGATAACTAAAGGCCATTTGAAATAATCCTTGTACCTTTGCACCTGCAAACGAAGGAGGAGTCAATGATAAGTAAAAACTGACGGATTACCTCGTTCTCTAAGATGATTAACTATTAACTATATGGCTATGAAAACTATATTCAACACGAGCAATCTGAAAGGTGACATCTTCGGCGGCATAACGGCAGGCATCGTTGCCCTGCCGTTGGCATTGGCATTCGGCATCCAGGCGTTTGGCGGCATCGACCATCCTGCCGCTGCCTCGATGGGAGCTCTTGCCGGACTTATAGGAGCAACGATGTTAGGCTTTTTCGCTTCGCTCTTCGGCGGAACCCACTCCCAGATTAGCGGTCCCACCGGACCGATGACGGTCATCACGGCCTCGCTGGTGAGCGCGGCCTGGGCGTCGTCTCAGGGCAATTTCTCGGCCGTGATTCTCGCTATGGCCATGGCCGGCCTGTTCTGCGGTTTGTTCCAGATACTGTTCGGCATCATTCGCATCGGTAAGTATGTGAGGTATATTCCCTATCCTGTCCTGTCGGGTTTCATGAGCGGCATCGGCGTGATTATCATCCTGCAGCAGATTTATCCGTTGCTGGGCCTGAAATCGCCCGTCATGGTGGTCGACATGATTGCCCAGTTACCCGAGCACCTGGCTCGTGGCGTGAACATTCCCGCTCTGCTGTTGGGCTTGGGCACCATCGCTATCATCATTCTGTTCCCCCGGCTGACCAAGAAGATTCCGTCCACACTCGTGGCCCTCATCGTCATGACCATCGTGTCGCTCTTTGCCAGCATCGATGCGGCACTGACCATCGGTGACATTCCCGCGGGGTTACCCATGCCCTTCTTTGCCAAAGATGGCATCGACCTGAGCGGTATCGACTGGATGCTGACGCTCAAGCAAGCCGTCATTCCAGGTCTCACGCTTGCCGGTTTGGGCTCTATCGATACACTTCTCACATCGGTGGTGGCCGACAATATCACCAAGACCAAGCACAACAGCAACCAAGAGCTGATCGGTCAAGGCATTGGCAACACCGTGGCCGCCCTCTTCTGCGGCATCGGCGGTGCTGGAGCCACCATGCGAACGGTTGTGAATGTAAAGGCTGGAGGACGCTCGCAGCTCAGCGGAATGATTCATTCGCTGCTCCTGCTGGCAGTCCTGCTCGGTCTGGGCAGCATCGTCAAGTATGTGCCGCTGTCGGTTCTGGCAGGCATCCTCATCACGGTGGGCTGGGGCATCATCGACTTTCGCGGATTCAGGGACTTGAGAAACATCCCCAGGGCCGATGCCTTTGTGCTGATTGTGGTGTTCCTCATGACAGTCTTTGTCGACCTGTTGACCGCTGTCGGCATCGGCATGGTCATCGCCTGTGTGCTCTTCATGAAACGTGCCGGCGACCTCGCTGAGCAAGAATTCAGCGGCGTGAGTCTCGAGCAATTTGATAAGGAGAAACCCTGGGACGACGAGTCGGGACTGACCGAGAAGATGCGACAAGGCGTCTATGTGCAACGCCTCGAAGGGCCCATCTTCTTCGGCAGCATTACTGGGTTCCAGCGTGTGATGCACGATGTCCCCGACGATGTCAAGACCGTCATCATACGCATGCGCCGCGTGAGCTTTATGGACCAGTCGGGTGCTTACGCCATGGAGACCGCCATCAAGGACCTGCAAGCCAGGGGCGTGCGTGTGCTGATGACCATCATCCAGCCACAGCCCAGCTACCTCATGCACCGCATGCAGATAATTCCCACAGTGCTACCCGAAGAACTGACGTTCGACACCTTCGAATCCTGTGTCGAGTATCTGAAAGAGCACCAATAAAAGCCCCGATTCAGGAGTGTATGTTTAAACGATTTTTATGAAGTGGATTATTTATGAAGTATTTTATTGTTGATGCGTTTACTAGGGAACCGTTTGGGGGAAATCCGGCGGGTGTGGTGTTGCTGGAAGGGGATTTTCCGGCCGAGAGATTGATGCAGCTGGTGGCCGCCGAGTTGAGGTATAGTGAAACGGTGTTCGTGCAGCAACAGGGACATGCCGAGTTCACAATGCGCTATTTCACGCCTGTCAGCGAGGTGGACCTGTGCGGCCATGCAACGATTGCGGCCTTCGGCGTGTTGTGGCGCGAGGGTCTGTTGCGTGCTGACTTGCCTATCGTCAACCACACGCTGGCGGGAGACTTGATGGTGCGAATCGCCGACCACGTGATGATGCAGATGGCGGTACCGCATGTGCTGGACAAGGCGCTTGATGTGGAACGCCTGCATGGTATCATGGCTGGCGCTGTGATGCCGCTGTGGACCGAGATGCCTGTCGAGGTCGTTTCCACTGGTCTGCCCGACATTATCATGCCTGTTGGCAGCGTGGAACATCTCCATGCGCTGGAGCCCGACATGGCTGCTCTTGCCGCGCTGAGTAAGGAACTGGATGTTGTCGGGGTACATGCTTTTGCCCTGAGTGATGATGGCTTTACGGCCCATGTGAGGAATTTTGCGCCGCTATATGGCGTTCCCGAGGAGTCGGCTACCGGAACTGCCAACGCTGCATTGACCCATTACCTGAACCGCCATGGAATCATCTCCTGCCCTGCTGATTGCCGTTTCATGCAGGGCGAGGCGATGCGTCGCCCATCGGTTATCGAGGCGACCGTCGATGGTGACGGCCGCATCTGGCTGGGTGGTCACAGTTGCATCATCGCTACGGGTGAATTGCTTTAGAGCCAGTCTCTTTCCTGACAGCGAACTGTGACAGCACATCGATAATCTCGTCGATGTCGTCGGTGAGCGTGAGCAGCAGGTTTTTGTATTTGCCCGTGCGGGCCAGTTCCTCAAGCAGGGGATAGACAGGCATCTCATGGGTCCAGAAATGCTTGCCCAGGAAAATCATGGGGCTGGCAAAGCCGAACGAGAGATAATGGTTCTGTACGGCTTCCTGAAATATTTCCTGCATGGTGCCTGCGCTGCCAGGGGTGTAGACCAGTCCGCCGTAAGCCAGCGTGAGGATATTGTCCTCGCGTACGCTGTTGTCGAAGAATTTGGCGATGTGAGTAGCAAACGGAGTTGACGGCTCATGGCCGTACATCCAGGTGGGAATCCCAAGGCTGATGTACCGCTGCTGAGGATATTTCTTCAATACACTGAATGAAGAACTCAGCCAACCTTCATCGTTGAATGATGGGGTGGGGGTGAGGATGGCCAGCGCATCATCGAGTTCGGTGGCGCTGCGGCCTGCCATCCAGGCGCCCAGGTGGGTTGCCTCCATCGCTCCGGGGCCGCCCCCGCTCAGCATGATGAACCCTTCCTCGGTGAGGCGCTTGCTCAACCGCACGATGTCCTGGTACATGGCATCGGTCCTGGGCAATGCATGACCGCCCATCACGCCCACCCAGCGTCGAGGGTCGTGTTCGTCCATGAATTCCCTGAGTGCCGCGTGGATGCCGTGATCGTGCAGGCTGCGGGCGAGGGACTCGTACACACTGGGCGCCTGCATGCCTGTGAACAAGTAGTACTGATACACTTTGCCGTCAAAGCTATTGCCATAGCTGTCCTCATGGTCAGCCTTGAAGCCCTCATACAACTCGTCGGCGCTGTACAGCGTCTTGCGCGTCACGCAGTAGGGCGTCTTGTCAAGATAGTCCATGATGTCCTTCAACTCGTTCAAGCCAGTATTGGTAATCATTTTTCAAGCAGTGATGGTTTTTACGGTTCATGTCTCACGCAAAGGTAGCAATTATTCGTCATCTCTCCAAAAAACTTATGGTTTTTCATCAATTGGCCTGAAAATCGGCAAAACGGGTTGTCTTTTCACTTATTTTAGTTAAATTTGCGCCATCTGAATATTATTTAACCTACAAATTGCAAACGATGAAGAAGATTTATACTACGGTTTTGGCAGCGATGCTGCTCATGGGTACTGGCTGTTCGATGATGGGTAATATGGGCATGGGCTCTGGTACCGGAGGTGAGAACGGTAACGGCACTCTGGGTGATGTGCTTGGTAGTGTGCTGGGCGGAGTTTTGGGTACCCTGGGGTCCCAGAATACGGTTGACGGTCTGCTGGGACTGGTCATCGGCAGTGTCAAGGTCAACGAGCAGGAGTTGTACGGTGCCTGGTATTATACCGAGCCAGCCTGCGCCTTCACCAGCGAGAAACTGCTGGCCAAGGCCGGTGGCGCTATTGCAGCCGCCAACTGTAAGGAGAAACTGCAACCCGTTTATAGCAGCGTGGGCATCAGTGCCCAGAACACGCAATTCCAGTTCACGCAGGATCACCAGTTCTCGGGTAAGATCAAGGGCATCCCTCTGAGCGGATCCTATGCTTATGATTCCTCAACCGGAACCATCAAGCTCCAGACGATGCTCTTCTCGACCAATGCCTACATCACCCGCACGGCCAACGGACTCGGCCTCACCTTCGAGAGCAAGAACCTCTTGAAGATTCTTCAGGTGGCTGCAGCCCTGAGCGGCAACAGCACGATTCAGGCTGTCGGTGACCTGAGCAAGCAGTACGACGGCGTGCGCCTGGGCTTCGAGATGGCTCCTGCCAGGTAATTGCAGAGTCTCCGGTTATTTCTTTTTTAAGGTAAATTCAAAGCACAGTCCGCCCTCTGGCGCGGGTTGTGCTTTGATTGTTCCGCCATGCAGTGTCACAGCATTCTTGACGATGGCAAGCCCTAGTCCTGTGCCGCCCAGTGAGCGGCTGCGGCCCTTGTCGATGCGATAGAAACGCTCAAAGATGCGGGTCAGGTGTTCTGCGGGGATTCCTGTTCCGTTGTCAGAGAAGCTAAAAACCCACTTATCGCCTTGTTCCAGCGCGCTTATCTGTATGGACGTGCCGTCGCCGGCATAATTGATGGCATTGTCCATGAGGTTGCGGAAGATGCTGTACACGAGCGATTGATTGCCATTGACCATGATTCCCTGCGGCAACTCGTTGCGCACCGTCATGTGCTTTTTCAAGGCTGAAAGCTCGGTCTCCTTGACAATGTCGGCCACGATGTGTGATACATTGATGTTCTCCATATTGATCAGGTCGTTGGCATAGTCCATCCTGTTGAGAGTGGACAGGTCCTGGAGCAAGGCTGTGAGACGTCTGGCTTGGGACTGGGTGCGTTTCAGGAATTGCTGCCGTGTCTCGTCGCTCATGTTAGGATGCTCGAGTATGGTTTCGGTATATCCCAGAATGCTTGCGACGGGAGTTTTGAGTTCATGGGAAATATTCTGTGTGAGTTCACGCCTCATTCGGTTCTCCTTGTCGCTTTGTTCCTGGCTGATGCGCTCGTCCATGCGATTGGCGTAGCGATGCAGCAGGAACGCCAGCCCGGCCATTACTACAGCCGAGAACAGCAAGAGGTGCCAGTCGCTGTTTTCCTCAAACGGTTTCAAGAAATGGCGGTCATAGTCCTCAAACAGGATGAAAATGATGGCATAGATGGCAAAGATGACCATCACGCTAAGGTACATCTTGCGGCCTTCGGACAACTTTTTCATCACAGGACGAACAAGTAGCCGAACCCGTGTCGTGTGATGACACAAGACGAGTATCGGCCGATTTTTTTGCGCATGCGGGTGATATTCACATCGACAGTGCGGTCGGTCACGACGACATCGCTGGGCCACACTTTGTCGAGAACTTCCTGCCTCGAGAACACCTGCCCCCGGTTTTCCAGCAGCAGCTTCAGCAGTTCATACTCGGTTCTGGTCAACGAGACGGGTTCCCCATCTACCGTCACCACCCTCTTGGCCAAGTCCATCTTGAGCCCCTCATAGCATAGCTCTTGATTGTGATGGCTGGACAAGGTGCGTGACAGCACCGCCTTGACCCTTGCGAGCATCTCGGGCACCGAGAAGGGCTTGGAGATATAGTCATCGGCCCCCAGGTCAAACCCGTGAAGTTTATCGGCCTCATCACCGAGGGCTGTCAGGAAGATGATGGGAATGCCAGCGGTCGTCTCCTCTCGCTTGATCCTGTCGGCGAGTTCAAATCCCGACATGCCAGGCATCATGACATCGAGCAGAAGCAGGTCATATTGGGAAATGTCGCATCTCATTGCATCTTCGCCGCTGTGAGCCGTGTCAACCAGATAGCCTGCAGCGTTGAGGTTAAACTGCAGTATCTCACACAAGTCGTGTTCGTCGTCGATTACAAGTATTTTCTTCTTCATGTTGCAAATGTACTAAAGTTTCTTCAATTAACATTGTTCCTTGAATGACAAAGCCATTACATCTGGCCAAACCGAGCTTCGACGACATTCACAATGTAATCTCCTAATTTCTCCAGTTCCCCTACCAGGTCGCTGTAGGCTGTCCCAAGCGCATAATCGTATTTGCGCTCGTTGACGGCCGTCACGTTCTCGGCCTTGAGGCGGTCGCGCATGGCGTTGATGTTGTTCTCGTAGTAGTAGGTCTCTCGCATATCCTGATGGTCGATCTGCTCGCTCAATACCACATTCATCTGTGTCAAGGCTTTGTCACACAGCGACATCATTTCAACAAGGTTGTGATGAAGAGTCTCATCGAAGCTCTTCCCTTGCTGGTCGCGCCGATGGATGGTTCGTGCCAGTCGGTAACATGAGTCGCCGATGCTTTCCAGTTCACCGATTTCCTTCAGCATCTGACGTATCTTAGACTTGGTTTCATAGCTCAGATGTCCCTCGCTCACTTGCTCCAGGAAGCGGGCAATGGTGATTTCGGCCTCGTCGGTGATGTTTTCCTCCACTTCAATTTTGCGGTATATCTCTTCCAGTTTGGCACTATCGTTCTCGTTGTGCATATCCTTGACGATGCCGAACATCTGCTGCACCTGTTGGCCAAAGTGAGCCGTCTCCTTCTGTGCCTGAAGGACGGCAATCTCAGGCGTCTGTATCAGGTTGGCTTTGATATATTGCAGCCTGAATGCCTCTTCCTGGTGGCTTTGCTTTTCGGGCATGAGCCAGCAGACGACTTTTTCCATCTGCGGAATGAAGCCGATGAGGATGGCGGTGTTGGTGACATTGAAGCAGGTGTGGAACATCGCCAGCACTACCGGCAGCCGTTCGGATTGGCCACCGATAGCCGGATCATAGCCCACAATCTTGCAGACAGTGTCCACAAAGGGGTAGAACACGCACATCACCCACAACACACCGAACACATTAAAGAGCAGATGGGCGAGAGCGGCACGACGAGCCTCGGTGTTGGCCCCCAATGCCGCCAGATTGGCGGTAGCCGTCGTGCCGATGTTCTCTCCCATCACCAGAGCGATGCCCAGGTAGATGGGCAGCACCCCGGTTGAACATAGCAGAATCGTTATCGCCATCACGGCCGCCGACGACTGCACGATGCAGGTAATGACGGTGCCGATGGCAAGAAATGACAGGATGGAAAGGTGGCTGCTGGTGTCGAACGATGAGAAGAACTCCATCACCGCCTCGTTGTGTTCAAGGTCCAACTCCTTGCCGGCAGTGCTGAGCAGCACCAGCGAGAAGAACATGAAGGCAATACCGAAGAGGAAGTCCCCCTTGTAGCGGTGGCGCTTGTGGTAGATGAGCAGGATGCCCACCAGGAAGGCGGGAAACACCACGTTGGTCAGGTCGACATTGTAGCCGAGGGACATGATCCATGCCGTGAGCGTGGTGCCGATGTTGGCGCCCATGATTACGCTGATGGCTTGACCCAGCGAGAGCAATCCTGCCGAGACAAACGAGACCGTCATCACCGTCGTCGCCGAGGATGACTGCACCGCGCATGTCACACCAGCACCGGTGAGCATACCCATGAAACGGTTGGATGTCATGCGACCCAGCACATGGCGCAGGTGGGAACCGGCCATCTTCTGTAACGCATCACTCATCATGCGCATACCGAAAATCAGCAGTCCCAGGGTGCCCAATATCTTGAGCATTATCATGATGTAATCTTGTGTAGTGTCCATTCAGTATAGTCGTTTTTGCTGCAAAATTACATACAGGTGCCTGACATACCATTTGCGATAGCATTACAAATCTATTACGATTAGGTTACAGCGGTGCGAATCATCGGTTTTTGATTGATGAATACATGTTATTTGTTGATTTTTTGGCCTAAATATCACAATTCAAGCGCTTTGTTTGCGTTAAACAATATATATTTGTGCCGTGATTGAAGATATCATCAAGACATACGACCCTATAACCCTCGACGAGATGAGTGGAATCAAGCTGATGAACCGCACTGACACCAAGTTTGTTACGACGGTTGACCAGCTGCATGCTCTATTGACTCTTGCACAGAGTGAATATCGTGCTCAAGAGGTCAACGGGCTCCGGATTTCGGGCTATTACACGGCTTATTTTGACACGCCCGACAATAACATGTATGTCGTGCATCAGAATGGGCACGTCGGTCGCCAGAAGTTGCGCATCCGCTCCTATCTGGATTCAGGACTCAACTATCTCGAGGTCAAGACAAAGAATAATCGGGGCCGCACCCGCAAGAAACGTGTCGATATGGTCGGATTTGACCCTTATCACCCCGATCACGGCATCCGTTTCTTGCGCCAGGACGAACAATACAGGTACTATGACAGCTTCCTGAGCATGCACTTGCACTATGACCCCACCATCTTGGCTGAGCATCTGGAGAACCGCTTTACACGCATCACGCTGGTCAATAAAGGTAAGACCGAACGCTTAACCATCGACACCGACTTGCGGTTCCACAACCTCGAGACCGACTTGAAGGCCGACTTGACTGGACTGGTCATCATTGAGTTGAAGCGCGATGGATTGCAACCGTCCCCCATACTGGGAATGTTGCGCGAGCTTCGCATCAAGCCCAGCGGCTTCAGTAAGTATTGCATGGGTTCGGCGTTTACTAATCCCTCATTGAAAAATAACAACTTCAAGGAGCGAATGCGCATGGTACAACGGATGCTCGCCCAGGCATGATGAATCAATCATTTTAGCAGAAAGAGACAGAATTAGGTTTAAATATTCAGAATATTCAACATGATACTACAAGAACTAGGACTGGAAAACGCCGCTGTTGATGCCGTACAGGATGCGGCAAGCAGTGTAATGCCATTCAGGTGGTATGACGGACCGGGCTTCATCGAGATGCTGATGCGCTTTGGCTTCATGCTGGTGGTCGTTTGGCTTATCGTCTATTGCCTGTATTACCGCAAGACACACCGCCGTGACTATTTCTTTACTCTCATCTTGCTGAGCGTGAGCATCTTCTTCCTTATCTACCTGCTGGGGAGTGTCAAGGTCAAGATTGGGTTCGCATTGGGATTGTTTGCCATCTTCGGTGTGCTGCGATACCGCACCGAGACCATTCCCGTGCGGGAAATGTCCTACATGTTCGGCGTGATCAGTCTTTCGGTCATCAATGCCTTGGCCGATTCCTTGAGCTTTGTCGAGTTGCTGCTCCCCAATCTGGCGATATTCCTCCTCATTTGGGCCTTCGAGACTTTTGTGCTGCGGCGCAATCTGGCTACCAAGCTGATTCTCTATGACCGCATCGCGCTCATCACGCCCGACCGTCGCGATGAGTTGCTTGCTGATCTGCAGCGGCGCACGGGCCTCAACATCCATAAGGTGACTATCGGTTCCATTGACTTCCTGAAGGATACTGCAGTCATCAAGATAGAGTATGAGAATGACGGTGGCGGTAGCAGCCACATCAATAACACGTTGAAAATTCCCAAGTACGAATGGCAAGAGGTAAAAGAAAACGGCTGATCGCCAGCCTGCTGCTTGTGGCCTGTACTGCCATGTTCCCGTTGTTGTCGCTGGCCGACGACTCGGGCTTGATTCTTTCGGCCGGGGCTTCCCGCAAGATTGCCAAGGGGCTGAATGCAGGTTTTGAGGCGGAGTTCCGTTCCCGTAACAATTTCCGTACTGCCGAGCGCGTGAGCCTGGAAGCCGACATCTCTTACAAGTTGTTGCCGTGGCTCAAGGCGGGCGTCGGCTATATCCTGCTCATCGAGAACAACCCCGAGGAGATTACCTTTCACGACAACAACGACTATAACAACTGGCGGCCTAGCTATTGGGGGCTGCGCCATCGCTTTGTCGTGTCGCTGACGGGCAGCTACAAGATCAACCGTGTGGAATTGAGTCTGCGCGAGCGTTGGCAATACACCTACCGTCCTTCCAAGATGATCGACAACTTCGACTTCGACGAGGGCGAATGGGAAGACCACGAGGTTAAAGGCAAGGGCAAGAACGTGTTGCGTAGCCGTCTGCAACTGGAGTGGGACATTCCCAAGTGCAAGTTTGACCCCTTTGCCAGCGTGGAGTTCCACACGAGCAAAAAACTGGACAAGACGCGCATCATTGCCGGCGCGAACTATGGCTTAAAGAAGAAGCACTATTTCAAGCTCTATTACCGCTATCAACTGACCAAAGGTGACGACCCCAACATGCACATGCTGGGAATGGGTTACACCTTCAAGTTTTAAATCGCTATGAGGAAGATATTACATGACTGCCTGTTGTTGTCGATAATGGCGCTTGCCCTGTCGGCCTGTGTGAATGACGATACCGACCTCAGCGATATCATCAAGCAATATCAGGTCCAGCCGGCCGAGGTTGAGCTTGATTTCACGGCCCTGGCCGAGGCCGATGATGTGCCCGTGACCGATGAGGACGACTCGGCCTACAACGACTATGTCGAGAACACGTCGTGGGACAAGGTTATCAAGATTGCTTTCAACGGTGATACCGCAACGGTAGACGGAACTGTTACAGGCGTCATGGTGCAGACCGTGGGCGCCCATGTCACGGTTATCAACATGTCCGGCCCGGTGAAGTTAATTGTCAGCGGTACTACTGCCGACGGCTCGTTGAAGCTCTACGGAGACAAGCGCTTGCAGGTACTGCTCAACGGGGCTGATATCACCAATCCGACAGGCGCTGCCATCAACAACCAGGGCGGCAAGTCATTATATGTGGTGCTCGCCGATGGCACCGAGAACAGTCTCACCGATGGGGCGACCTACACCATGGTTGAGGATGAAGACCAGAAGGCGGCCCTCTTCAGCGAGGGGCAGATCATCTTCAGTGGCAAGGGACGGCTCAATGTCCATGCCCAGGGACGTGGCGGCATCCGCAGCGATGACTACATCCGCTTGAGGCCGGGTGTGAAAATCTATGTCAACAGCACTGCGCTCGACGGTCTGCGGGCCAATGATGGCATCATTATCGATGGCGGCGTGATCAATGTGGAAACCTCGGGCGCGGGCGCCAAGGGTGTGCGCAGCGAGGGTCCCTTGACCATCAATGGTGGACGACTCATCGCCATCAATCGTGGCGACACCAGAATCACCGAGGCTGAAGATGTGGCCGACACCACATCTTGTGCCGCTCTCTATTGCGACACGCTGATGACCGTTAAAGGCGGCATCATCAAGCTCAAGGCAACTGGCGATGGCGGCAAGGGTATTAATGCCAAACACAACGTCAACATGGCCGGCGGCTCGCTCACGGCGGTGGCCACTGGAACCGATGACAACAAGAAGCCCCGTGGCGTGAAGATCGAGGGCAATTTCACCATGTCGGGCGGCTATTTCTACAGTTACAGCAAACGCAGTGACCCGTTGGACGTATCGGGCACGGTCAGCGTTGCCGACGGATATAGGACTTGGGACTCCGGCCCCAAGGCGTTAACCATCTCATTTTGATAATATCACAAAAGAATAATCAGGCTAGTATAAATGAAAAAACTATTATTGCTTGCATTGTCGGTAATGGCTATGGCTTTTCAGGCTGCAGCGATTACAGGAGACGTGAACAACGATGGCGAGGTGACCGTCAGCGATGTGAACATGGTGATTAGTGCCATCGTGAACAATACGGGAAGTCTTGATGTCGATGTTAATAATGACGGCGAAATCTCGGTAGGTGATGTGAACGCCATCATCAATATCATCATCAACGGGCCAGTCATCGATGAAGTGGTCCCCAAGGAGATAGAACTGGACTTCTCGGAACTGACTGAGCCTGCCGAGGTCGTCCCCGACGATGAAGATGATATCGACTATGGTGATTATGTGGAGAATACCACGTGGGCGACATCGGTGTACATCACCTTTGAGGGTGACACGGCTACTGTGACGGGCAATCCCACATCGGTCATCGTGAAGGCCGAGGGTGCCCATGTGACTGTTACCAGCGCGGCCAAGCGTGTACGCTATATCGTCTCAGGAACGACTGCCAACGGCTCGCTCAAGTTCTACAGTGACAAGAAGTTCCAGCTGCAGCTCAACGGCGTGGATATCACCAACCCCAATGGCGCTGCTGTCAACAACCAGTGCGGCAAGTCGTGTTATGTCGTGCTCAATCCCGAGACCGTCAACACCCTGCGCGACGGTGAGAATTATACTATGGTGGACGGTGAGGACCAGAAAGCGGCCCTCTTCAGCGAGGGACAAATCCTTGTCAGCGGCAAGGGCACGCTCAACGTCTATAGCGTGGGCAAGCACTGCGTGGCCAGTGATGACTACATCCTGGTGCGCCCTGGAAGCCACTTGTATCTCAACAGCGTCAGCGGCCATGGCTTGAAAGCCAAGGACTATGTCCACATCAAGGGTGGTGTGCTCAACATGGAAATCGCCGCCGACGGTGCCAAGGGCATCAACTGCGACAGCCTCATCTATATCACCGGTGGACGCACGACGATTCTCAACAGTGGCACAACCGTTCTGGAGACCGATTCCCTGGGAAATGAAGTATCGACATCGAGCGCTGGTGTGAAGTCGGACTTCAACATCACTATTGCTGGCGGCATCCTCAATGTGAAGTGTACGGGCAATGATGCCAAGGGCATCAATGTTGTCGAACCTTCGGTCA
>Ga0310691_10004804_pt1 | contig 15039 bp, 24 predicted proteins | sample 176DNAGHGlowgp2_FD_203887 | JGI IMG/M metagenome (GOLD analysis project Ga0310691, IMG submission 203887) | Sheep rumen microbial communities from Palmerston North, Manawatu-Wanganui, New Zealand - 1766 DNA GHGlow gp2 (v2) (version 2) | ecosystem: Host-associated > Mammals > Digestive system >... | reverse complement strand
ATCGCCAGAACAACTGCCAGATACCGGGTGATGCGGTCCATCTTTGTTCTTCCTGTCTGTCCGGATTTTGCCATCTCCGTCAGGGCAGGAATGACATCCATGCTCAGCAGCTGGATGATAATGCTGGACGTGATGTACGGAGTAACACCGAGTGCGAACACGCTCATCCTCTCGAAGGCTCCGCCTCCGAGAAGATTCATCATGCTCAGGATCGAGTTATCCGCAATCTGTGCCGATAGTTTGGCGGAATCCACACCCGGCACAGGGATGGCAGATCCGATGCGATAGATCAGCAGCATGCCCAGAGTAAACAGGATCTTTTTACGGATATCCTTGTTTCTGAACAGGCTGGCGAACGTATCCATCATGATTACAGCACCTCGGCTGTTCCGCCTGCTGCCTCAATGGCCTTCTTCGCAGATTCAGAGAACTTGGCTGCTTTCACAACCAGTTTCTTTTCCAGCGCGCCTCTGCCGAGAACCTTGACGCCATCGAGTTTTTTCTTAACGAGACCAGCTGCCTTCAGCGCTTCATAATCCACAGTTACACCGTCTTCGAACCGGTTGAGGTCCTCAACGTTGACAACGGCATATTCCTTACGGTTCATGTTTGTGAATCCGCGCTTCGGAAAGCGCTTGAACGCAGGTGTCTGGCCGCCTTCAAATCCGATCGCAACGCCTCCGCCGCTTCTCGAATTCTGGCCCTTCTGGCCTTTCCCGGAAGTCTTTCCGTTGCCGGAACCCTGGCCACGGCCGATCCGCTTCGTTACAGCGCGGGCTCCGTCATTCGCTTTGAGTTCATTCAGTTTCATTCAGATTCCTCCTCTCAGCGAATCTCGCTGACTTTCTTGTCACGGAGCTTCGCAACATCGTCAACCGTACGCATTCTTGCCAGCGCGTCGAGTGTCGCATAGACAACATTGACGCTGGTACGGCTTCCGATCACCTTGGACAGGACATCGCTGACACCAGCCAGTTCCAGAATGGAACGGACTGCGCCGCCGGCGATCACTCCGGTACCAGGTGCAGCAGGCTTCAGAACAACGGATGTCGCGCCGTGCTTGCCGATGGCAGGTGACGGTACGGTACGGTTGTTTTCAACCAGCTGTACACGGAATACATTTTTATTCGCAGCCTCACTGGCCTTCTTGATTGCGTCGGGTACTTCCGCAGCCTTTCCCATTCCGAATCCGATCCGGCCCTTGTGATCACCGATCACGACCAGTGCCGCAAAACGCATCCGGCGGCCGCCCTTGACGGTCTTGGAAACGCGGTTAATGGAGACTACTACATCATCGAACTCTTTCGGTTCACGTGGTTTTCTGAACGGTTTCTTTCCTTCGTTAGCCATTGTACTCTCCTTTCCCCTTAGAACTTCAGTCCGGCTTCACGCGCCGCATCGGCGAGTGCCTGAACTCTTCCGTGATAGACATATCCGCCGCGGTCAAACCGAACGGTTTCGATATTGATTGCCTTGCATTTTTCGGCGATGTCAGCACCGACCTTCTTGGCTGCTTCAATGTTTCCGCCGTTTTCCAGCTTCAGCAGAGCAGAACTCGACGCAGCGAGTGTCTTGCCGTTTACGTCATCAATAACCTGAGCGTAAATCTGCTTGTTGGAACGGAATACATTCAGTCTCGGGCAGTCGGGAGTTCCGCTGACGACCCGGCGTACACGCTTGTGTCTGCGCAGACGCTCTTCATTTTTTCTTGTTTTCTTCAGCATCTTACTCTCTCCTTCCCATTACTTCTTCGCAGCTGCGGTCTTACCTTCCTTACGACGGATATGTTCGTCCATGTAACGGACACCCTTTCCTCCGTAAGGTTCCGGCTTACGATGCGCTCTCACATTTGCCGCGAACTCGCCTACACGCTGCTTGTCGATGCCGGTCACGGTAATCGTGTTGGCATCCGGGCACTTCACTTCAAGATCGGACGGGATTTCCATCTCGATCGGGTGAGAGAAGCCCAGCTGCATGGTGAGCTTGTTTCCGGCAACTGCGGCACGGTAACCGATACCGACAATCTGCAGGGTCTTGACATAAGTCTTTTCGCAGCCTTCGATCATGGTTGCGATCAGGGCACGGGTTGTGCCATGGAGCTGTTTGGTGTGCTTGTCCTCATTCGGACGGGTAACTGTAACGGTTCCGTCCTTGATTTCAATTCCCATAAGCGGGGAGAACTGCCTTGTCAGCGTTCCCTTAGGACCTTTCACCGTCACCTCATTCCCTTCGGTGCATGTCACTTCAACACCGGCAGGAATGGTAATCAGCTTATTACCGATACGTGACATATTCTTTCCTTTCCTCTATTACCAGACGTAGGCAACGACTTCGCCGCCGACATGCTGTCTGCGCGCATCCTTGTCTGTCATCATTCCGTTGGAAGTGGAGATGATGGCAATTCCGAGTCCGTTCAGAACCTTGGGGATATTCTCACCCTTGGAATAGACGCGGAGTCCAGGCTTGGAGATGCGCTTGATGCCTGTGATAACCGGACGCTTTTCAGCGCCGTATTTCAGGGTGACGGTCATCTTCTTATCGATGCCTTCGCCGCTGATTTCATATTTGGAGATGTATCCTTCTTCCTTGAGGATACGGGCAATCTCTGTCTTTACTTTCGACACCGGTACAACTTCAACGGTTTCCATCTTTGCCTGAGCACCGTTGCGGATTCTGGTAAGCATATCGGCGATCGGATCTGTCATATTCATAATGGTTTCTCCTCCTTATCCTTACCAGCTTGCCTTCTTGACACCCGGGATCTGTCCCTGGTATGCCAGCTCTCTGAAGCAGATACGGCAAACCTTGTACTTTCTCAGAACGGAATGCGGACGGCCGCACCGTTCGCAGCGTGTGTACTCACGTGTGGAGAACTTGGCAGGACGGCTCTGCTTTACCTTCATTGATGTCTTTGCCATGAATTAAGCCTCCTTCTTTGCAAACGGCATTCCCATTGCCTTGAGCAGCGCGTACGCTTCCTTGTTTGTCTTGGCACTGGTGACGATGACAACGTCCATGCCTCTGACCTTGTTGACCTTATCGAAATTGATTTCCGGGAAGATCAGCTGTTCCTTGACACCCAGTGTGTAGTTGCCGCGGCCGTCAAACGCGGTAGCGGAAACACCATGGAAGTCGCGGACACGCGGCAGAGAAATGTTGAACAGCTTGTCGAGGAAGTCATACATGCGCTCGCCGCGCAGTGTGACCTTTGTTCCGATCTGCATGCCTTCACGAAGCTTGAAGTTCGCGATGGACTTCTTTGCCTTTGTGATCACCGGCTTCTGACCGGAGATCTGCTGCAGTTCGGCAACCGCCTCTTCCAGAGCTTTCGGATTGGCGATCGCGTCGCCGACACCGAGGTTGATGACAACCTTTTCAATTTTCGGGCACTGCATCGGAGTGGTATATCCGAATTCCTTGATCAGGGCAGGCTTGATTTCTTCGTTGTATTTCTGTAACAGACGGTTCATCTTTACTTCTTAGCCTCCTTGATCTCCTTGCCGGTCTTCTTGTTGACGCGGACCTTTACGCCCTTGTCGTTGATCTTGTGACCGACCTTGACAATGCTCTTGGCCTTTTCATCATAGAGGGCAACGTTGCTCGCATCGATCGGAGCTTCCTGCTCGATGATGCTGCCTTCCGGATTTGCCTGGGTCGGCTTGACAGCCTTCTTCATGATGTTGACGCCTTCGACAATCACCTTGTTGGTCTTCGGGGAAACTGCCTTGACTTCACCGGTCAGTCCCTTGTAGTGACCGCTGATGACCTTTACTGTATCACCTGTTTTAATCTTCATAGGGCTCTCCTTATAAGACCTCCGGTGCAAGGGAGACGATCTTCATGTAGCCCTTGTCACGGAGTTCACGCGCGACCGGGCCGAAGATACGGGTTCCCTGCGGGGTATTGTCATCCTTGATAATAACGGCTGCGTTCTCATCGAACTTGATGTAGGAGCCGTTCTGGCGGCGCACACCGTATGCGGTGCGGACGATTACCGCCTTGACTACCTGGCCCTGCTTGACAGAGCCGTTCGGGATTGCGGACTTGACAGCGCAGACAACAACATCACCGATGTTGGCGCTCTTTCTCCGCGAACCGCCGAGGCAGCGGATCACCAGCAATTCCTTAGCACCGGTATTGTCAGCGACCTTCAATCTTGTCTCATTCTGAATCATTGACGTTCTCCTTTCGTGTTAAAGAATTACTGCCTTCTCAACGATGCGGACCAGGCGGAAGTGCTTGTCGTGAGACAGAGGTCTTGTTTCCATGACCTCAACGACATCTCCGACCTTCGCCTCATTGTTCTCATCGTGAGCCTTGAACTTTGTAGAATACTTCACCTGTCTTCCGTAAATCGGATGACTGTGCATCGTGTCGATCTTGACAACGATCGTCTTGTCCATTTTGTCGGACACTACGGTACCGCGTAATACCTTACGGCTGTTTCTCTCACTCATTCCTCATGTCCTCCTCAGTTGTTCTCCGCAGCGGCTGCGCGCTCGGTCTGAACAGTCTTAATTCTGGCGATCGTCTTGCGGATATCCTTCATGCGGGCAGGGTTCTCAAGTGCACCTGTTGCCTGCTGGAAGCGCAGATTATAGAGTTCCTCGCTCAGGGAAGCGACTTCCTTGACGAGCTCTTCATTGCTCATATCTCTGATTTCCTTGACATTCATGGTTTACTTCACCTCGCCTCTTTTTGCAAAGCGGGTCTTGACGCAGAGCTTGTGCGCGCCAAGGCGGAGAGCTTCGCGGGCAACTTCCTCAGACACACCGCCGATCTCAAAGAGAACACGGCCCGGCTGAACAACTGCTACCCAGTGATCCGGAGCACCTTTACCGGAACCCATACGTACTTCGAGCGGCTTCTTCGTTTTGGAGAGCTGCGGGAATACCTTGATCCATACTTTTCCGGTACGGTCCATGTAACGTGTCATGGCGACACGGGCTGCCTCCAGCTGGTTGCTGGATACATAAGCACCTTCGTCCGCTACAAGTCCGTATTCACCGAATGTGATTTCACGTCCGGCTTTCGCACGGCCTTCATAGCTGAGACGATGCGGTCTTCTGTATTTGACTCGATTCGGCATCAGCATAATTAATTGTTACCTCCTTCCTGAGGTGCAGCAGGAGCAGCTGCTTCTGCCTCAGGCTTAGCGGCAGCGTTGTTGTTGCGGCGATCGAAGTTCCGGCTGTTCCGGCGATCTCCGCGGCCTCCGCGGCCGTTTCTGCGGTCTCTTGTGAACCGTCCTTCCGGAGCTTTCGGTTCTTCGACCATCTTTCCAGGCAGCACTTCACCGCGGCAGATCCAGACCTTTACGCCGATCTTACCGTATGTGGTGTGTGCTTCGTCACTTGCGTAGTCAATGTCGGAACGCAGTGTGTGAAGAGGAACGACACCCTGAGAGTATCCTTCCTTACGGGCAATTTCCGCTCCGCCCAGACGTCCGGATGCCAGGGTCTTGATTCCCTTGGCGCCAGAGCGCATGGTCTGCTGGATCGCCTTCTTCTGCGCAATCCGGAAGGACTGACGTGCTTCCAGCTGTTCGCAGATCTTGCGGGCTACCAGATGAGCGTCGAGATCCGGGTTGGCAACTGCCACGACTTCGATCCGGACCTTCTTTCCGCCGCTGAGTTTCTCAAGCGCCTTGGTGAGATTCTGCATGCGGTCACTGCCCTTGTCATCCTTGCCTACGGCAGCACCCGGACGGGCACAGCGGATGACGATTTTGATTTCATTGTCCTTGTGGCCGAGAATTCTCTCGATTTCCACACGGCTTACATACGCATCCTTCAGATTCTTTTTGATGTAATTGCGGATCTTGACATCTTCGTTCAGAAGATCTCCGAATTCAGCTTTTTCTGCGTACCATCTGGACTCCCAGTCACGGATGACGCCGACACGCATGCCGATCGGGCTTACTTTCTGTCCCATAACTTCGATCTTCCTCCCTTACTTTCCATCCGATACCACAACTGTGATATGGCTTGTTCTCTTCAGAATCTGTGATGCGCTTCCCTTTGCACGGGGCATGTAGCGCTTCATGACCAGACCTTCGTCGGCATAGCATGCCTTGACGAACAGATCGTCCGGATTCATGGAATTGTTGTGCTCTGCGTTCGCCGCAGCGCTCTTTACGACCTTGGCGACGGCGCTGGCTGCCTGGTTCGGTGTGAACTCGAGGATGGCCAGAGCTTCGTTCACGCTCTTTCCGCGGATGTTATCCAGCACAAGGCGGGCCTTGCGAGGAGTGACGCGAACGGTCTTTGCGGTTGCTTTAACGTCCATTGTTCAATTCTCCTCTCTTATTTCTTATCCTTGTCGGATCCGTGTCCGCCGAACCGGCGGGTCTGAACGAATTCTCCGAGCTTATGGCCGACCATGTCCTCTGTCACATAGACAGGCACATGTTCCTTGCCGTTATATACCGCGAATGTGTGCTCCACGAAACTCGGGTAAATCACTGAACGGCGCGACCATGTCTTGATGACTTCTTTTTTATTCGACGCGTTCTGCGCTTCAACCTTCTTCATCAGGCTGGCGTCGCAGAAGGGTCCTTTCCTAACACTTCTAGACATTTCTTTCTTCTCCTTTCAGCTTATTTTCCGTTGCGTCTCGTCATGATGAGCGCATTCGAAGCCTTCTTGTGCTTGCGGGTCTTGACACCCATAGCCTTCTTGCCCCACGGGGTCATCGGGCTCTTGCGGCCGATCGGGGTCTTGCCTTCACCACCGCCGTGCGGATGGTCAACCGGGTTCATCGCGGAACCCCTGACGGTCGGGCGGATGCCCTTCCAGCGGTTGCGGCCTGCCTTGCCCCAGTTAACCAGGGAGTAGTCTTCATTTCCAACCACACCGATCGTAGCGCGGCAGTTGGATCTTACCTTACGGACTTCACCGGACGAAAGACGCAGGGTTGCGTACGGGCCGTCGAAGCCGAGGATCTGCGCGGAGCAGCCGGCAGCTCTTGCCATCTGTCCGCCCTTGCCCGGAACCAGTTCAACACAGTGAACGAAGGTACCTTCCGGGATGTTTCTGAGCTCCATCGCGTTTCCGACCTTGATGTCAGCCGCCTGACCGGAGACAATTCTGTTTCCGACATTCAGCTGCTGGGGAGCGATGATATAGCGCTTTTCACCATCGAGATAGTGAATCAGAGCGATGTTTGCGTTCCGGTTCGGATCGTATTCAATCGCCGCGACGATTCCGACGACGTCATCCTTGTTCCGCTTGAAGTCCACAATCCGGTACTTCTGCTTGACGCCGCCGCCCTGGTGGCGTGTGGTAATCCGGCCCGTATTGCCGCGTCCACCGTTGCTCTTCTTCGGAGCCAGCAGGCTCTTTTCAGGAGTGGACTTTGTAATCCGATCATTTGCCAGGGTCGTCATGTTGCGGCGGCCGTTGGTTGTCGGCTTGTATTTCTTAATAGCCATTTTCCTTTAACTTTCCTTTCGCAATTTTCCGGAGATAGCGAATGTTCCTCCGATAGTCAGTTTCTCAGTTCTCTTCGAACAGGCTGATATCCTGTCCTTCCGGCAGCTTCACGATTGCCTTGCGTACTGCCGCGGTCTTTCCGACATAACGGCCCATCCGCTTAGTCTTCGGACGGACATTGACGATATTGACCTTTTCCGGTGTGATCCCGTAGATTTCCTTGATCGCAAGCGCGACAGCTGTCTTGTTTGCGTCCTTGGCAACCTCGAATGAGATCTTGTTGTCTTCGCTGTTCTGCCGCATCGTCTTTTCAGTGATGATGGGACGGATAATAATGTCTCTAGCACTCATTATGCGAATACCTCCCCGGCTGTTTCCGCAGCCTTTTCGGTGAAGACCAGACGGTCAGCGTTGACGATGTCATAGACATTCAGTTCGTTGACCGGCACAAGCAGTGCGTTCGGGATATTGCGCATGGACATGTAGGTGTTGTCATAGTCCTCGGAAGGATCCGCAACGAACAGGGTCTTGCGGTCAAATCCGAACGCGCTCATCAGCGCAACAGCCTTCTTGGTCTTGATTTCATCAAAGTTCAGCGTATCGATGACCGTCATCGTTCCGGACGCGACCTTTTCGCTCAGAGCGGAGCGCAGCGCCAGACGTCTGACCTTGCGGTTGGTCTTGAGCCCGTACTTGCGGGGATGGGGACCGAAGGCGATCGCGCCGTGTCTCCACTGCGTGGCGCGGGTGGAACCCTGACGGGCCCGGCCGGTGCCCTTCTGTCTGAACGGCTTCTTGCCGGTACCGCTGACATACGCTCTTGTCAGTGTGCTGTGTGTTCCCTGTCTCAGGCCTGCCTGATATGCGAGAACTGCGTCGTACATGGCCTGCTGGTTCGGTTCGATTGCGAATACCGCATCCGCCAGTTCCATGGACTTCACAACCTTGGCTTCCTGGTTGTAAACATCAATCTTGGACATTGTCTAACCTCACTTTCCCTTGCGGGCATCGCTGGCCGCTTTCTTCTTCGCAGCTTCCTCAGCCGCCTTTTCCGCAGCCTCTGCCGCAAGCTCTTCGTTGATTGCCTCAGTGACCTTGTTCAGCTCTTCCTCAACAGAAGCACCCTTATAAGAGATGAGTTCTTCCATCTTCACGGACTTGACCGGTTTGACGGTTGTCTTAATGACGACAAGTCCCTTGCGCGGTCCCGGAACATTTCCCTTGACGAGGATATATCCCTCTTCCGCATCAACCTTGACAACAGTCAGGTTCTGATTCGTTGTGGCGAATCCGCCTTCCTGGCCAGGCATCGGAGCGTTCTTGTTTACAACACCGTTGTTTCTTCCGTTGGTCGCGAGGGAACCGACATGACGATGATGTCCGGAACCGTGAGACTTCGGACCGATCGTGCCGTTGTTGCGGACGATGACGCCGTTGTATCCCTTTCCTTTGGAAATGCCGCTGATGTCTACGATATCGCCTGCCGCGAATACATCCGCCTTCACTTCCGCACCGACCTCGAGATTCATCATTTCATCTGCCTTGATCTCGCGGATGAACTTCTTCGGAGCCGTGTTCGCTTTCTTTGCGTGGCCGATCGCAGCCTTTGTGGCACGGGATTCCTTGACATCCTCATAGCCAAGCTGCAGTGCTTCGTAGCCGTCTGTTTCCCTGGTCTTCTTCTGAAGAACCACATTCGGCTGTACTTCGATGACAGTGACCGGAATCAGCGCACCGTCAATGGTGAATACCTGGGTCATACCCAGCTTTCTTCCTAAGATACCTTTCATTCTTTAATTGCCGGTCCTTTCTATTACTTCAAATCAATGTGGATGTCGACGCCGCTGGGAAGCGCAAGTCTTGTCAGGGCGTCCATCGTCTCAGCAGAAGGACCGATGATTTCGATCAGTCTCTTGTGAGTACGGATTTCGAACTGCTCACGGCTGTCCTTATATTTATGTACCGCACGCAGGATCGTAACGACCTCACGGTCGGTGGGCAGCGGAACGGGTCCGACGATTTTCTTTGCCCCGTGGCTGTTCGCTGTTTCAACGATCTTCTTTGAAGCAACGTCCAGACTTCTGTTCTCGTAAGCCTTCAAGCGAATTCTTACAGAATTTTTTGCCATGAAATTTTCCTCCTTTATTTCACTCCGACGCAGTCGGATCGCTCAGTGTGAGTTCCCCGGTTATCACGCCAGGATTGACAACGCTTACCAGCGTGCCGGCAATCTCCCACGTCTACGCGAGTGCCTCACAATAGTAACACCCGCATATAGCCTTTGCAAGCATTATTTTCACGTTTTTTAAACTTTTTTATCTTTTTTCAAAGACCCTGTTTTCCTCGCTGTTTTTTGTGAAATCCGTCACATTTTGAACAAATGACAGAAATTTTCATGATTTTCGCCCTGACAGCGCTTACATATGATTGGGTGCCAAATCATCTGCTGTGCGATGATGAATTTGTGCAAAATTTTTAAAAAACTGTGCTTTTATAGATACAGAGAGTCAGAACGATGAAACAGACATTCACACAGAAGATACCCAGTGATCTGCCCGGCGGGTTTTTCATCTATACAGCCGACCAGGAGGAAACCATTCTTTTCGCGGATCAGAATGTGATCCGTCTCTTCGGCTGTGTTTCCTATGAGGAGTTTCTTGAATACACCTCCGGATCCTTTCGGAACATGGTCCATCCGGAGGATCTGCCCAAGGTAAAAAACGAGATTCAGGCCCAGACCCGGTTCGGTGAGCGCCGCCATGACTATGTACGCTACCGGATTATTACCAGACAGGGAACGGTCCGGTATATCGAGGATTTCGGACATCTGCTTCACGGAGAGGACTGCCGGAGCTATTTCTATGTATTCATTGTCGATGTCGACGCTCAGGAATATCTGAACCGTTCGAGAAATTCCTTTGCCGAAGCGCATGTTCTGTCACTGAACAGTGATACGGATCCATTGACCGGGCTTTTCAATATGGCCTTCTTCTACCAGCATGTGCAGAATATTCTCTCCGCCTCTTTTTCCTGTCGGCAGGACCATGCCATCATTCAGTTCGATATCCCCAATTTCAAGCTGTTCAATGAACGATACAGTTTCCGAAAAGGAGATGAACTGCTCTGCAGTATCGCCCGGACGATCCATCAGTGCTTTCCCCAGTCAGTCTGTGCCCGCTTTTCCGATGACCACTTTGCCGTATTCACTTCCGGTTCAAGAAAATCCATCACAGAAAAAACCGAGGAAGTCACCCGCCTCGTCCGCATGCATGAGGAACCGTCCATGCGGGTCCGTCTCAAGGCCGGCATCTACTTTCTGGATGATTACCGTACCGAAGTCGGACTTGCCTGCGATCATGCCCGCCTTGCCTGCAGCTCCATCAAGGACCGTCATGACGTACAGTACTGCATCTATGATGAAATGCTGAGAGAACGGCTGCGCCGCCAGCAGTATGTGCTGGACCATATTGACGAAGCGATCGAAAACAGATACCTGAAGGTCTACTATCAGCCGGTCGTCCGTACGGAAACCGGAAAAATCTGCGGATATGAAGCCCTTTCCAGATGGATGGATCCCAGATACGGCATGCTGTCGCCGTCTGATTTCATAGAAACTCTGGAACACTTCCATCTGATTCAGAAACTCGATGCCTATGTCATTGAACAGGCTGCCAGGGATTACCGGAAGCTGAAGGAAAGCGGGGAAGCGGTCGTTCCCGTTTCCGTCAACCTGTCCCGGCTGGATTTCGAACTGTGTGATGTCCTTGAGATGGTGGACAGTATTCTCAGCAGATACGGAATGCCAAGATCCATGATGGATCTTGAAATCACGGAAAGTGCCCTGAATTCCAATGAACGGCTGATCAAAGATAAATGCGAGTGTCTGCGGAAAAGCGGATATCATATCTGGCTGGATGATTTCGGCAGCGGCTATTCCTCATTGAATACCCTGGCGGACTATGACTTTGACGTACTGAAGCTGGATCTTGTATTCCTGCGCAGCTATGACCGCAATCCAAAGACAGCGGCATTGATGGATTATATTATTCATGGCGCCCGGGGAATGAATCTTGAACCGCTCTGCGAAGGCGTGGAAACCCCGGAACATTATGAATTTCTGAAAAAAATCGGCTGTGCCAAAGCCCAGGGGTACTACTTCGGAAAACCGATGCCGATGGAAGAAAGCCGTGCCTGCTCCAGAGAAAAAGGGCTCGAATGGGAACAGACTGAACAATAAGCGCATTATTTTCCATCTCCGGCATTGTCAGAAACGACAATGCCAGTTTTTGTCATTGTGCACAAAATATAATGAAGACAAGAAGCCTTTCCGCTGTGCGTGTTGTCAGCGGAAAACGGTTTTATTCTATTCATCCGTTATCCCCCAGGGGATAGATACATTCCGCCAGTCGATAAAAAAACTGCATTCTCTGAATAAGGGGGACTTTTATGTCATTTCAGAAACTGATCAACGAAGATATGGAGAGAATCGGCTGTACGCTGAGCGAGCTCTCCCGGGTATCCGGACTCAACGCCGCGGTGCTTTCCCGTTACCGCAGCGGGGAACGGGAACCCCGCCTGGGCAGCCGGCAGCTGGAAGATCTTTTAAACGGGCTGAACCGGCTGGAACTCAGTGTCGGTCTGTCAGACCGTTCCGCTCAGCGGCGGGCGGCATATGAGAACTCCCTGATGACAAAACGTCTGCTTCTTCCGGACCGCCTGAGCCGCATCACGGAAGTGGTGCCGGTTACGATCAAGGAACTTTCCATTGCCCTGAACTATGACGCTTCCTATCTGTCACGGATCCGGGCCGGAAAACGCAATCCCCAGGATCCGGAACAGTTCGCCCGCAACCTCTGTCTCTATATCATCCGTTCCGCTTCCCCGGAACAGAAGAATACTCTGATGGAGCTGTGCAAATGCAGCAGCGAAGCAAATCTTGTGAAGGAGCTCAGTGAGTGGATGGTGGAAAAGGAACTGCCCAGCCGCAGCGGGGTTGATCTGTTTCTGAAAAACCTGGACGCCTTTGATCTGAACGAATTCATCCGATCCGTGCAGTTTGACTCCATCGTTCATGAAAAACCCACAGCGGACAGTCCTGACTGGATCTATCAGGGAATTGACGGAATCCGTCAGGGAGAGCTGGATTTCTTCCGGACGATTCTATCGGAAGGTACATCCGAACCGGTTTTCATGTGCAATACCATGCCGATAGAAAAGCTTGCGGGGAATGTCAGCTTTGTAAAAAACTGGATGAGCCTTCTCACCGCATGCATGAAAAAGGGAATGGAGTTTCATGTTGTTCACTTCGTGAACCGGCCGATGGAGGAAATGATGCTGGGACTCGAGAGCTGGATTCCTCTTTACATGACCGGACGGATCACGCCATGGTATCTTCCCGGCAATGAACATTCCTCCTTCCGCACCTGCCTTTATGTAGGAGGAGGCGCCATGCTCCGGGGCGAGTCCTACGGAAACCGGATTGATCACGCGGTCTATGAAATACACCGCGATCCGTCCTGGATTGAATACGGACGGACCCGGGCGCAGGACATTCTTTCCATGTCCCGGCCGTTAATGAAAATCTACACCGGCAGTCAGAAGGAACTGTTTCTGGAGTACATGAAAAAGAATTCCACGCTTCCCGGCACCCGCAGAATCCGTTCCTGCTCTTTGCCCCTGTCCTCTGTTACCGGTGATATGCTGAGGGAATATCTCGAATCCTGTCATACCGACCCGGACCTGATTCAGAAGATTGAGGATTACCGCCGCCGGGAGCTCTCCATGCTGCATATGATTCTTCGCTCCGGAACCGTTGTCGTTGAAATACCGGATCTTTCCCGGGAAGAATTCGATCATCATACGCCTTCTCTTTTCCTGGCGCCGATGATGGAAAATATCAGTATCCCCTATACCTGGTCCTTCTATGAGAAGCACCTTCAGCTTACCCATGAGTTCGCGGAAACCAATCCGGGATTTTCGCTCATCGCCAATCCGGAAGCTACGTTCCGGAATATCTCCATGATTGTTCATGAAGATACTCACGCGGTGATCATGAAAACCCGCTCTCCGGAAATCTGTTTTGTCATCACCCATCCGAAGATGCTGCAGGCGCTGAGTGCCTTCACTCCACCCGTTCAGGATCTGTGACTTCGGAAACTGAAAACAGCCGTCAGGCTGCCTTCAGTTTCTTTTTATTATCCGCACGTTTCAGAAGAACCGATACACATAGAGAGATCAGAAATACTCCCATGGTAATCAGCGGAACGAAGAACCGCGCGTCCAGATGCGTGAGCCAGCGCTGTCCCAGCAGAGTCCTGCAGAGGCGGATGATGATATCCAGCACAAAGGCATGAACCAGATAGATGGAATAACTGTGAGAAGCCAGTCTGTGCCAGCTTCTTCTGACCTGAATCTTTCCGAAACCGGAAAAGAACAGAAGCGATGCCGCGGTGGTAAAAGGCGTGTAGGAAAGAATGAACCAGTGCTCCGCCATCTCCCGCTCCATACCGCCAAGGATTGCCCGATAGGCAATATAACCGGCAAAACACTCTATGAGAATTCCGGCAAGAATCTCCACAGCACCGGCACGGGGATTGGGTTTCTCGGTATAGAGAACCGCTCCCATCATGAAGTAACCCGCATAGCAGAATACCTCCCCGATGTTCCAGTGAAACTGAATCGGCCCGGTCATATACATGGAAAGATTTCCGAAGACAACCATGAATACCACTGCTTTTACAAATCCGCCCCTGGTCAGCTTCATCTTCGCTCCATGAATAAACGGCGCCAGCAGATACAGTCCGAACAGAATCGGCAGATACCAGAGATGATAGAACGGCGCTCCGTACAGAAACGGCTCCAGCGCGGCACGAAGGCCGAGATGATCCATTCCGGTCCGCGTAATCAGATTGTAGAACAGCGTAAATACCACGCAGCCTGCAGCGGGCGGTCCGATCTTCCAGAACGAACGGCGGTAAAAGGTCTTTACATCACCGGTCCGCTCATCATTGAGCAGAAACGCTCCGCTCAGCATCAGAAAAGCCGGAACGGAAACCCGTGCCAGGGCGGTATAGATCATGGAAAACAGCGGATGGTTCAGAGGCAGGCCATCGATCAGATCCCATACCATTGTCTCAATAAAGGTTCCGCTGACATGCCCCAGCACCACCAGAAAGCAGGCCAGAACCCGCAGCAGATCATAATTGGAACGGCGCATTGCTTACTCCTCTTCCTCCCGGAACAAAAGCCGGATGTGGGGATTTTCCTGAGCTGCTTCTCCCAGTACCAGCAGAAGCCGATAGGCATATTCCGACCGGCAGATTCTGGTTACGCTTTTCGGGGTCAGAATCAGATCCGTATCCTCGCTTACCTCGGAAAGAGAATCGTACAGCGCGTCCAGATTGACGGCGTCAAGCTCCTCTTTGAATCCGAAGAGTTCATCCATATATGCGTGCATGTCCTGCTTGCTGGTCATGCGCGCCGGGTTCAGTATATAGACGCGATCCATGGGTCCTCCTCTCCATACATCAGTTCAAAGGTTTCATAATGATCCGGGGTGTAGTAAATCAGCTCCCCGTCCGTACTGTAGACGATGCGTTCCGTTCCC
>Ga0310691_10004803_pt1 | contig 15040 bp, 24 predicted proteins | sample 176DNAGHGlowgp2_FD_203887 | JGI IMG/M metagenome (GOLD analysis project Ga0310691, IMG submission 203887) | Sheep rumen microbial communities from Palmerston North, Manawatu-Wanganui, New Zealand - 1766 DNA GHGlow gp2 (v2) (version 2) | ecosystem: Host-associated > Mammals > Digestive system >... | reverse complement strand
GTCTGAGTAGCGCGGAAAGACAGTTTTATTGAGAAAACCCTCTTTTTGATTATTATGTCTGCCAGAAAAAAATTCTGAGTAGTCGGAAAGATAGAATGTAAGAAAAACCCTCTTTTTAAGGAGATATTTTGAAATGGATTTAAATGATCTTAAAAACTATATCTGCAAAAGATTAAAAGAGATGGGACTATATAGCTATGATACAGGAAACAGAAGAAAGTGGTATTATTCTAATCCAGATTTACAGAATAATGGATATGTAGAAGAAGAGAATGAGATACTGGTGGTCTTTGTAGATTGGATGGGTAGTATTACGGAAATGTGGGTTACTCATGATTTTAGTCTGCATCCAGTGTGGTATATGATTCTTAAGAACGATAGAGGCACAAAAGGTCCGAAGAAGTTTGGACTGAATGAGAAAGAAAAAATGTTTGACTATATAGCTGAGCAGATTAGACAATTAGACAGACTTGTGATTGAAAGGAATGAAAAGTTGTCGGAAGACAGAAAGAGCAGAAAGAAAGATGAAATAAAAAACTGTGTTAGAAATTGGAATGTTTAAGTAAACGGAAAGATATCCCTCAGAACTGCAGAGAATTGGCACAGTTGGTCATTCTGGCAGATTAGCAGTCTTCTTACCTTGAGAAAGATTGAGAAGAAAATGCAACGGTAGGGGTTTACATTATAGACGAAAGTTGTTATATTTTAATCGTTAAACGGAAATGGTTCAACAAGGAAGTTTCAAATGAAGCAAGAAGACAGAAAAAAGCTTGAAGCAAATGGCGACTTTAAGGTCTATAAAGAAAAACAAGTCTATAAGCACTCCAATGACAAGAAATACTGGAGCAATAATGGGCAAGACAAGATTCTGACTGCCGGCGATGTGATTTCAAGGTTGAAGCAGTTGCCTTCTGACACTGTCATTCTGGTAGATGACTCAACTGGCATCGTTGGAACGCTTCCTGCAAATGTTCCTTTCTATGTTCGTGAAGCGCCTGATGGAACTATTGCGGTTGAAATCTAATCATAAGGAAATTTCAAATGATCTACGAAGTAGAATATGAATACGATGAAGGCGTAGTGCCTGAAGAACGTTCGGTCACTGCCTGTCAGTTGCATGCTGAAATGGACTTGTGGGCGTCTCGCTACAAGATCTCCTACGCTGCTTATAATCTTGCTCGTGAATTATCTGATGAACTTGAAAAGTGGGACTGCAATTATTCTCGTCTAGTTGATGCTCGTGAAAAAGCAGAAAGATGGGAACGCGCCGTTGAGAAAATCAAGGCGAAGTATCTGGCAGCGGAGCAAGCTTACAAGCAGTATCTTGAAAAAGAATTTGGTCAAAAGTAAATGAACATTTACCTTTACAATGACTGGGCTGAAAAGCGCATGGCTGTTTTGAGCTACAGGATGGACAAGATCAAAGAACACAGAAAGAAAAGAACGGAGCTGATGACAAAGGTTGTCATTCCCACTTCTATTTCTTTCATCTCGGTCGGTGGTTTTTTGATTGTCCCGTTCTTTCCACTCGTCTTCGAGATCTGTTGTTTTCTTATCGCTGTTGGAATCTGCACTTTAATTCACTTAGATGGTAAAGACAATAAGAAAATTTTGAAGATGCTGGAATCGGAATCTTGGCATGAAGCGACTGACATTCGCATGCTTCCTCCAAGTATCAGAGACACATTTTAAACTAAAGGAACATTTCAAAATGAATTTTAACTTTCTTAACACAGAAGAGCTTCTTTTCCGTCCTCGTGCTGAACGTGAAAGGATCTTGTTTGATCTTGTAAAGACTGGACGTCTTGACAGGAGAGTCTGTCACATGCTGCTTGCTGAACTGGATATGCGAGAAGAGGCAAGGAAAGAAGAGGAAGAAGAAATCACTTCGATGATGCAACGAACGCCGAAGCGAACAGTCATTATCAGAGAAAAGAATACTTGCCGGGCTTGTCACGGCATTGGTAAGCGAAACGTCTGCGTCTCGATGACTTTCCGAATGGGAAACTATCGCCGCGCTGATGGATCTTACCATCTTGAACAAGACGGCACTGAATGCGAACAGAAGTATGAATGGAAAACTTGTCCAGACTGCAACGGCACTGGAAAGGAATTGTTAAATGATTAGACAATATGAAAAAGAGCTGACCGCAGGTAAGTACTTTACTCCTACTTATGCGTCTGTTGATAAGTGCTTGCGTCTTGCAGAACGAGATCTTTGGGAGACAAGACTGCGACTTGCTAAGACGAACTTGCATTCTGTTGAGCAACTCCGAGCCGCTCTTATAAAACTTCTTCACATTGATGAGTGGGGCAAGAAGAGACATCAACTTGCCTTTAATAAGGTAGATGATCTTTGCTGGAGATGGCGAAGAGCGGTAAACGCCATTCAAAAGAAACGAGAAATTGTTGAAGGACTTTGATTTTATGGCAATGCGTTCTCAATCTTTCTATGCTGCAATAGCAAAGCACTACGGCAAAAAACCGTTTGTCGTTAAGCCAAAGTATCCTGATTTCATTGACGGAAAAGACTGTGTGATGAAGATGGACAAGGCAACGCAGTACCGCTTTAGAAAGGCAGAAGAGAAAACCAAGAAGATTGACAAGATTCTCAATGTTCTTTTAATTGCTAACTTTCTTTTCTTTATTTTGCCATTCGTTCCTGAAGCGTACTATCCTTTATTCATGGTGACGCATTTCGCTATTCTTGGGTTTGGTCTTTTAAATAGTACGATTCTTAAGAAAAGAAGAGAAACGAAAATTCAGCTAGCATTTCGCATGATGTTGTAGTTATGTCCACAAAATTTGATGACTTGCCTGAAAAACAGTTTACTGCGGTCAACTATCGTTTTAATAAACTGCTTAAAGAGAAAGATAGCCTCATAAAAAGAGGATATGTATACATCATCATTTCTTCAATCTTGCTTTCATTCATTCTTATCACTAAATCATTAACGATAGTTGACTTTATTCTTGACTGTTTCTATGTCTCATGCATGATAAGTCTTCCTTTATGGTTCTTGTTTGTTCTTATCATAAATCAGTACTTTAAAGAAAAAATTGAAAAAGAAATCTATTACCGCTTCTGCAAAATGACAAAAGAGAAGCGAGGATGGGTAATTCATTGACAAGAAAAGGAAAATTAGAATTTGAAGCGAAAGCAACGGGAGCAATGCTTTATCGTATGAATAAGTTAGATAAGAAGAGAAACTTCCATCGGAAACTTATCATCTTTTTATTTTTTCTGTTCTTGTTCTGTGCTCTCGTAACATGTGTTGTTTGGCATTCATGGCAGATGATCTTTTACTGTGGTTTTGGACTTGTTTGCTTAATTGGAATATTTGATGAACAGATTTATGAAAAGCGTAGAAAAGAAATTTTAAACGCTTTTAATGGCCCGGACCACATTAATTTGAGATTCTTTTAAAGTTCAGAATAAAAATATGATTGATCTTGTAGAATACAATGCGTTTGTGCGAGACACTTTTACAGATGTCCGCGACTTTATGATCTTTGAAGACAGTTATAGTGTAGACGGCATTAAAGCACTTGCTGTAGAATTTCATGACGAAAAGCGTGTCTGGCGAAGATGTATGACTTATAAACTACTTTCTGGTTCGGTTGGTCTTTACGGACTTGAGGTCCGCGGCTTTATCGGATCTTCTTTAAAATCAGAACTTTGTCTTCGTCTTTCTAACTTTGAGACGCGCATTGAGACACTTGATGAACTTAAAAAAGCAGTAAAGATGGAGTTTGATGTCAAAAACAATTTTGAGCACATGTTACGAGAAGAAAAAATCCGCAGTGCTGCTAAAGGATATGAAGCATGATTGAATTAGAAGAATATAAGAACTTCATGAAAGAAGCGTTTACTGGTGTAAGTACAAGAATCAATATTGGTACTGCTACAGATTGGCATGAGCCTTACCCAATTATCCAACTGCATTTTGGACAGTCTTACTTAAGTTACCAGACGATCTTTACATACAATCCAGTTGCAAGAATGGTGATTTCTATTCCAGTTAAATTTGGAAATGGATTTTATGAAATAAAAGACTGGGCGGCTGCTATTTTTATAGATGATCCCGAAAATTTTCATAAAGCAGTTTATGATTTCATGCACGATCTTCGTGAATATGAAAAACGTGAAAAGATCTTCAAGATGAAAATGGAGACAAGAAAGTATGCCTGCTGAAATGTCACATAAAGTATTTGAAATAAAGGAACTGGTAGACCAGTACTTTGACACAAAAGGACGAGATTTTATTGGGCAAGGCGTTGGTCGCCGTTATTCATTCTTCTTTCTAAAACAGAATAGCTTTGGAATGTATTGGGATGTTATTCTTTCTATTGAAAATTCTGCTGAAACAGAGAAACTTGACGTAAAAGGATATCAGCTTGAAATTGATGGAATCATGAATGCGAACGGCAAAGTCGCTATTGGACCAATTTCAAATCCAATCCGCTTACAAACAAAAGAAGAAATCATTGACTTCTGCATTAAGAATCTTGGGATAATCGCAGAAGCAAAGAAGATGGAAAAGGCACATGAGATTAAGTCTGCTGCAAAGGAATACATCTAATGAAAGAAAAAGAATTTAAAAAAGCATGTGAAGAACTTGGACTTCGCGTCATTGAAGATAATAAGAGTTCATTTCTTGCACAGAATCTTTGTGTGAGAGCGTCAGACTCAAATGGAATGAAATCCATCTTTATTTCGTATAGTCATAAAGATGGAGAAGCAAAAGTCTTTTCTTATGAAATGACGACAACTGAAATGATCTCCGGCAAGAAGACAATAAAATGGTTCCTTACTCCTACTTGTGCAAAGACTTCAAGCGCTGACATGCTTAAGAAACTTGTTCTTAGCCAACTCAAATTTTTAGCAAAGATTCAACAGACAGCAAAGGAAATCGAGATTAAGAACGCATCTCTTGACTATGAAGAGGAATACAAGAGTATAGAAGATACTCCGGAAAAATTTTTCAACAGAATGTCGGTTTAGGGTTTACAAGTTAAGTAAAATTTGTTATTTTTTATCTGTACGGAATGGGAAAGAATCTAAATTTGAACTTTAGGACTCGCCCATTTTGCATCAAAAAAGCAGGAAAAATTACACAATTTCAACGACATTCCCATAGTGAGATTTGGATGGGTAATTGTCCTGGCTAACTGATTCTACACAAACTTTAGGACTCTTATGAAAGGCATGACTCGCAAAGAATTTCTTGATCTGGCTGACAAATTTGGCTTTACTACAAGGACTTGGGATAAAGCTCGAGAAATAGAAATGTGTATCAAGAATAAAGAAGGACACGTTCTTCTTCTTTCCAGATATTATGAAATTGCACTATATTGCTCATTTCTTGGACGAACCGCAAATGAAGGCGAAGCGATTGGGTGGAGTCTTTTTCCTGGCTACAAAAGAAACTATAAAGATGAACTTACTGTTTATGATCTTTCAACTTATGCTAAGTGCGAAGAATTTCAGACAAGTGAAGACTTTGTAAACTTCTTGTATCAACAGCAGAAAGTCATCGCTGACTTTAACAAAGAAATTAAAAAGCAAGAACTTATTGAATCTTCCAAACTTTACGAGATTTAGAATGACTTTAGAAGAATTTGAAGAAATCGTCAAGCCGCACATTGATGACTACTTTTCCAGAGATGATGTTTTCTCTGATGGCACTCGAGTTGAAGAATACTACATCAAAGGTTATGGCAAAGTTCTTGATCCTAACACCTTTGTCAATTTCTATAAGAAAGACGCTGACCGCGAACCTTGGTATCTTAACTATAAGCCTCTTAAAGGTTCTGCCATTTGCTGGCCTATCAAAGAAAATGTAGCTTATTCCGATCCTTCTTGGATCTGCGGCTGGCGTGTTGATTGGGATATGAACAAGACAAGAGTCTTTTCTGATCCTAAGAAGTTCAAGGAATGGTTTGATGACCAGATGGCAAATTTCAGAAAGATCAGAAAAATTGTGAAAGCAAATGATATTCGTAATGCAGGTTTTGAATATGAAAAATAAAGAAAAGCATACTTGCGCCATTTGCGGCGAAGAATATGAAGGCTATGGAAACAGCACTTGGGGCTGGTGGGAATTTAACGGAATAAGTGAAACAGACAACAAAGGCGAACATAAGCGTTGCTGCAATGAATGCAACGTTAGATGTGTCGTCCCTGCAAGATTGTATTTAAGTAAGGTAAATCATGCCTAATAATGAAGAATATGCAAAGCACGAACTTGCGAAGATTAAAGCAGGACTGCTAAGTTCTCTAGTTTCTTCTCTTACTAGAAGCAAACAGAATATTTCACCTGAAGAAGTAAGAAAACTTGCAGAAACTCTTCTTACACAGTTTCCAGATGAAGTTGAACCCGAGCCTCAAAAGAAGGTTGTGTGGCCGCTCAATCCGAAGACTTTGACTTCTGTCACTGCGTATGATTTTATTAAGATCCTCTGCGAACTTCGAGTAACACCAGCTATTAGTTTCAACTCGACTTTCTTTAAAGGCGTTCTTATTGGGCAGAAGTCTCCAGATGTTCCTGACCAAAGAAAGTTAAAAGAACGCTTTCCACAAGGAAAGGATGATCTTATTGAAGAACTTTTCTTCTTTGACGATAAGAATCTTAAATTCATTAATAACACAAAAGATCAGGAAATTAGTGAACATCTGTTTATCACATTTACTGCATTGAATTATGATAAACTCGTTATAGACGAATTTAAATTTACGAAAGCAGAACTTATGCATGCATCTGCACCTGATCTTGCAGAATTTGAATTTTACATCAGACAGGATAAGAAAGACGGTGAACCGCTTAGCTTTAAAGACTTTTATCTTGTAAGAGAAGCTTATGGAGTCATTGACGCAGACCTTGCTTTGCATTCTTTACATCCAGTCCAAGGATACTCGATGAAATTTTCCGTGCCTGAGCATGTAAATGCTCTTTCTATTTTTAACCGTGCTACGGAATTCTTTGAAAGCAGATTTCTTCTTGGATTTAAGAAAGGTGACATTCATTTTAATGATATATCTGCGCATCTTATTGGTAAGAACGCAAAACTTGGCAATCCGGGTGAACATCCAGATATAAACATTAGATCTGCTTCCGGATTCTGTACTTATATCAATAAAGACGTTATCAACTGCGAAAGATTATGTCCAGATTATGAGGATCTTCTTTGTGGACATTATGAAAATAAAGAACCGATTGAACCTTCTGCAAAATTCAATCAGAAACTTCTTGAACATGTCTATGAAGAAACTCGCTCTGGTATTCAAATGAACGTCTTTCTTACCGGAGCGAAAGATGTTGACACACTCAGGAAAAGACTTGAAAAGTATCTTCAGTCAATCATTGATGTAAACAAAGAATTTGCTGCTAATGAGGAACTTAAGAACAGCATTGAAGAAATAAATCTAAAAGAAGAAGCACTTCAAAAGCAAAGAAATGAATTGACTGAATTTAAGGGCCGAGTTGCTAAGAAGCACCTTAAGGCATTTGAAATTAAAGCAAACAGTGAAGGATTTGAAGTATGATAGACCCGTTGAAACAGAAGATAGATCCATTGAAACAAAGAAGTGAAATGTTCAAGAACTATCTCTCAACCGCTGCTGAACTAACAAAAGGCAAGTCTTCTTGGACTACCGTCAATCGGTTTGCAGAAAGTTATGCAAATAACTATGCCGCTGGCTATTCCGAACATGAGAAACTTTGGAAACAGTTGGAAGAACAGTCAAAAGAAGAGATTAAGAAAAATCTCGAAGATCCTACTTTTACTTTGAAGATAGTCAGAGACATGCTGAAAGCAAATGCACGACTCAAGCCTTTCGTTGAGAAATGGGAACGGGCAAGAGGCATCATTTTAGACGAACATATCAACGGCGTCGTTGAAAGTGCTGAAATGACTCTTATGAAATTCAAGTATCTCGACCTTTATCCCATCAATAAAAATGGAACTGCTTCCATTCCTTCTGAGTATCTCCTTAATCCAGAAGACAAGAAAGCAAAGTACGTCTCTTATAACAATGTGAGAGAACTTATAGAACTTGATGGAAAAGAACGCCTAACAACGGATCTTGATACTTACAATTTCATTTATGTCTATCGTGACCGTGATGGCAAGCTGAAAGTTACATTTGAGTATCCGCAAGTTCTGCAGCCTGTGATTGAATTGGATAAAGCTGCATTTCGTAAGCCTATTGGCAAAACGATTGAAAGTAATCTGAACAGCATGAAAGTTGAGTTTGAGTTTCATGGTGCTGCACTTTTTGGAAACGGCACGCCAAAAGTTAGAAAGATGTGTGTGAATGCTGAACTTCTTGCGTATCTTTTTAAAAGTTTCAACATGACTTTTGAATACAAGAAGACTGTTCAGACGCCTGAAGAACTTAAAGCAGAGCTTGAAAAATTTGACGCATATCTTGGAAAGATTGACACAATCAGAAACACAATTCAGAGCACTGCTGATAAGTGGAATGAACTTGCTATGGAGTTTCAAGAACTTCAAGATAAGCTCGTTTCAGCAATGAACAACATTAAAGACTTTGCCACTGCTTCTGAAAATAAAGTGAAGAAGACGATTGAAATCCTAGGCGCGGCTGATTATATAGATACATTTGAAAAAGATGATTCTAATTATTGAGGCTGAAAATGATTCCGCTAAATACATTTAACTCTATATTGCAAGAATTTGGTTTTACAAGATTTGGTCGTGAAGATGACTGGAACTTTCTTCTTTACATTAAGGATTTTGGACCAATTTCTTCAGAAGCAAATAAGAAATTCTCTTCTCGTTGGGCAACTGGTCCGCTTGTCATTGAAGCAAAGATCATTGGTAATCAAGTTTCAAACATCGGTGTGAATGTAACTACGCTTTACTCGCCTACTCACTTTAGACGTTTCGTTAGAGATGTCATTACGGGCGACCGTCCGCTTGATGTTCCTATTCTTTTTAACGGAAATGCAGATGACCAGATTAAGACCGTTGATGAACTCTTCAATACTTACAGTACAAGCACTGTTAGATGGAAGACACCAGAACATGTAAAGGCTTCAATCAATGGCGTCTTTCTTGAAACAGAAGAAGAAGGACTCAAGTGGCTTCTTTCTGTCTTTCGTTTCTACATGAAGTTCTCAATTGACTTCTTGAATGATCCACAGACAGAGAAAATGCATAAAGACTTTCTTAAGCTTTATAATGAAACGAACACGCACGGGTCAATTCAAAAAGAAACGAACAAAGAACCGCAAGTAAACGCTTGGGGTATTCCTGTAGTTCCTGAAGAGGATATCTTTGACCCATATCATCTTGAAGGAAAATACGCAAGAACTAAATTCACTGAAACGGAAGAGCAGTTCATCGAGACGATGGTAAATAAAGTCGAGAAACAGATGCTCATTAAACTCAACACGCTAAAGGCTTCATTCAACTATGCCGTCTAACAACTTAAAATTTCCTTTTATCTTTGACCTTCTCAAAAGAGAAGGTCTTTTTACTGGTGAGTTTACGACTGAAAGAGTCTATAGCGATATGTGGGTCGCTCACCTCGCAAATGCTGACTTTCTTCCAAAGGAAACGAAGAAGTACTATGATGATCTTAGCCGCCGTGCGAACGCTTTGTCAAGATCTGAAATCCCGCTTGGCTTTGACCTCTCATACATGAGAGGAAATCAATCTATCTTTACATTCTATGTTGATGATGAAAGAGATAGAAAAAACTACATCAGACTTCTAAAGAAAAGACTTGACTTCGTGCACTGGGGCAAACCTGATGTCCGTGTTCATATAACTCTTCCGAGGCTGAATTGCATGGAAGACTTTCAAGTCGGCTGGAATTTTCTTGCTTACTTACGTTGCTTGAATGCAGCTGAGACGGAGTCTGAAAAGCAAGATCTTGAGAACATCTTTTTCAGAACATTTGGCGCTGGCATATTTTACACTACTGCAGAAAAGCCGATTGTTTGCCGTACAGAAGAAGAACTGATTGCTGCTGTCAAAGTCGTTAAAGAAACACAAGATAAGATTTTGTGGTTCTATCATACTGCGGCTGAAAAGATATTTTCTCTCTTCAAGTTGTACTTCAAGACAAGATTTGACATTATCACGACTTTTCATACCCGTATGATAGCGGCGCCTGAAATCAGCAGGTATGAAGAGGAACTTAAGCGCTTTGTCAATTCCTGCATCGGCTTTGACCCGATCTTAGGTATCATTTCAGCAGTAAACCCGGAAGTTTCAACTGGTGAAGAAGCGTTCAACTACATTAAATACAGGTCAAACAAATTCTTGGACTATCGTGGAAATTCCAATGTAGCTCAGTTCTTGCTTCCAGCTGAAAAAGAAGAAATTGAGCAGATAGTCAAAGGATATGTCACGGCTATCTTCAATACTTACGTCACCATGAATAAACTTGTGGACATTAAGATGGCAGCAGACCAATTTGCTTAAGTCTTTGAAATTATTTTTTCTTATTCATTCAAAAATGCGAAAAATTTTTTATTTTTGTATTGTGAAATCTTAAGGTCATATATACAAAAACATTGAAAGGAGTTCAATATGAACATAGCTATTGGAAAGTTTGGACGAAGCATGTACTTCGATGAATCTTCATGGTCAATCTATGCGGGCGACGATTCTCCAAAGATCGTGTATCTTGAATTGGCAAGAAAGCACCCGAATGACACATTCTATATTCTTGGTGCGTCTGACTTCACTAAGTGGAAGGACAAGAACACAGGATTCTTCGCTGATGAAGATGTTCCTGAGAACATCGTTGATGTCTGGAACTCTGCTAAGGCAGAAATTGGCGAGAAGTACAACTTCGGTAAGAAAGGCTACACAGAAGAAATGATGTACAAGATTGAAGGCAAGGAGCCGTGGCGCATGCTTGACGAATACGTTGAAACGCATAAGCTCAAGTTTGATCTTGGTCTTTTCATGCAAGGCCCAGATGCCCGTGTTTCAGTCATGGGAGAAGGTATTCCTTGTAAGAACAAGAAAGGCTCATTCTCTCAGTGCTTGATGATGGCTGCTTTGTACAACGGCCCAATGCGTCATCTCATCAACAAGATGAAGTTCCCGTGGTACAACATCATTGAAGACCCTCGTTATGTTCCAGTGCAGGACGTTGACGTAATTCATCACGAAGAGTTCAACTTGTCTCAATGCAATGCGACATACATGCAGTCTTGCATGGATTCTTATACACAGGATCCTGATACTTATGAAAAGAAGCCGTTTGTCTTGAAGTACTATAAGACCGAAAGATGGTTCTTGAGAAACTTGAAGAAGGTTGACTTCACTAATCCTGACGCTATCAAGGTTGGCAAGAAGACTTATCAGAAGAAGTCTCCGTTTATCTTGACTTTGAACGGTGGCTATGACAGACTTGAGTTCCTTGAGAACTGGGTTCTTAACAAGCTGCCGCACTGCAAGGTCTATGGTAAGTGGGACGACGCTGCTCAAGAAAAGCACCCAGATACATTCATCAAGAAAGGCATCGTTGAAATTCAGGACAAGATGTGGGAAGCAAAATTCACATTCGTTCCGTCTTTCATGAAGTCCAGAAAGAACTTCGTTACACAGAAGGTCTGGAAGATGATGTACTATGGCATCATTCCGTTCTGGGACAAGAACTCGTATGATACAGACAATCTGTTCAGCGACTTGCCAGATTTCTTCAAGGTTGAAAGCCCAGACGAAATGTGGAAGCGTATTCGTTTCTTGATGGAAAATCCAGAAGAGTACAAGAAGTACTTGAAGATTATGTACGATCTTCTTGAGGATAAATACTTTAATGGAGATTTCATTGATGAAGTCTTTAACCCTCTTATTGAAAAGAGAAGAAAAGAAATTGGAGAATAAACATGAGAACTGTGCTTAAATCTGATAAGCGCGGCAATCCTTTAATTCTTTTAACTGAAAGCACCTTGTCTGAAAAGCAGGTGCTTTCTTTTTTTGAATGGGACTACGCGAAAGGCGAAGGAAAAGCAGACTGTAACATTTATGCACAGATCTGGGAAGACGGACATGTCACCAGATACAAGCATGAATTTTCTTCTGGCATTGAAAGATATGCAAAAGACTTTGCTCCATACTTGCAGGCAATCGTCAAGCAAAGACAGATTACTGTGGGCAATAAAGTCTGGCGCTTTGATTTGACTGTGAAACCTTTAACTGAAGATGATTTACGATAAGAAAAAATGTTGTGAAATGGCATGTGATGTCTATTCCGCTATCTTAAATGCATACGGAACTGAAGACAATCCGTTCATTGAACACACCATTGCTTCATACGGCGACCGTGTTGAAATTTCTTTGTACACGAAAGACGCTCAGCGAGAATTTCTTGGTAGAGAGACTTTCTTCTATGACCGTCCAGACAATCATGCATTAAAATGCTTCTGGACGATTAGATGGTACAAAGAGATGGCATCTATGGATGTGTCTTACGATGTTGATGAAAGGACAGGCGAAAAAGTTCCAAAGGCAGTTTATGATTCTCTCTGCGGAACATTGACGGACTATGATTCGTTTGTCCAGCTTTTTCAAGACTGTGTCTTACCAGGAGAAATTAAGAGACGAAAAGACTTGAAAACCTTTGACATAAAGAACTCTGCCGAGAACTGGAAATAGACATCTAACTTACATAAATCTTTAGACGGGAACGCTTTTAAGGCGTTCCCGTTTTTGTATAAATAATTTTGAGAAAGATTTATGTAGAGGTATTAGATGCTTGCAAGTGGTGGAAAGATTTTAGCTCTTGGCAAAGTTTATCACGATGAGACCAATCTTCCTATTGGTCCATCATTAGCAGGTGCTGGACGCCCAGATGATCCACTTTATGTTAGACCAGAATGGGTAATTGGCATCGTCAACGATAAAGTTTCTGGCGCATCAAAGGAATGGGTAGAACAGAATTTCCAGCCTTCTGGAGATTATGCGTCAGCTAGCGACATTAAGGATTGGGCATTAAAGACCGAAGTCGCTGAAGAATTTCGTTACACAAGTGCTTGGGCAAACAGCGCTTTCCAGCCTGTTGGTGAATATGCTCTAAAGTCTGACCTTAAAGACTGGGCTCTTTCAGCAGATGTAGCAAAAGAATTTTCTGCAACTTCTGCATGGGCTAATGAAACGTTCCAGTTATCTGGTAATTATCTTACTGATGAAGATTTGTTAGATTATTATAATAAATCTGAAGTCGATGGTAAGGTTGAAGAACTTTCTTCTACAGTTTCTAGAGATTATCTTAAGAAAGCAGATGTCAAGGAATATTCTGCAGGTAATAATATTGATATTACAAATTATGTAATTAGTGGTCGTGACTGGTCCCCTGAATTAAATACTAAAGTTAATAATTCTGATTTTACTGTATATTCGGCTGCAGTTGACAATCAAATATCAGAGAAGTTAGATAAATCAGAGTTTGATACGTATTCTGCCGACATTGACAGTCAACTTGTTACATTATCTGCAAATAAGTTAGATAAGTCATATTCTGCAACTGTTAATTCACTATTAGATGATAAATTAGATAAAACTGATTTTAATACATATTCAGCTACAGTCGATAATCAAATAGCTGCTAAACTGAATACATCTGATTTTGATAAATATAAGTCAGCTGTTAGTGCTGAATTTTCTGCTACTTCTGCTTGGGCACTTGATACATTCTACAAAACTAGCGAATACTTCTACGCTGTTTCAGGTACTAACAGTTCTTCTGAATATTTTAAATGGACTGGAGATACATTGAGTGCGAGCTGGATGGTCAAGCATTTTAACCTCGCGTTCAACTATGCTGTCAAGCCGGTTAGCGCAAGTCCGGACTTTATATACAGTTCACACATGCTAGTTGGAAATACGCCTATTGACGATAAACATTATGTAGATGGATATTCAGATACAGTAAACTTTAATGTCAGCTATAATATATATAATGCTGACAATAAAACCTATAAGTTTACATTTAGTGCAGACGATAAGTTAAGTATTGAAAATCTTTATATCAGCTGTATTGGTTTCATTAACCCGAGATCTTTAAGCGGTTACTTCAGCTATGTAGAAAACGGCACTACCGGTAATTTTATCGACAGTGACGGTAATAAGTTTATATTCGTAGAAAAATTGCCAGTAGGATAAGGAATTTAACATGAAAGCAAGAGATTCAATTTATAACGTCGGAAATGACTACCCACAATTTGCTAGAAGCTATTATAATCCGACACCGACTCCACCTGAACCTACACCTCCGGAACCTATTCCAGTAAGCGGAAGATTTGTTTATGTAGAGAACGGTATTTCGGGTAGGATAGTAGATGATCAAGAGAACACTATTGTCTATAAAGAATATTTGAATCAATAAACACACAAAATTATAAATAATATAAAAATAGGAGAATGTATGGATAAAAGATTTTCAGAATTAACGAACAATGCTACCGACTTCGCTAATGACGACGTTATTGCTCTTGATGGTGAAACTAATGGTACCAGAAAGATGAGTGGCTCTACATTGAAGAGTATAATGAAGGATAATACTTTAGCTACTACGGACAATAATGCTTATATGGTGTCTAATGGAGATGTAGTTAGAATTAAAGACTTGACTACTGCTATAAATGATTTCCGCACGGGCGACGTAATACCAGTGGACGGACCGGAAGGCACTGTGAAGATGCTCAAGGATAACTTGCTCAAGGAGACAGCACAGAACGCACTCGCTGGCAACATCGCGCCAGAATTCGACCCGACGAGGACGGAAGATACAAAGTATCTTGCGGGCGAGAGCGTAGTCTACGAAGGAAAGGCCTATACATTCAGGTATTCCCATTACGGTGCATGGGACCAGTGGAAAATGGTGTCCGGCATTAAAAACTTGAGCGTGTGTCCGCTAGAATTTTTTAGTGGTTCCTACAGTCCTGTGGCGGACCTCGACAACGCATTAGATGGCGTCATATATATTATGCGCAAAGACGTTCAGACGGATGTAGCTAACTCTCCACAAAATATTCCTGACGGCTCATTTATT
>Ga0310691_10004802_pt1 | contig 15043 bp, 11 predicted proteins | sample 176DNAGHGlowgp2_FD_203887 | JGI IMG/M metagenome (GOLD analysis project Ga0310691, IMG submission 203887) | Sheep rumen microbial communities from Palmerston North, Manawatu-Wanganui, New Zealand - 1766 DNA GHGlow gp2 (v2) (version 2) | ecosystem: Host-associated > Mammals > Digestive system >... | reverse complement strand
GGTGTAGGTATCGGTATTGCAACTTCAAAGGCCGTTGATGCGGTAGCACGTCAGCCTGAGGCAGACGGTAAGATCATGAAGCTGCTTCTTCTTGGTTGTGCGCTTGCAGAAGCAACAGCTATTTACGGCTTCGTTGTATCAATCATGATACTGTTCACGTAATCATAATCGATTTTGGGAGAATCTATTTGTAAAGGGGATTAGAAGTGCTAAACGTTAGTGTAATGAATATTGTCTGGACAGTTATCAACCTTCTTGTACTTTATCTGGTTTTCAGATTGTTTTTATTCAAAAGAGTTGATGCTGTATTACAGGCAAGACGTGATGAAATAGAACATGCTAATGACAGTGTTCTTGAAAAGGAAAGAGAGGCCGAGAAGCTTAAGGAAGATTACTCGGCTAAGCTTCGCGATGCAGATAAGGAATGTGAAGAACTCATCAATAAGTCCAAGCAGGAAGGTTATGATGAATATGACCGCATCGTAACAGAAGCAAAAGGCAAGGCTGAACAGATCATTGTTGAAGCAAGGCACAATGCTCAGATTGAAGCTCAAAAGGAAAAGGATGCTTATGTATCAGAGCTTACCGATCTGGTAGTTCATGCTGCCAATAAGATTGCGGTATCAAAGCATGACGAAGAGAGCGATAAAGAGCTCTACAACAAGTTCATTTTTGAAGCTATCGAAAAGAGTAAATAAATATCAGAGGTTAAAAACTTATGATAAATAAAAATATTGCGACACTTAGATATTCAAGTGTTGCACCTACAGAAGGTCAGGCAGATCAGATAAAGGAAGCTCTTGCAGCTAAATTTAAAAATCCTGATCTTGAACTTGAGTTAATACATGATCCGAAGGTTGAAGGCGGATTCATTGTTAATTACGGCAATTTTGAATATGACTGGAGTGATGAGGGAAGAACGAGACAGCTTAAAGAACTTATCGCTCTTACCAAAAGCAGAAACAACACAAGCGCTGAGCATCTTGTTTCCATAATAAGAGACAGAGTATCAAACTTTGATCTTAAAGTTGAGGGAAAAGAAGTCGGTCACGTTATTTTTGTGGGCGATGGAATTGCTAATGTTATTGGTATCGAGCATGCCTTTTATGGTGAGATCGTTCAGTTTGATGATGGAACCAAGGGTATGGTCCAGGATATAAGAGATGACCATATAGGTATCATCTTGTTTGGTAATGATACGGGGATCAGACAGGGATCACGTTGCGTAAGAACTTATAAGCAGGCAGGTATTCCTGTTGGTGAAGCTTTTATAGGAAGAGTTATCGATGCTCTTGGTAATCCCATAGATGGCGGCGAAAACATTAAGACCGATGTCTACAGACCGGTAGAAGAGCCGGCTCCCGGAATCACAGAGAGAAAATCAGTAAATGAGCCCATGGAAACAGGTATTTTGTCAATCGATACCATGTTCCCTATAGGACGCGGTCAAAGAGAGCTTATTATCGGAGACAGACAGACCGGTAAGACTTCTATTGCCATGGATGCTATTATCAACCAGAAGGGTAAGGATGTAATCTGTGTATACGTAGCTATCGGTCAAAAATCCAGTACTATCGCCAAACTCATAAATACACTTAAAGAAACAGGTGCGATGGAGTATACAATTGTTGTTGCTTCTACTGCATCAGACAGTGCACCCCTGCAGTATATTGCGCCTTATGCAGGTACAGCTATGGCAGAGTATTTCATGCTCATGGGTAAGGATGTACTTATTGTATATGATGATCTGTCAAAGCATGCCGTTGCTTACAGAGCGTTGTCACTTCTACTTGAGAGATCACCCGGAAGAGAAGCTTATCCCGGAGATGTATTCTATCTTCATTCAAGACTTCTTGAGAGGTCAAGTAAGCTTACAAGTGATCTTGGTGGAGGCTCGATCACAGCGCTTCCTATTATTGAAACTCAGGCAGGTGATGTATCTGCTTATATTCCGACCAATGTTATTTCAATCACAGATGGACAGATTTTCCTTGAATCAGATCTTTTCTTCGAAGGTATGAGACCTGCCGTAAACGTAGGACTATCCGTTTCCCGTGTCGGTAGTGCGGCTCAGACCAAGGCTATGAAGAAAGCTGCGGGAAGTATAAGAATTGACCTTGCTCAGTACAGGGAAATGGCTGTGTTTACACAGTTTGCATCAGATCTTGATGAAACGACCAAGCAGCAGCTTCGTCACGGAAGTGTTCTGATGGAACTCTTAAAGCAGCCTCTTGGAAATCCTTATTCCATGTATCAGCAGGTAATCCTTCTTGTATGTGCTAACGGAAACAAGCTTGATTTTGTACCTGTTAAGGATATAAGCGAATACAAGAAAAAGCTGCTTAAGTATTTTGAAGAGAATAAACAGGATATCATCACAGATATCGTAAAATCAGGCGACCTTACCGAGTCGACACGTAAACAGATTCTTGAAGCAGCTGATGAGTTTGACAAGATAAATAATGAAAAACTCAAAGAAGAGCTTAAGAAAAAGAGAAAGAAACTTGAACTTAGATAAAAGGTGATTTTCAGTGGCAAATATAAAAGAGATTCGCGACCGCATAGGCAGTGTGCGCGACACAATGAAAATTACAAATGCCATGTATATGATTTCTTCAAACAAGCTGAGAAAAGCAAAAAAACAGCTTGCTGAAACGGAGCCGTATTTCTATGCACTTCAGGCAATGATAGCGAGAGTAACGAGGCATCTTCCTGAGGGTACTGAGGATGTTTTCCTTGAGACAAGGGATGATATTCCTTTTGCATCAAGGGCAAAAGGATATCTTATACTTACTTCCGACAAGGGACTTGCAGGATCGTTCAATCACAATGTGTTAAAAGCGGCTGAAGAACATATACAAAAAAACAACACACTTAAGAACTACAAACTCTACGTAGTTGGTGAGCATGGAAGGCATTATCTGCAAAGACAGGGATTTGACATAGATGAGAGCTTTAGATATACAGCTCAGAATCCAAATCTTGACAGATCAAGAGATATCACATCTATCATTATTGATGACTTTAGAAATCATGTTATAGATGAAGCTTATGTTGTTTACACAACAATGAAGAATTCTATCAGCTGTGAGGTTCAGTGTAAGAAGATACTTCCTTTGGATATCATACAGGAATCAAGAGACAAATTTATGCCGATAGATACCTATAACGAGGAGTTTTTGTTTGAACCAAGCGCAGAGGCAATACTTGATAATATAGTTCCGAACTTTATAAATGGATTTATATACGGAGCTTTGGTTGAAACTTTCTGTAGTGAACAGAACAGCAGAATGATGGCGATGGATAATGCTAATAAAAATGCCAATGAAATGATAGGACAGCTTACTAAGGAGTACAATCGTCAGAGGCAGGCGGCAATTACGCAGGAGATTACAGAGGTTGCTTCGGGTGCTAAGGCTATGAGAAGAGCTAAAGCGGCGAAGATGAAGAAAAAAGCGGCACTTAATGAGAATACGAGGTCTTAGAAAGTGAATAATGAAGGAAAAATTCTGCAGGTCATGGGACCTGTAGTAGATGTAATTTTTGAAAACGGACAGTTACCATATATAAGCGATGCTCTTGAAGTTATGGTAAATGAGAAAAAAGGCGTGATGGAAGTAGCTCAGCACGTAGGCGATAACGTTGTCAGATGTATCATGCTTACTGCAAGTGAAGGCCTTGCAAAAGATATGAAGGTGTATCAGACAGGCGGTCCTATCAGTGTTCCTGTTGGAAAAAATAATCTGGGACGTCTTTTTAACGTTCTTGGAGATACAATTGACGACGGACCTTCCCTTAAGGGAGAAAAGCACTGGTCAATCCACAGAGATGCACCAAAGCTTACGGATCAGAGCCCTGTTGTAGAGATTCTGGAAACAGGAATCAAGGTAATAGACCTTTTGGCTCCCTATGCAAAGGGCGGTAAGATCGGCCTTTTCGGAGGTGCAGGTGTAGGTAAAACTGTCCTTATTCAGGAGCTGATTCAGAATATAGCAACTGAACACGGCGGTTATTCCATATTTACCGGTGTTGGAGAGAGATCCCGTGAAGGTAATGATCTGTGGACTGAGATGAAAGAGTCCGGTGTTATAGATAAGACTGCGCTTGTGTTTGGTCAGATGAATGAGCCGCCGGGAGCTCGTATGAGAGTTGCCGAGACAGGTCTGACCATGGCAGAGTACTTCCGAGACAGGGAAAGACAGGATGTACTTTTGTTCATCGATAACATATTCAGATTTATTCAGGCAGGTTCCGAGGTTTCTTCACTTCTTGGAAGAATGCCTTCAGCCGTTGGTTATCAGCCGACACTTGCTACAGATTTAGGTCAGCTTCAGGAGAGAATCGCATCAACAAAAAATGGTTCAGTAACTTCAGTTCAGGCTGTATATGTGCCTGCAGATGACCTTACAGACCCCGCACCTGCAACAACGTTTGCGCATCTTGATGCAACTACTGTATTGTCACGTAAGATTGTTGAGCAGGGTATTTATCCTGCAGTTGATCCGCTTGAATCAACAAGTAGAATCCTTGAGGTGGACGTTGTAGGAGAGGAGCATTATTACGTAGCTACCAGAGTACAGGAAATGCTTCAGAAATATAAGGAATTACAGGATATTATCGCCATTCTTGGTATGGATGAGCTTGGCGAAGAGGATAAACTTACAGTATATAGAGCTCGTAAGATCCAGAGATTCCTGTCACAGCCGTTCCATGTAGCTGAGACATTTACAGGCGTTAAGGGTGTCTATGTTCCGATTGCTGAGACCATAAGAGGCTTTAAGATGATAATTGAAGGCGAGATGGATGAATATCCGGAAGCAGCATTTTTCAATGTCGGAACAATAGATGATGTTATTGAAAAAGCTAAGAAGCTTAGCGGCGAAATAGCCCAAGAAAAAGCTTAATCTGAGGTATATATCTTGGAAAAAAAGACATTTGGTTTACAAGTAATGTCGACAAACGGCATTTTTTATAATGACAGAGCCAGCGAAATAATTCTTCCGTGCATTGATGGTGAGTATGCAATACTTGCAGAGCACGAGGAACTTGTGCTTGCTATATACGATGGCAAGATGACAATCCGCGATGCTATTGGGGATAAGATTATTGCGATTGTCGGAAGAGGTTCCTGCCAGGTTGCGAATAACCGTGTAATAGTACTGGTTGATACTTGCGAAAAACCTGAGGATATTGACAGGCACAGAGCACAGCGCGCTCTTGAGAGAGCAGAGGAAGAAATGCGACAGAATAAGTCTATCAGAGAGTATTATACAGCTCAGGCTGCTATGGCTAGAGCTCTGTCCAGACTTAAGAATTCTTCGGATTATGGTATTGATTAAAAGTTAATTTTGTTTTTTGGGAGAGTATGGAAAATAAACACTATTATTCAATAGATGTAATAAGACTAATAGCATGTATTTTAGTTGTCTTTATCCATAGTAAGTTTCCGGGTACGACCGGCGATATAATACAGGCACTTGCAAGATTCGGAGTGCCTGTGTTTTTTGTGATTTCAGGGTATTTTCTCTTAAAGGACAATACTTATACGGCATCTGACATCAGAAAGCAGATGCTTAATAAAATAAAAAAGCTTTTACCTGTTATATTCTGTATCTGGCTTTTTTATACCTTATATTCTTTATCCGTTTATTTATCTGACGGAGATTCTCTTGCAGATTGGGTAAGTGATAAATTCAACCTTTTTGAATTTTCAAGACTAATTCTGTTTAACTCAGGAAGATTTATCTATGATTTTTCCTATACATTTGATCATTTATGGTTTTTGTTTGCACTTTTATATGTGTATATTTTAGTCTTTATTTTTGCTCCGTTTTTAAGGAAATGGGCAGGATATCTTGTTGTGATACTTCTTTCATTTTTATTTCTTGGAGAAATGCTAAGGATCTATTATCCGATAAGACCGTTTGGAATAGGAATATCGACCTGGTATGTAACCCGCAACTGGCTCTTTGAAGGTATTCCTTTCACAATGCTGGGATTTGTCTTTAGAGAATACGAAGAAAAAATAAAGTTAATATCCTCTAAGATTGCCGGAATAATATTTTTGATCGCAGGTTTTTTATTCACAATAGTTGAATATTATATTTGGGGAGTTAAAGAGATATATTTGGGTTCGGTATTTCTTGTCATTGGAGCTATGAATTTTGCACTATATTTTAAGAATGCAAATGATAGCTTTATTTCAATGGCGGGACGAAATCTGTCTGCACTTATCTATTATTTTCATGTGTTTATAATTTCTGTATTTGACAGGATTTGTGATGATCATATTTTTGTTACGTCTCAAAGACCGGATGTATTTTGGATGCTTAAACCTGTTTTTGTCCTTGTGTTTACCTTTGCTTTTTCTTGCATTTTTGATAAACTAAGGAAACTTATTAGAAAAAAGTAAATGAGCTGACTATGTAAAGTAAGGCTTATACTATATTTTTAGAGCTAAGTTAGGATACGAATATGAACAGAGAAGAATTTTTAAAGGTATTTGACAATAATAAGATATTTTTCCTTGATGGAGCAACAGGCACAAACCTTATGAAGGAGGGGCTTCCTGCAGGTGCCTGTACCGAAGAGTGGATACTTGAGCACACAGATGTCATTAAGAAGCTTCAAAAAAGTTATGTAGACGCGGGTTCTGATATCATATATGCACCCACATTCACAGGAAACAGGATAAAGCTTGATAATTTTGGCCTTTCAGACAGGATACGTGAAATAAATACTGAGCTTGTAAAACTTGCAAAAGAAAGTGCCGGTTCAAATGCTTACGTTGCAGGTGATGTCACGATGACGGGCAGACAGCTTAAGCCTATGGGAGACCTTGATTTTGAGGAGCTTATAACTGTTTATAAGGAGCAGATTCAGATTCTTGAAGAAGCAGGGTGTGACCTTATAGTTGTAGAGACTATGATGAGTCTTCAGGAGTGCAGGGCTGCCCTTATTGCTGCTAAAGAAGTTTCTGATATAGCAGTTATGGTCACTCTTACTTTTGAACAGGATGGAAGGACGCTGTTTGGGACAGATGCCAAAACAGCAGCAATTGTGATGGAATCTCTTGGTGCATGTGCAGTTGGTGCAAACTGTTCAACAGGCCCTGATAAGATGGCAGATATCATAGCAGATATGGCTTCTGTAACGAATATACCGATAATTGCAAAGCCAAATGCAGGACTGCCCGTTGTAAACGAAGACGGTACAACATCATACGATATGCCATGCGAAATCTTTGCCGGTGAGATGGAAAAGCTCATTAGATCCGGCGCAACTATTATTGGTGGGTGCTGTGGTACAGATGCTGATTATATTAAGGCTCTTCATGATAAGTACCTTGAATATGATGTGTCAAAGGGACTTGTTTATCCAAACGGAGAGGTTCTGACTAGAAAAAATGAGGATATGCGTTTCCTTACAAGTGAGAGGATGACAGTAGCATTTTCACTTGATGACCCTTTTATGATCGTTGGTGAGAGGATCAATCCTACAGGTAAAAAGAAGCTTCAGGCAGAGCTTAGAGAAGGAAAGCTTGATATGGTCTGCGACTTCGTATCAAAACAGGAGGAAGACGGCGCTTCAATCCTTGACGTTAATGTCGGAATGAGCGGTATCGACGAATGCAGCATGATGTCTGATATCCTGAATGAAATTCTGCCTCTTACTTCACTTCCTCTTTGCATAGACACTTCCGATGAAAAGACGATGGAGATGGCGCTTAGAAAATATCCCGGAAGAGCGCTTATTAATTCAATTTCTCTTGAAAAGGATAAAGCCGAAAGGTTTTTGCCTATAGCAAAAAAATACGGGGCAATGTTTATTCTATTGCCTGTAGGACCCAAAGGACTTCCGGACAGCTTGGAAGAGAAACATTTATTTATAAGGCAGTTGTCTGACAAGGCTTATGAGATGGGGCTTAAGAGGACAGACATAATTGTTGACGGACTCGTTGCCACTATCGGTGCAAACAAAAATGCTGCACTCGAAACCCTTGAAACCATAAAGTACTGCAAGGACAACGGCTTTGCCACTATCTGCGGATTATCAAATATTTCCTTTGGTCTTCCTCAGAGAGCATTTGTAAATACTGCTTTTTTGACTATGGCTATAGCAAATGGACTTACCATGGCAATATGTAATCCTTCTCAGGAACTGCTTGTAAATAGTGCTTTTGCATCCGATCTCTTAAGAAACAAGGAAGAGGCGGATCTTCGCTACATTGAGAGAATGAGCAGATATGACGGAATGAACGTTCAGGTAAGCTGCGTTCCCAAAGGACAAAAGCTTGTAGTCGTAGATAGCAGCAGTACTTTAGGTAATACTAAAGAAGCTGAAAATGTTAAAAATTCAAATTCTTCAGAGCGCGGCAAGGAGAGCACTTCTTCCGGTAATGGAAGCGCAGCAGATGAGTCTGATGTCGAACTTATGATGAGCAAGATAAAAACAGATGTCATGAAGGGCTCCAAAAGAACTATTGAAAAGGATACTCTTGAAGCAATTGAAAAAGGGTGTGATCCAAAGAGCCTTTTAAATGATGTTTTAATGCCTGCAATAAATGAAGTGGGAGATTTATTTGACAAGGGAAAATATTTCCTCCCCCAGCTTATTGCAAGCGCTGAAACCATGAAGATGTCCATAGCAAAGCTTGAACCTCTTCTTAATGAAGGCGAAAACGGAAATGACAATAAAGAGACTATAGTAATTGCTACTGTTCACGGAGATATACATGATATAGGCAAAAACCTCGTAGCATTAATGCTTAAAAATCACGGCTTTAAAGTAATAGATCTGGGAAAAGATGTTCCAAGTGAAAAGATCGTAGATACCGCAATCTCTGAAAATGCTGCTATTATTGCACTGTCTGCTCTTATGACAACCACGATGCAGGAGATGAAAACTGTAGTTAAGCTTGCAAAGGAAAAGAACTGCAAAGCAAAGATCGTCATTGGAGGAGCTGTAGTTACTGAAGATTATGCATGGGAGATCGGAGCCGACGGCTACTCATCCGATGCTGCAAACTGTGTAAGAATAGTTAAGAACATTCTTGCAATACAATGATTTTTTCTTTGCTAATACGTCAAAGGGTTAAAGCAATTGTTTATACAAAGATTGCCTGACAAATAATTTTTATTTATAATTATTTAAATTGTTTTGTCTATTTTTGGAATTTAGGTTTGTTGGAGGAAAAATATATTATGAAAGGTTCACAGGCAATAGTTAAATGCTTGCAGGAAGAGAAGGTAGAGGTTGTATATGGCTACTCAGGAGTTGCCATTGCACCTTTTTATGATAGCCTGGGAGAAACTGATATACAGCAGATACTTGTTAGAACTGAGCAGAACGCTGCTCACTGTGCCAGCGGCTATGCCAGGATCAGCGGCAAAGTCGGTGTTTGTGCTGTAACAAGCGGTCCGGGTGCAACTAATCTTATAACCGGAATAGCAACTGCTTATGCAGACAGTATTCCGCTTGTATGCATTACAGGCCAGGTGAATTCTGAACTTATAGGCAGTGATGTTTTCCAGGAGGCGGATATCACGGGTGCAGCCGAGTCATTTGTCAAATACAGCTATCTGATCAGAGATGCTGCAGATATTCCACGCATTTTTAAAGAAGCTTTTCATATAGCAAATACAGGTCGAAAGGGCCCTGTACTTATAGACATTCCTATCGATATACAGCAGCAGGAAATAGGTAAGTTTGTTTACCCTGAAAAGGTCAATATGCGCACCTATAAACCTACTGTCGAAGGAAATGCTGTCCAGATAAAGAAGGTCGTTAAAGAAGTTGCAAGAGCCAAAAGACCTATTATCTGTGTGGGCGGCGGAGTACATCTGTCAGGCGCAGTAGAAGAGATAAGAAAATTTTCCAAAGACAATCAGATTCCCGTTGTTTCTACAATGATGGGAATTGGTGTTATGAATTCCTTTGATCCTCTATATTTTGGCATGGTGGGTAACAACGGAAGACCATACGCAAACAGAGCTCTTAATGAGTCGGACCTTCTTCTTATGGTTGGCGCAAGAGTTGCAGACAGAGCTGTAAACAGGCCTGACCTTATTACAGAGAACAAGATACTTATCCATATTGATGTTGATCCCGCAGAAATCGGAAAAAATGTAGGTCCTACAATTCCTCTTGTTGGCGATATATCACACATTTTCAAAAAGATAAATGAGTTTGAGGATAAGGAAGACCTTATTCATAAGAGAAAAGACTGGATAGATACCTTAAACAGCTACAGACTTAGTATGCAGGAAGATAGACCCAAGATAGATACCGACAAGTTTGTAGATCCCATGAAATTTATCAATAAGCTCTCAATAAAGCTTCCGGAGGATGCAATCTATATCGCAGACGTCGGCCAGAACCAGATCTGGTCATGCAGATGGCATCTTGTAAAACAAGGACGATTCCTCACCTCAGGCGGCATGGGAACTATGGGCTATTCAATACCTGCTGCCCTTGGCGCAAAATATGCTGCTCCCGACAAGAAGGTTATAGCTGTAATGGGTGATGGTGCTTTTCAGATGTCAATGATGGAGCTTTCAACATTGAAACAGTACCGGATAAAGGTAGGACTTATAGTATTTTCAAATAACTACCTTGGAATGGTCAGAGAATATCAGCATTACAGCCTCCAGGACAGATACAATATGGTAAAACTTCACGAAACACCTCATCTTGACAAGATTGCCGAAGCTTATGACATGAAATATCTTAGGGCTTCAAATCAGAATGAAGCAGAGAAACTGATAAATGACCTCATGTCAGCCGATGAATCGGTGCTTTGCGAAGTTGTTGTAGATCCGATGGATCTGTCTAAGTGATTTGTTTGAAAAAGCGTATTTGAGGAAAAGATCATGAAAAGAATATATTCGGTTCTCGTTGAAAACCATGCCGGTGTACTTAGCAAGGTTGCCGGACTTTTTGCCAGAAGAAATTTTAATATTGATTCACTTGTTGTTGGAGAAACCAATTCAAGAGATGTTTCCTGCATGACAATAGTTTCAAGCGGTGACGAGAGAACAATAGAGCAGATTGAGAAACAGCTTAATAAAAAGCTTGATGTCATAAAGGTCAAGACCTTCAAGGAAAGCATGAGCATATGCAGAGAGCTTACGCTTATAAAGGTTCGTTACAACAAGGAAAACAGAAGAGACATCATGGAAAACTGTGACATCATGAAGGCTCAGATAGTAGATATGAGTAAAAACCTTATGATGATACAGATCTGCGACACTCCGGAAAGGGTAGAAGTTTTTATTGAAATGCTTAGAACAATTTCTATTGTCGAGATTGCAAGAACCGGAACAGTTGCTCTTACAAAGTGCAGAGAAAGCGAAAAATAAAGGCTTTTGGGTATATACATTAATTTTGATCAAGTTTGTTTGATTATAAGTATATTAAAATAAATCAATAATTTAAAGTGTTAAAGTTTTACATTGCAAAAGTATTTCATTGACATTGAATAAAAATGCGCATACAATAATTTTTAAATTGTTTTGCAAGTATAGCAAAGGTAAGTCGGAGGAGTATGAAAAAGAAAGTTTTTCAGTTGCTTGTAGATAATACAGCAGGTGTTCTAAGCAAAATATCAGGTTTGTTTGCGAGACGTTGTTATAACATCGAAAGTATAACAGCCGGAACAACAACCGATCCTAATTTTACCAGAATTACAATTGTAGCATCCGGAGATGATGTCATTCTCGATCAGATTGAGAAGCAGCTTTCCAAGCTTATTGATGTCAGGGATATCACAGAGCTTGATCCGGAGGATAGTGTATACAGAGAGCTTGCTCTTATAAAAGTAAGAGCCGGAGAGGCCCAAAGAGAAAACATCATGACAATTGCCAATATCTTCAGGGCAAACATCATTGATGTAACTCCCGAATCACTTATCATCGAGATCACGGGTAATCAGTCCAAAGTAGATGCTCTTCTTAAGATGCTTGAAGGCCAGGAAATCCTTGAGCTTGCAAGAACAGGTATAGCAGGTCTCGGAAGAGGCGTTGAAAATGTAGTCCATTTAGAGGATCTTAAATAAGTCAGTTACGAAATGCTTTTGATCTGCATTTTCGCTGAATATAAACTTTTATAATTTTAACGGAGGTAAGAAGTATGTCACAGGAAGCACGTATTTTCTATCAGGAGGATTGCAATTTATCACTTTTAGAGGGTAAGACAATTGCAATTATCGGATATGGTTCACAGGGTCATGCACACGCATTGAACCTTAAGGAGTCAGGTTGCAACGTCATTATTGGTCTGTACGAAGGCTCTAAGAGTAAAGCAAAAGCTGAGGCACAGGGACTTAAGGTTTATCCCACAGCTGAAGCAGCAAAGATGGCTGATGTGATTATGATTCTTATCAACGATGAGAAGCAGGCTAAGATGTATAAGGAAGACATCGAGCCCAACCTTGAGGCAGGCAACATGCTTATGTTTGCTCATGGTTTCAATATTCACTTTGGTCTTATCCAGCCCCCGAAGGATGTCGATGTAACAATGATCGCTCCCAAGGCTCCCGGTCACACAGTAAGATCTGAGTACCAGGCTGGTAAAGGAACACCTTGTCTTGTTGCTGTATATCAGGATGCAACAGGTAAGGCACTTGATATGGCACTTGCTTATGGTGCAGGCATAGGTGGTGCAAGAGCAGGTATCCTTGAGACAACATTCAGAACAGAGACAGAGACAGACCTCTTTGGTGAGCAGGCAGTTCTTTGCGGCGGTGTTTGCGCACTTATGCAGGCTGGTTTTGAGACACTTGTTGAGGCTGGTTATGATCCGAGAAATGCATATTTCGAGTGCGTTCACGAGATGAAGCTTATTGTAGACCTTATCTATCAGTCAGGTTTTGCAGGAATGAGATATTCAATCTCAAATACAGCAGAATATGGCGATTATGTAACAGGTCCCAAGATCATTACAGAGGATACAAAGAAGGCTATGAAGAAGGTCCTTTCGGATATCCAGGATGGTACATTTGCTAAGGAATTCCTTCTTGATATGTCTGAAGCAGGCGGACAGGTTCACTTCAATGCTATGAGAAAGCTTGCAGCTGAGCATCCCGCTGAGAAGATCGGTAAGGAAATCAGAAAGCTTTACAGCTGGAATAACGAGAGCGACAAGCTTATCAATAACTAAAGTAAAGGAAGAGCTGCCGCGTTAGCGGCAGCTCATTTTAGAGATTATGGAATACTATAAAAAAAGGCCGCTTAAATACAGACTTCTCCAGATAGCAGTGCTGTCCTTTTTTATGTATATTGTGGCAGTATTACCTTTATTCATTAAGAGGGGACTGCCTTTTTTTTATTATGGCGATTACAACGTTCAGCAAAATCCCTTTTATATACTTGCTCACAGGGCAATTAAAAATGGTGATCTTTTCTGGAACTGGGATGTTGATTTGGGAGGTTCTCTTATCGGGTGCTTTTCATTTTATTTGTTGGGAAGCCCTTTCTTTTATTTGACGCTCCCTTTTTCTGAGAGTGCAATTCCTTATTTAATGCCATTTTTAATGGCGCTTAAGTATGCGGTTTGCGCAATGTCAGCATATGTCTTTATACGAAGGCATGTCATTCGTGATGACTCAGCAATGATAGGCGCTTTGTTATTTGCATTTTCAGGTTTTAATGCGTGCAATATAGTATTTAATCACTTTACGGATTCGGTTGCATTCTTTCCGCTATACCTCTACACATTTGAGAAGCTTATGGAGGTTGACCACCACAAGGACCATTATTACTTTGTTCCTGGCGGTAAAAGATTTATCTCATTTGTCCTTATGACATCCCTGATGTCTGTTATAAATTATTACTTTTTCTTTGGGCAGGTTGTCTTTTTGATAATCTATTTTGTAGTTTGTTATGCTCAGGGAAACAGATGGGGAGTCGTTTTAAGGATGTTTTTAAGAGCACTCCTTGGTGGAGCTTTAGGGTGCCTTATAAGTAGCTTCTTTATTTTACAGGCTCTTTTGGCGGTAAGCGGTAATTCCAGAATTAACAACTATCTGCTTGGATACGATATGGTTTCATATCCGAGCATGAATATGCTATGGGATATTATAAAGAGCATGGTCATGGTTCCTGACATAATAGGAAAAGGAACTGTTTTTTATACGACTACTGTTAAGAACGCTTCACTTGCAGTGTATCTGCCGCTTTTTGGGATATGCGGCGTAGTTGCATATTTCATGACACACAAGCTTAAAAAGGATCCCGTAAAGAGGATTTTACTTGTATGTCTTGTGATGGCATTTATTCCGGTTCTTAACGCATCATTTTCATTTTTTAATGAATACTACTATGCAAGATGGTATTACATGCCAATTTTATTTATGGCTCTTGCTACTGCAAAAGTAATAGAGAGAGGCTCATCAAGAGCCTTGAAAATAGGGTGCCTTGTTACATCATTTATCTTTTTACTTGTAATAAACATAGGATTATTACCTTCCTATAACGAAGATGGCGAAGTTATCTATATGTCTCTTATTGAAAATGAAAAGATATTTTGGAGAGACACGGTTGTAACTGCCATACTTTCAGTGATTTTGATAATTCTAGTTTTTGCTTTCCCAAAATGCATAAGGAAAGTAAAAATATTTAATAAAGAAATTGTTTTAAAAAAGCCTTTTATGAGGCTAAGTGCCTTTTTGTTTGCTGTAATGACAGGAGGTATCCTTTCGCTTAATACAGTTCTAACCAACGGCTCATCACTTATTTCAGATTTTGGAAAAGAGCAGTGGCAGGAGCAGATGCTAAATACAAAGCCGGAAGGCCTTTCAGAAGATTTTTTCAGGGGTGAGACCGACAATACTGCGACCAATTATGATATGGTCTGGGGTATCGGTTCACTTCACAGCTTTATAAGCACTATTCCGGGAGAGATATTCGACTTTTTAAATGGCACAGAAGGTATTGAAAGAACTGTTGAGACAAGGATTCCCGAGGACAGAATAGGACTAAGGGCGATAGTTTCAGCAAGATATTACATGGAAAATGGCCGGATAAACAAAGATGGCATTTTCAAT
>Ga0310691_10004799_pt1 | contig 15049 bp, 9 predicted proteins | sample 176DNAGHGlowgp2_FD_203887 | JGI IMG/M metagenome (GOLD analysis project Ga0310691, IMG submission 203887) | Sheep rumen microbial communities from Palmerston North, Manawatu-Wanganui, New Zealand - 1766 DNA GHGlow gp2 (v2) (version 2) | ecosystem: Host-associated > Mammals > Digestive system >... | reverse complement strand
TTATATAACTATACTACCCGAACGAGAAGCTCGACCACAAAACCGTTATCGTTATAGTATTCCATTCCCCCGCCCTGTTTTTCCATATACCAGGAAGCGAGATACATACCCAGCCCGGCCCCGGGTTTTCCGGCACTGTCATTCCCTCGATAATACTTTTCAGCAATGAGGGGAAGCTCCTCCTCCGGCACCCCCGGCCCAAAGTCCCTTACGGTTATGCGGAGATACCGCCGTGACTTTTCCCCTACCTTCATCTCTGTTTCATCAAATCGTACCCGAATCTCTGTCCCGGCATATTTGTGGGAATTCCCCACAATATTGTCCACCACCTGTTCCATTCTGAGACGGTCCATATAAACAAGGCATGGCTGGATGCTGTTTTCCAAAACAATTTTGCCATACCCCTTCAGCCTTCGGAAGTATTCCTCAATCAAAGAGGATTCCTCCTCCTGCACCGTCACCTCAATATGCTCCGTTTCCGCCAATGTCACATGGAACATATTATCCGCCAGCCGGCTGATGGTCTCCGCCTTGTTGTCGATGATCCGTTCCTTCTCCCGGATGCTTTCCAGTTCCGGATCCGCCCCCTGCTGCAGTCTTTTTCCGGCGATGAGTTCGATCATCTCGCAGGCTGTACGGATGGTCGCTACCGGCGTCCGCATATCATGCGAAAGCGAAAGTGCCATTTCTTTTTTTGCTTTTTCCGCTTCGATTTCTCTCTCCTTCGATGCTTTGAGTTCCTCCCGCATGATATCGAAGCTTTCCACAAGGCCCCCAAAACGGTTCCCCCGCCTGACCGGCAGCGGAATATCCAGATTCCCCTTGGCAATCTCGCCGGCAAAATTTTCCATTTCTCCAACCGGCCGAAGGATCAGGATATAGATCAGCCCAAGAAGGAGATATCCGGTCAGAAGAAGAACCAACCAGATCAGAATACTCCGCCGCCGAATCCGGGAATTTGTCTTCTGGACAGCATTTCCCACTTCATTCCAGGCTACTTTACCGATTACTTCTCCTTCCGGTGCAAAATCCATCACCAGGGCACGCTTTGCATATTGGGAGGACAGCTCGCTGTTTCCCAGCCCGCCATCTGTGACAAAGATGATATTACACCCAAATTCCTCTTCAATCTCCTGTTCCGTCTTTCCGGAAGAATAGGCTTCGCCGATCTCATAGAGCTGATCGTTGTAATAGCTCATGTTACGTTTTTCTGTGACTTCGTTCTTCCGCAAAATGACCGCAAAAAAAACACCTGCCATGAAAAGGGTGAATATGCACATCAGAGAAAGGATTCTTTTCATTCTTTCAGCTCCAAAATATAGCCGGTTCCCCATACGGTCTTAATGATTGCCGGCTCGTTGGGATTTTCCTCCAGCTTCTCCCTGAGCTTTCGGATATGTACGTTCAGGGTTCCGTCCCCGTAGAAGCTGTCTCCCCATACTTCCTCGAAGAGCATTTCCTTTGTCACAATCGTATTCCGGTGTTCATATAGACACCGGAGAAGCTGAAATTCACGCGCCTTGAGCGGAATATGTTTTCCCCGGAGAATGGCGGACATGGTTGCCGGATCCAGACTGAGGAACGTTGGGTTTTTGCCACTCTCCCCTTCATCACCGGCGTTTGCTGTTTCCCGGCCTTCTCCTGTCTTTGCTTCAACGTTATGATTACGCCCTTCCGCTGCGGTCTCTGCCGCTTCCTCCATCCGCCGGAGCTGCTGTGCCCGCTTCAGGTTTACCTTCACCTTGGCCAGAAGAACCGAAAGGCTGTAGGGCTTCTTCACGTAATCATCCCCGCCGATGGATAATGCGATCAGGACATCATCATCACTCTGTCTGGCGCTGATGAAGAGGATGGGCAGCTGGTAATTCTCGCGGATCTTTTTGCAGACGTCAAAACCGGACCCGTCTCCCAGATTGATATCCAGGAGAACCAGGTCCACGCTGTTTTCGTTCAGAAATGCTTCGCATTCTGCCGCCGATGTGACGTATGCGGTCTTCACATCGAACATCTGAAAATATTCGGCCGTCATGCCGGCCAGCTCCGCTTCATCGTCTACGATGAGGCAGTTAAAATGTTTCTCGTCCATCTTATCTTCTCTGTTTTTTCGAGCACGAGCAAAAAGAAGTCTCATGCTCATATTCGTTACGACTAAGAAAATACAACCTTGATTTACCGAACGATTTTCTCGAAATCACTTGCAGGGTGTTTGCAGAGCGGGCAGATGAAATCGTCCGGCAGCTCCTCGCCGACATATTCGTAGCCGCAGATCCGGCAGCGCCAGATGGTTTCGCCCGTAGGCGTTGTTCCGACTGCCTCCGGTTTCGGCTTGATGTTTTCCTGATAGTAAGCGTAGGTTGCGGAGGCAGCATCGCTTAGCACCTCCATATCCTCTACCACACCGAAGAACAGGGTGTGACTGCCCATATCCACATGCGCCGTAATCTTGCCGGAAATCGATGCATTCGTCCCCTTTGTGATCACGGGGATTCCGGCCGCATTCAGCTTATAATCCGCAAAATCCGCAAACTTATTCACGTCCCTGCCGGACTGGAATCCAAAATGCTTAAACAGGGAAAAATCCGCCTTCTCACTGATCACGGAAACAGCAAACTGCTTTGCCTCCTTCAGCATATCGTGGGTATAGTTCCCCTTATTTACACAAAACACAATCTGATTCGGTTCTGTCGTCGCCTGGATCACCGTATTGGTGATGCAGCCGTTCATCTTCTCCCCCACCTTCGTCGTCAAAACAAACAGGCCGTACGAGAGCTTCCACATCGCCTTCTTATCCATCCAAATCCTCCCTTCTCAACAAATCATACCTGCGGCTCACCTCTTATCTGCAAATTCCAGCCTTCCCCAAGGCTTCCCCGGTAAAGAAACCTGCAACCCGCCGCTTCCTTTATTCTATCACACGCAGAAAGAAAAGAAAACCTTACTCTTCCGTGATAAGAAGCGCGGGCTGCAGTTTCTTCACCTTACGTCCAAAGAACCCCGCGGACCCTGCCGCCACCACGAAGATCAGTACCACTGTTACAAGCAGCCAGATCGGAGCGATATCGAAATCAATCTTCCTGAATCCGAAGAGACTGAACATGATCTTAATTGCAAATCTGCCGAATGCACCGGAGATCAGAATACCGATCAAAGATCCGAGAAGTATGGCCGGCATGTTGGAAAACATGATCTGGGAACGAAGCTGTTTGTAAGTCATGCCGACAGCCCTGCTGACACCCATGTTTTTCCATTCTTTCACCAGGCGGCTGCGGATGACCAGCGATTCCACAAAGATTACGATCACTATGGTCACCAGAAGAAGGAGAAGACATACGGCCTTCATAGCGGAGATGATGCCTGCAGCGGATTCATTTGCTATTGCGTTAATATCGGCATAGATCCATTCCTGATCCGGCGCAACCTGTGTTCTGAGTGTGTCGATTTTAGCCTTCAGACTTTCAAAATCCTCACCATCAGCACCGTCCACATAATAGTTGATGGCGAACCGGCCGGGGATGATTTTTTCCGCGCCGTCATAATTCAGGGTGATCAGTCTGCCCATCCGTTCCATCTTCTGCTCAATACCGGTAATGATATATTCTGCGGAGCGTGTACCGCAGCTGATGGTGATCATGTCTCCGATATCCACATTCAGATCATCAGCCGCACCCGGGGTGATCATGGCTTCGTTATCATGCTCCGGCACCCGTCCTTCGAGCAAACTCATGTACTGCCGGTCGCTGACATTCTCATAAGCATAGGTATAAACGGTCTGCTCCTTATTGCCGGCCTTCACTGTCGGTTCAAAACCGATGAAGCTGACAACATGTTCTACCCCTTCCATCGAACGAAGGGCATCGCCGATTTCCTCATCTGCGGATATCGCAATATCAGACATCTCAAAAGAGAAAATCTTGAGCATTTTTTCCTTGTCGGTTCCGAAGGTTTCCCTGAGGCCGAAGCCCATAGCTGTACAAACAGTCAGGATCATAACAATCAGAATCAGGGCAATACTTCTTCCGGGATTTCCGAAGGTTTCCTTCAGGGAAAGGACACCCGGAATCGGAAGACGTGTCTTCTCAAAGGTGAAACGATTCTTGCGGAAATTATGATTTGTCATACCGCCGCGAAGTGCATCCAGAACAGTAACCTTTTTGTATCTTCTGCTGTTAAAGAATGTAACCAGAAGGATGATGCCCCAGGTCATGACTGCCGTGAGGAGCATGACAGGGATATTTACCGGACGATTCCAGGAAATACCGATCATCGAAGATATAATGCTTCCCACAAAACCGCTGCCCAGTGCTCCAAGCAGAAGACCAATCAGCGTACCGATACCGGAAACGATGCCGATTTCCGTAATCGTTGCACCGCGGATCTCACGTATCGTATAGCCGGCAGCTTCGAGAATACCGGTATTTTTCATGTTCCGCTGAATAAAATTCTTCACACTGAAGGAAATGATCACGATGGTGATCAGAAGAATGATAACTGCAAATACCAGAAGGATTGCCATTACGAGCATCGGCGTAATCTGCGCACCGCCGCGCATGGTATTCCAGTTGAGTGCCATGTAATCGATATATTCCGGATGCTCCTCCAGATACGGACTGATTTCAATCTTATAGGCGTCCGTAACCCGGCTCTCCATATCGTTTGTTGTAAAATCATCGGTAAAAGTATCCTTGTCCCACTTTGCCATATGCATGGCATAACGCTTGACACCGGTATTTTCCGCAGCAATCTTTTCCGCGGCTTCTCCGGAGATATACACATAATAGATGTTTATGTTCAAAACAACAGAGTAGTACGGATCCTCGGCATAACCGGCCACATGAAATTCATATGCATTATTTTCAAGAGAAAGCTCGATCGTATCGCCCACGGCAAAGCTTCCCTTTAACTGGTAGGGCAGGATAATATCGTTTTCGGAAAGATTTTCCGGAAAATCAATATGCTGCAGCCGCTGCTCTTTTGTATAATCGGCCAATATGAATTCGTTGGAGCTTCCGTCTGTTTTCTTTGTGTTCCGATAATCCGCCATGGTGAAGTAAATCTCAGCAGTTTCATAATCTGCCGGATTTTCTTTCCGGAAGGATTTTTCCGCTGCGGCATTTTCTTCATCACTTGTACCGGTCATGAGCATAACATCCGCACCGTTGATCTTTTTCAACGCGCTGTCCATCACCTTATTCATATCCACGAGAACGGATACGCTCGAGAAGATCAGAAAAGCGGAAAGAAACGCCAGGATGAACAGGGTGATCATGTCGCCCTTCTGCTTTTTCATGTTGTTTTTTGCGATAACAAACAGTTTATACATCTTACCACCCCATTTCCTGAAGGAAGTTCTTCAGCTTCACGTGTCTTTCCTTTGCTTCGGCAAGCCTCGGGTTTTTCTCATCCTTGTAGTCACCCAGATAGGGTCCGAGGTCCAGTTCATCGGTGATCACACCATCCGCCAGGTAGAGGATGCGGTTTCCCCGCTCCGCCGCTTTGATTGCGTGTGTGACCATGACAATGCTCTGACCGTTACTGTTAAGGTCCGTAAGGATATCCAGCACGTTGATCGTATTCTGAGAGTTCAGTGCACCGGTCGGTTCATCGGCAAAAAGAATTTCCGGATCGTTGATCACACCTCTCACAACCGCAATTCTCTGCTGCTGTCCGCCGGAAAGCTGCGTGGGATATTTTTTCCAATCCTGTTCGGTGATTTCCACCCGGCCCAGAAGGTTTTTACTCTTTTCTGCCAGCTTCTTTCTGTCCTTTGTCCGAAGCAGGCCGCATACCATGATGTTGTCCAGAGCGCTCATGCTGTCGTTCAGATAATTCTGCTGGAAGACGAAGCCGGCATGGTTCCTGCGGAAGACGGCAAGCTTATCATTGCTGAATTTGGAGATTTCCGCATCTCCCTCTTCCTTTGTCTTGTAGGTGATGGTTCCCAGGGAAGGGCGGTCCATACCGGAAAGTGCATAGAGAAGCGTACTTTTTCCGGAACCGGAGTTTCCCATGATCACGGTGAAATCTCCCTGATAGATGGAAAGGTTCAGGTTCTTCAGCACGTGCTGCTGAACGGATTCGTTAGAAAAGGTTTTGGAAAGATCCTTTGCGGTTAAGAGTACGTTTTTCTCGCTCATGTTTACACCTCTCGTATTCTATCTTACGGCCTGTCGCCGGTTTTCTCTTGCTTTCTGATGTTACTATACGGTATCTGCGACGAAAAATCTTTACGCCGCTCCTATGTAATTCTTAACTGTTTCTTATCTGTTCACCTTTTCCAATCAAAAAACGGTTCATTTATCATCTTTCATTGTATTTGAGCAGTCCATCATAAGAACTCTTCGGGACATCGCTTTCGCTCGCCCTCGGGCAGCCCCTAGCGGCCGTTCCGCAAAGAACGCTCCACTCACTAAGCTCTCACATCGCACACAAAAGGCGCGTGCTCGTGAATCGCTAAGTGCCGAGGCCCGGGATGGTCCCTCAGAGCTCTTATGCTGTTCTGCTCATTTATGTTACGAAGGACGATAAATGAACCGTTTTTATAAGACACCATGTGATTCTGTGTCTGATATTAAAGGATCGATGCGCAACTTTCTGCCAGAGTTCGGTAAGCCTCCATCACGGTAGCGTGGTTTTCCTGCAGATACGCCGTATCTCCGGAAGCCGCCGCCTGTTCGAGGGCATATGCCTGATTGAAGAGATCACCTGCCCCGATGGTCTTGGAGGAGCTCTTCACCGAATGGATCAGAACCTTGTAATCCTTCAGGTTCCCGTCAGCGAGAAGTGCCGACAGCTTTTCAATCTTCTCCGGCGCCTCCTTGCTGTAGTCGCCGACGATTTCCAGATAGAATTCCTCGTCTCCGGCGCAGTAGGTCAGACCGTCCTCTACGTTAAGACCCATCCGTTTCAGTTTTTCCAGGCCTGTTCCCTGATTCATATCTCCCATATTCGTTCCTTTCTTTTGTTCTTCATCCAAAACCCGTTCCGCCGGCAGATACTTCCGGAGTATCTTTTCGAGATCGGGCAGTTCGATCGGCTTGGAAAGGTAATCATCGAAGCCGGCGGAAAGATATTGTTCCTTCGCTCCTACAACCGCATTCGCCGTAAGTGCAATGATCCGCGTTTCACCGATAAGATTCTTCTCCTGCAGACGTTTCAAGGTTTCCAGACCATCCATTTCCGGCATCATATGATCCAGGAAAAGGATATCGTAGGTATTATCCATCATCCTGACGATGGTCTCCTCACCCGACCGACAGATATCCGGCTGTATACCGAAGAGGCGGAGCAAATTTCCCGCCACCTTCCGGTTCATTTCGTTATCGTCTGTCAAAAGGACTCTTGCATTCGGTGCAGAAAGACCGATCTCGTACAGATCCTTCCTGTTATGTTCGTTCTCACCGACGCGATATTTTCCAATGGGTGTACTGTCCACAACCGTGATCGGCAGTTCAAAAGAAAACTCCGAACCTGTCCCGTACCGGCTTTCGATTTTGAGTGAGCTCCCCATCATGGCCAGAAGCTTTGTCACAATGGATATGCCAAGTCCGGTTCCTTCAATATGCCGGTTCTTCTTTTCATCCACGCGTTCAAAGGAGATGGACAGCTTGCCGATATCCTCCTCCCGGATGCCGATGCCGGTATCCTTCACGGCAACCCGGATAGATCCCGTCCCGGAATACACACCCATGTTTTTCATACTGAGAAGCACAAACCCCTCTTCCGTGTACTTCACGGCATTGGTGAGCAGGTTCATGATAACCTGACTGATCCTTACGTCATCTCCCAGGAGCTTTGACGGAATGGTTTCATCAATATCGACCTTAAAGGTAAGGTTCTTCTCCCGTGCCCGCTCACTGATCGAATTGACAAGTCCGTCCACGAGTTCTCTTGTTTCGAATTCCGCCGGTACCAGGTTCATTCTACCGTCTTCAATCTTGGAGAAGTCCAGAATCGTATTGATGATGGACAGGAGCGTTGTTCCTGCGCTCTTGATATTTGTTGCATACCCGATGGTTCCCTCCTCCTTCGATTCGTGGAGGATCATCTCGTTCATACCCAGGATAGCATTGATCGGCGTCCGGATCTCATGGCTCATATCCGCCAGGAAATTACTCTTTGCTTTGTTGGCACTGTCCGCAGCGGATTTCTCCAGCTTCAGCACCTTCGCTTCGTAATCCTTCTTCCGCTCGATTTCCTTCATCTCTTCCATTCTGGCGTAGGATTTCCGTTCTCTCCGATAGCCGATCAGATAGAAGGAGGAAATCAGTACATAGACCGTTGCCATAATCAGAATGCTGGCGATCAGCAGCTTCTGGGGTGTTGCATAGAGCTCTGAATTTTTGATGATGATCACAAGATGCCACTGATCCATGACCTCATCCACAAATACCGTGCACTTTTTTCCATCGATCTTCGCTTCGAAGTTTCCTTTTCCGACCGCAAGTACCTTTTGGAAGAGATCATGCTCCTCAGCAATCTCATCGTAATTCTTTCCGTTTTCGCTTCTGTCCTTATGCGCAATGACCATGCCGTCATGGTTCACAATATAACCGTAGCCATGACCGTTGATCTGGATATCCTCAACGATCTCCTGCACCCCGTTCATGGTAAGATCCAGTGCAAGCGCGCTTTGACCGTCGGAAAGTGCCCTGCCGATGGAAATGATCACATTTCCGGTCTGGGCATCCACATAGGGAGAAACGATCACAACATCACCGTCTCCGCCTATGGTTGTTTTATACCAGTCCCTCTCGAGCGGATTGTAATCGTCAGGCGGAACCCAGCCCACGCCATCCACATAGGTCCCCCGGATCACACCGTAGATACCGGTGTAGCTTTCATCAAACTGTGCTTCCGTTCCCTCGGACTCTCTGGTGATGTATTCGACAACCTCTTCATCCGAGGCACCGCTTCCCACCATGTGGTCCACCGTATCCGCAGCAACCCAGAGAACGCTCTTCGCTGTATCGATGTAATTTTCCAAATCCGCCGTGATTGCCGTGGCCTTATCATCCCCCAGCTCCTGCACCGATGAGAATGCGGTTCTGAAAATGGCTCTTGCCGTGAACACCACAAGAAGTACCATCAGGATGAAGGTAAAGGTCAGCGTAAAGGCCGGCGTTTTCCAGTTACTTTTCATAAAAACCTCAGTTTTCTATCCCCGGTAAACAAAAAATAGCAGATTTCTTATAACTTCTTCGTAAGTATAATTGCAAAATCCGAATATATCAAGTATTCTATTATATGCAGATTCGTATAAAGGAGTATCCAAAATGGCTTATCACATTGCTGTTGTCGATGATGATCAATTTAATACAATGGTGGCGGTCAATATTCTGACCAAAAACGGCATGGAGGTGACTTCCCTCTCCTCCGGTCCGAAGCTTCTCAGCTACCTTCGGGAAGAGGTACCCGACCTGATCCTGCTGGACATCATGATGCCGGAAATGGACGGTTTTGAAACTCTGGAAAACATCCGCCGTCTGGAAGAAGAAATGGACATGAAGGAAATCCCGGTCATCTTCCTGACCTCCGAGGATGATAACGAATCCGAAACCCGCGGTTTTGAAATGGGTGTCTGCGATTATATCCGCAAACCCTTTGAGCCCGCAGTTCTGATCAAACGGATCACCAACGTCCTGAAGCGGCAGGAACTCATGTACAAATTCTACGAGGAAGCTACCGTCGATAACCTGACGGGGCTTCTGAATAAGAGTGCAGTAACCAGCAAGCTGGAGATGCTCGTGCGGCGGAAGCCCGGTTATCTCATGATGATCGACCTGGATGCCTTTAAGCTCGTAAACGATATCTACGGTCACAGTGCCGGCGATAAGATTCTGATCAGCTTTTCCATCCTGCTCTCCGGCTTCCTTGGTCCGGATGATATTGTCGGAAGAATCGGCGGCGATGAATTTGTAGCCTTCTCCGTTTTCCTGAAGGATGAGGCGGCGATCAGCGACTTCTCCGCAAATCTGAACAGTGCACTTCTCTCCGATGCGAAACGCATTCTGGGTGAGGATATGGATATCCCGCTCGGTGTATCCATCGGCGCGATCCACCTTTCCGGCCAGGGCGAGGAATATCTCGAATCCCTGAACCTTGCGGACAAAGCACTGTATCATACCAAAAGCAACGGTAAGCACGGCTATTCGATCCATCAGGACAGTGCCGAGGATGATACCCCGGTCATGGATCTCAAAACGCTTTCCATGATCCTTTCCGAGCGGAATGAATCCTCATCCGCCCTGAAGCTGGACATGTCCTCCTTCGTCGGCGTATACCGTTACGTCATGCGTTACATTCTCCGGTACCATAAGAGTGCATGTAAAATTCTGGTTACCCTGTCACCTGCAGATGAAACGGATCTTATGCCGGTGTCTTTGGACGATGAAGAATCCGAAGACGTTTCCGTGCCCCATTCCACTTCCGCAGACGGCGGGGCGGGCATAGATCTGTCAATTGATGATCTGTATGACGCCTTCGGCGACCACGTCGGAAGCATTCTTCGGAAAAGCGACCTTCTGATGCAGGTCAGACGAAACAGCTACTTCATTATCCTGACGGATATCATCGCCGATGGTGTGGAACAGGTTGTCGGCAACATTCTCCGGAGCTGGCGGGAAAAATACGGCAACACACTCAAGGTTGATTTTGAAACAGAATTCCTGGATACCGAAAAACCGAAGACCAGTGTCGATGACAGACTCTGGGTTGCCGTGGTTGACGATGATGCCATGAACCGCAAAATGGCCGAACGGATCCTGACGAAAAACGATCTGGATGTTACCACTCTCTCCTCCGGCGAGGAACTTCTCGAATTTGTGAAAACCAACCGTCCGGACCTCATCCTTCTGGATGTGAATATGCCCGGCATGGACGGCTTCGAAACGCTGACAAAGCTCCGCGCAGAGGAAACCGAAATCGCGGATATCCCCGTTGTCTTCCTCACCGCGGAAAATGATATCAATACCGAAAAGAAGGCTCTTGCCCAGGGCGCAAAGGACTTCATCCGGAAGCCCTTCATCCCCGAAATTCTGACCATGCGCGTAAGGCAGATTGCCGAACTCCTGCGTCTGCAGAAGCATCTTTCCGAAGAGGTTGCACGGAAGACCAAAGAGAACGAGCAGCTCTTCCTGAACGTCGTCAGCTCTCTGGCCGGCGCCATCGATGCGAAGGATACCTATACCAACGGTCACTCCAGCCGTGTCGCTGAGTATTCCCGGGAGATTGCCCGCCGCTACGGCTGCACCATGAAGGAGCAGCGCGACATCTACATCATCGGCCTTCTGCATGACGTTGGCAAGATCGGGGTACCGGACTCTGTGATCAATAAGCCAGGCGCCCTTACCGATGAAGAGTTCGAATATATCAAGCGCCATCCGGTCATCGGGTCCCAGATTCTGAAAAACATCAAGGAGATGCCGAAGCTTTCCATCGGCGCAAGGTGGCACCATGAACGGTACGACGGAACCGGATATCCCGACGGCCTGGCCGGCGAAGAGATTCCCGAGGAAGCAAGGATTGTGGCCGTGGCAGATGCCTACGATGCCATGTCCAGCAACCGGAGCTACCGCCGGAGTATGCCGCAGGAAAAAATCCGGCGTGAGATTGAAAAGGGAATCGGCAAACAGTTTGACCCGCGTTTTGCGGAGATCATGCTCAAGATGATCGATGAGGATAAAGATTATACCATGCGGGAGATTTTTACCGGTTCCGACAATAAACAGGCATAAAAGGGGGAAACGGATATGCTGCAGTTTTTCGGGCGGAATTCCGCCTTTTACCGGGAACAGAACAGCGCGTTCTTTATCGACGGACCGGACCTCGTGATGATGGACTGCGCCATGAGCGCCTTCCACAAACTGGTTGCCATCATGAATCAGACAGATGATTCAGGCACAGTAACCGCTTCTGATATAAGCAGTTCTTCCGCTGACCGGGATGCGCTTCCGAATCCGGAAACCATCAAACGGATCACGATTCTCGTGACACATACACACGGAGACCACATAGGCGGCATACCAATGCTGATCTTCTATGCCTACTATGTCTGGCATATACCCGTTACCGTGGCAGCCCCCTCCAAAGAGGTGGAGGATGACCTCCGGTATCTGATTGAACGGCTGGAGGGTTGCGAACCGGAAATGTTTACACTGACACTCGCCGAAAGCCTGAAATGGGTCCGGGCAGTCATTCCGACAGAGCATACGCCCACTCTTTCGGGCCGGTGCTTCGGCTACTCGCTTGCGCTTCCGGACGAAACAGCGGTCTATACCGGCGATACCTGCACGCTGGAACCCTTCCTGCCGTATCTGGATACGGACTTTGCAGAGCCGGTCGGGCACACGAATACCTCCTCCGTTTCGGAAATCAGACAGGTAAGCCTGTATACCGAATCCGCAGTCTTTCGTTCACCGGTACATCTCTGCATCGATGACATCCTGCCCACAATTACGGCCCTGACCGAAAAGGGCGTCCGGGTATATCTGATGCATCTGGATAATGAGGAAGCCATCCTGGAAAAGATCAAAGAAACCCGGATCCGGCTGGCACCGCTTGTGTAACGCAAAAAAAGCAAATGCAATTGATTTAGATTCCAAGGGGGAAACACCATGAATGCTGAAAAAACCTTATCCGATATTTTTTCCGTATCCGATAAACTGTACCGTACCATGAGCTGCGCCGCAGAAACAGACCACTCCTCGATTTTTATGCAACTGACCGAGCTGGGCCGGATCCTTACGGAATCCGATCGTGCCAGTTTCTGGAAATGGGACAAGCACTCCCATACGCTCTGGACCACAGCGGCTACCGGCACAGACCGGATCACCATCCCGGATACCACGGGACTTGTCGGAAAATCCCTTTCGCAGGGACGCGTGATCGTAACCAACGATCCGTATCATGACCCGGATTTCAACCAGGCCGTGGATAAGGCCACCGGCTATGTGACCCGCTCCATCCTGACCATGCCCGTTGCCAATATCAACGGCGAATATATCGGTGCCTATCAGGTGATCAACAAACTCGGCGGAGACGGAAAGTATGACGAAGCGGAGGACTGCCGCCGCCTTTCTCTTGCAGCCATGATCTGCGGTCTCGCCCTGGAATCCGATGTTTTCCTGGAGGAATCCCACACCGATAAACTGACCAAGCTCAGAAACCGCATGGGCTTCTTCCACGATTTCGACCGGAAATACAACGCTGTGATCCGCGATCCGAAGCGGATGCTTTCCCTCTTCATCTGCGATATCGATAAATTCAAATCCGTAAACGATACCTACGGCCACAACGCCGGCGATGAGGTCCTGCAGCATGTGGCGGGTATCCTGACCGAAAACTGCCGGCCGGTGGACGGCATCTACCGCTGGGGCGGTGAGGAGTTCATCATGATCATGACGGATATGGATATGGCCAGTGCTGCGGAAAAGGCAGAGGATATCCGGAAAAAGATCGAAGCGGCTGTCTGCGATACCTCCGAGGGCTTCTCCATCCGCCATACCATGAGTTTCGGCGTTACCGCCTTTGATCCGGAAAAAACAATTGAAGAGAATATCAGCACGGCGGATCAGAAGCTGTATACCGCCAAAGAAACAGGAAGAAACAGGGTGGTCGTCTGACCACCCTGTTCCATTCTGTTTCTTTCTTCAAAATCTCCCACTCAGGAAGCTGACTTTTCAGTTTCTTCTTCTACCGTTCCCAGTACCTCGTAAACCATGACGCCGTTACTCTTTCCTTTGAGCGGAATCTGGCCGATCTCATTCACCCGAATTCTGTCCTTTAATCTTTCATAAAGCACATCACTGATCAGAACCTGTCCCTTCTTCGCATTGGCCTCCAGTCTCGCGGAGGTATTGACCGTATCTCCGATGGCCGTGAAGTCCATTCGGAAATCACAGCCTACGTTTCCGACAACGGCAGGTCCGCAGTTCACACCCACACCGAAGCCAACGCTCCGGCCGTATTTTTCAAAAAGCTTCTTCTCGAGTGCTTCTCCGCCCCGCACAATATCCAGTGCCGCAAGAACCGCCTTGTATTCGTAATCCGGAAGATCAAAGGGTGAATTGAACACCGCCATAGTCGCATCACCGACGAACTTGTCCAGCGTACCGCTGTTATCGAAGATGGCCTTCGTGGTCAGGCTCAGGTACTCATTCAAAATCTCCACAACCGTTTCCGGCGGAAGCGCCTCGGACATCGTGGTAAACCCTCGGATATCCACGAAGAGCACTGCGATATCCCTGTTCTCACCGCCTAAGTTGATTTCAAAATCGCCTGTTTTGGCAATTTCCTCCACAACCTGCGGCGCCACATATTTCCGGAACGCCTGGAGAATCTTTTTCTTTCTGGCCTGCTCGCCAAGATAATGCACCGCAAGCACGTAGACAAACGATATAATAGCCACAATGGGCAAATATACCAGACTGAAGGCAGTTCCGTGTTCATTCAGGATTACACCAATGAATCCGTTCAGACTGATAATGACCAGAAGCAGGATTACGCTCATCCAGACCTTCAGCTTACGGAACAAAAGATGCAGGAGCATCGCGATGATTGCGATAATAATCCCGTAGAGGTACGGATTTCCTTTTACGGCAAATCGGCCGTCCTGATAAGACTGCAGGATATTTGCATGAACCTCCACCCCGTACATCTGGCTGCTGCCGCCATTCGGGACCTTGAAATTATCCTGTAAGCCCGTTGCATAGGCACCAACCAAAACAATACTGCCGGCAAAGGTCCGGGGATCGATTCTGCCTTCCAGAACATCCACCAGAGAAACGCACTCATAATCACCCGGCTTACCGGAATAGTTGATCAGTGTCCGTCCGGTCTTATCGGTCGGAATTTCCTCCGGCGTAATTCCCTTCTTCTCGCAATACATCTCATAGATGACACGCGAAAACATGGAAACCTCTTCCCCATCCACTGTTTCCGACGGGAGGATACGGCGCACCGTACCATCCGAATCCTGTGCCACGTTGTCGTAGCCCATCCTTACGTTTTCCGCGAGCTCCGGATACGGCATCGAGATTCCGATTGCCGACCG
>Ga0310691_10004796_pt1 | contig 15055 bp, 11 predicted proteins | sample 176DNAGHGlowgp2_FD_203887 | JGI IMG/M metagenome (GOLD analysis project Ga0310691, IMG submission 203887) | Sheep rumen microbial communities from Palmerston North, Manawatu-Wanganui, New Zealand - 1766 DNA GHGlow gp2 (v2) (version 2) | ecosystem: Host-associated > Mammals > Digestive system >... | reverse complement strand
AATAAAATATATACAGACTTTACCAGAGGCTCTAAGTGTACCTCCTTGTGCTCTTCACCAAGGTATATCCGATAGTTCCAGCTGACAGTTAATTTAAGAAGAGGCTGTTCTGTGTGCATAAGGGAAGCTATCTCCTTTTCACTCAAGCCACAGTCCTTCAGTTTCTGTACCATGTCTTTCAATTCTTGTACAAGAGCGTTGCAAAGACCATTCTTTTCGTTGTCGTGTGTGTTTTTCATAGTAGGTTAGTTTTTGTTGGTTGTTAGCTTTAATCCTCGGTTCGATCACACATCTCACCCTTCAGTGAATACCTGCTTCTTAATCAGTCGGAGCAGGTATTCAACTGCCTTTGGCGCCTTTTCTCGTGCTGTCTTCAGTTTCTGAGCAAACTCCTCATTAGCGATGTCCGAGTTGAAGTCATCCACCAGCTCACGAGGGTCATCTGATGTTTTCATTAGGGACAATCCCTTTCGCTTCATTAGGAGGCGGAGCGATAAAATACCCTTGTCGTATTTAGGTCTTGCCTTTATCAGTTCCTGCATCAGGTTCAGTCCAGGATCGCCAATATACATTTCGTTGAGCATAGCTATCATGTAGAGAACCTTCGCATCAGGTGTTGACATATCGAATACGTCGCCCATCAATACATTCACAGCATCAGCCTCTTGGTAGCGTTCGAGTTTTGCAAGACAGCGTGACTTCACATACAATGCCTCCTGGCACTGATGCTGATCCAGCACACTGTCAGCATAGACTAAAGCCTGCTCATACTCACCTGCATAGAGGCTCAGCAAAGCAACCAAGAACTTGGGTGCCCAGTGGTCTGCTGCTTTTAATCCAGCCGGAACCTCATTGATGCACCCAAAGAGCTCTTCATCGCAGATAATGGTGTCGAGGAAACGCTTAGCTTGCTGCATAGCCTCCTTGATGTCACCATCCACAGATTTCTTCTGCACTAGCATCAGATATTGCTTAGCTGCTTCGTCGTATTTGTTGTGGGCAAGTAAATGATATACTGCCTTACCACTCTCTATCTCGTTGCTAATAACCTGCTCGTCATTGTAGCCACTGGCATAGGCCAGCACCTCACGACTTGTGTGGGCATACTGAGGTATGATGGCGCGTGAAAGATACAGGCCTTCCAACGAACGTACACGGCTCAGGGCTACATAGAGCTGTCCTGCAGCGAACATTCCTCTGCTCAAATCAAGGTAGAGTTTGTCGAAAGTCATACCCTGACTCTTATGCACGGTGATAGCCCATGCCAATCTAAGCGGATACTGGGTGAAGGTTCCCGTCAGTTCTTTCTTCATCTTTCGAGCCTCTTTGTCGTACTCGTAGTTATAAGATTCCCACGAGCAATTGGGTACAACGTAGGTATCGCCACTATCCGTTGTTACTTTTATCTCATCCTTTGAGAGCTTGCATACTGTGCCAATAGTTCCATTCGCCCAACGCTTCTGTTGGTCGTTACGAGTGAACATCACTTGAGCGCCCACCTTCAGTTTCAGCGTCATATCCACAGGTAATCGCTTCTCTTCGAACTTACCTGTGACAGTACCCTCATAGGTGTACTCATCAGCCTCAATCTCAGCGAGCTTCTTCTGATTTATATCATCAGCTGTCCTATTGAGTGATGCCAAGGTTATCACAGAACCATCCTCCTTAGTAGGCTGGCATACACGCTCATTTAGTCGCATCAGAATCTCTGGCGTTGTTTTGTTCATACGAATGCTCTCAAGAATTTTGAGGAAAGCCTCATCTTCCTGACGATATACTTTCTGGAATTCTATCTTCACCATTCGCATGCGCTTGATAACATCAGCCTTATAGAAGAAGCAATCATCAGCATGATAGAGGTCGTGCATCAAATCTCTTTCAACACCTTTCTTCAATACTGGAGGCAACTGAAACATGTCACCTACAAAGATGACCTGCTTTCCACCAAACGGTAGTGACGAGCGAAGTGTTTTACGCATCGTATAGTCGATTGCATCAATGATGTCGCATCGAACCATCGAGACCTCATCTATAATAATGGTGTCAGTATGGATCAGCGTCAGAATTCTTGCCTCGTTCATCTTGCCCATCGTGCCAGGCGTGCAGACATCCATAGGCAATCCGAAGAATGAGTGTATAGTGTCACCACCCGCCAGAATGGCTGCCACACCGGTAGGAGCCAGCATGATGAACTGCTTGTCCACCATCTTCTGCACGTTGCGGAGGAATGTGGTTTTACCTGTTCCTGCACGTCCTGTGAGGAAGAAACTACTGTTTGTGTTAGCAATCAGGTCATATGCCTGCAACTGCTGCTTGTTCTCTTGGTCAATCATGTTCTCCATAGTTATCGCTGTTCGAGTTTTGGAAGAATCTGGGTTAAACGTGTGTTGAAGTCTGGATCAAGGAAGCTCTTGTAGCATCCGTTGACCAGTTCAGAGGCCTGCGCTGCAATCTGCTCTACTGGAGTGCAGATACGCTGAGTTTTCATGACACCTGTCAGATAGTCCTTCACCATCAGTTCTGACTCCTGACGGATAAAAGCCTCGTTACGAAACACCTTGTCGTAGTCGCGCTTTTGGATCAGTTCCATCTTCTGCCCGTTGAATGCATACAACTCGATGCTGTCGATGTAGGTCCAACTGTGATACAAGCCCACCTTCTCGACGATGACGATACGATCACAGAAACGTATGCCAAGGTAGTAGCGGTGTCCGTTACTGCTCTCGTACTCGTCACAGATGAACATCTTCTGGCTGTTGTCCCATGTAGGGATATGTATGCGAGGACTGCCATATGTAGGCAGGATGCTGTCAAACAGACTCTTATTGATTGCTTTGGTCAGCGTTGCCATAATCTGGTCGGTTTTTGTGGTTGAACTTCGTGTTATCCTTGTCGCAGTCAGTCGCCCTTAGGCTAACTGCTTGCGTTGTGTCTCTTCTACCATGCCTCTTGCGAAGCTGGACAGTTCTTGGTCGCTAACGTGAACTCCCTGCAACTTCAGTTGCCCTTCCAGGAAGCCTTTCAGCATCAAGATGCTCTGCTCCTTGGCGAAGTACTCAGAGAAGTCGCGCCAGTCGCTGCCGCCCCAATACTTCTGAGCTATGAGCTGTGCCTTCTGGCCGTCCCAGCAGAACAGCTTGATGCCGTTCAGGAAGGTACGGGCGTACCCCTGACCTATATCGTAGTACACGGCCAGACGGTTAGAGAACCGTACTGCCTGGTAGTACATGTTTCCTGCTGCGCTAGTGTAGCCCAGTGTCAGGTACACGTTCTTCGCGGCATTGTAGGTTAATGACTCGCCCGAGAGGGCCGGAAGCGCCTTTGCGGCAATGATCTGAAGTGCTGTGTTTGTCATAGCTTATCAGTTTTTAAGGGTTTGACTTTTAGTTTGTTGTTGACTTTTAGTTTTTGTATTGCGATGCAAAGTTATGATTATTCTGAGCATCTTCCAAATCATTTTGCCAATATAATGGTTCCAACTCATTAGGAACAATTACCTTGTTTTTCCGATGGACTGTCTGAGCCAGACGCTTCTCGACGATCCTGCGAAGAATGCGACTCTGTACGCTAGTAGGCTTCACTTGACTTTTTGGGGTCAGATTGAAAAGAAGGTAGTCATACACTTCTGCATTCATCACGTTAGTTCTGTTGTCACTGGTTGTTTGGTTGTTCTTCATAGTTTTGTGGTTTTGGGGTTAGTACAGTGGTTTGGGGTTGCCCCCATCCCTATATCTCAGCAGAGATGGGTGGCAGTGGGTAGAGAGTCGAGTTCAGAAGCACGCAAGTTCTGCCTCATATGCCAGTTCCTCAAGGTACATGGCATCTGCGGCAGCTTCCAACTCAGCCTCGTATGCCAACTCCTCAAGGTACATCGCATCTGCAATGGCCTCCTGCTCTGCCTCGTAGGCGAGCTCGTCCAGCATCATCTGATCCAGGATGGCGTCTTGCTCAGCCTGGCACTCAAAGTCCAGTTGCAGCAACTGCTCCTCGATGGCCTCCTGTTCCATCTGGTTTGCGAGCTCAGCCAACTGCATAGCTATTGAGCGGTTATTCACTTGGGCCTGAGCCCCTTCGTTTGTGTTGGTCATCTGTTTTTTCATGGTTAGGTCAGATTTAGGTTGCCACCACTACGTTTTACAGCGTCAACTCTGGGGTGGTTTCAGAGATTGACGCTGCAAAGTTAAGACGATTTCAGCAAGAAAAAAAGAATTATTCCCTTTATAATTGTTCCAAGCCTCAAGAACAATTCCATAGACCCTCAAAGGTCTAAGCAAACCATTATTCGTAGAGTTTTGCCATGTTCGTCACCCTCTCTCTAAAGATTTCGCGAACCTCTTTCGGAGATACAATTTCCAGTCCATCTCCCATCTGTAATATGCGCCCTATAAACTCATTGTTTACTTCGACATTGACAGTGAACTCCCCATAACTACCATCCTCATGCTCATCAAAAGGAAGAACTGTTTCCTGAGTTTCATGGAGTTTCTTGGTCTCCATCAGCCTATGTATATATAATGTATGCGCACGAATGTGGATTGTTTCAGGAGAGCAGCCTTCATAATGACTTACACCGACCAAATTCTTGAAGAATGACTCATAATACCGTTCTGGCGCACAAATAAACTCCTTGTTGTACACCTCTCTTGGCTTCTTCGCAATTCTGTCAAGCGCAAGATCAATTCCCTCTGTCTCCTGTTCCTCTGCAAAGCCGAGCAAATGCCAACGTCCATTATATTCCTTCAAATAATGAGGATGGAAAGTAAGAGTTGTGACTTCTTTTTCATATGGTTTGTAGTCAATAGAAAGAACTTGATGATTTTTGATAGACTCATATAGAATTGGGAGGTAATCAATATTAGTCTGATGTCTGTCTACATCAGAACTTATCACTTGTTCTCCCTTTTCTGTCTTCGTTTTGATAGATAATAGATCCTGACAGTCTGCAAAATAATATTCCAACCACGTCCAAGGAAAGAATCCTGCAGAGTCCTGACAAAACTCCCAATATCGCTTCAGGTCTTTAATAACCCTTGCGTTTATCATCGCTTCAAGAGGATTGTCGATTTCTCCTATATATCTGAAACTCTTATTTCGATTATTACCTTGTTCTTCTATACAGCCTTCACCTACCTCGTTAATGATAGCATGGTATACATCACGGAAAGCTTTCCTCAATTCACCGTATTTGTCATAATTGGAAACATTGTTAGACAACTCCTCCGACGAAGACAATCCAAGATGATATGCCATAATATCTGCATAAGTTATCCATTGGCGACTCATAAGTTGCTTGTAAACCACCCGTGCAAATATTGCATAAAAACTATCGCCATCAAAAATGTTAGTGCGTACCATTTATGCTCTATTTATGAGGAATTGCTCTATTCTTTCATTAATTTCATGACAATATTTCTTAGCGAGTTCAATACGAGCTTGAGGAATACCAGTATTGTTGTGTGCCTTAATGTTACGAACCTCGTTAATTGTATAGAACTTATTGCGCCAATTATCATCCCACGTATTTCCAAAAACAGGTCCAAACCAATGCCACTCGCGTCTAAAGAATATTTCTGGCAAATCAGATGGATCACTATAGTCAATAAGAGAAGATGACATATCAGGATATTTGTTAAGATTCTTTGTCATCTTATCCCTCATAGAATCGAACCTTCCTTTTGCAGTGTATCTTGGATTCGCATCCATTTCAAAGCCATTTGCATACTTTGTCTCTAGATGATTTATCATCTTGGTTTCATCACCTTGATACATGTCATCACAAAAACATTTTACAATCTTTCTCATGTTTCCTTCAGCTTTTGACCACTCGTCGCCAAATGGCAACATGTATCGTTTTAGATTCATCCATTCAGTAAAATATCGAGATATGGCTATTCGTATTGGACCGTCTGCTTCGGTTAGAATTTGCTCCTTATTAATTATACCATATCGTTCTAACTCAGAGAGTTCTTCTTTTGGAATGTTTTCATCCGGCCCCCATGTTGATAAGATTAGTGAACGTAATAATTGCCATTTTTCCATATCACGCCATACAGCCCAATTAAATTCATCATGTAATTCGTTGACTGTTTTTTCACTTAATCTCAAAATATTCCCCTCAGAATTATCATATAAATAATTATAAGATTCATGTTCAGTCCAATATGCTCCGTTAAGTAAATTAAGTAAGCAAGGATGGTTGCCTACATAATAAATAACTTCTTGTATATACTTCTCAGAGATATTACAACCGATTTTATTAGCGATGCTCTTCCAATATTCATTCATATCTTCCTCGTTGAACATCGTGAGTTTGCAACCATTAATGAATATAGGAGCTAAAGTGGAAACATCAGAATTCACTGCACCTTCAACCTCTCTTTCAATCCTTTCGACCATCCTTCTAGATGCAATAACAGCCCTTATCCCATAGTCAGCGCTACTAAACAATGTCCTTAAGTTACCAACTGTTCCCTTGGTCGCAATTGTAGAAAATTTATCGAATTCATCTATAAAGACTAATCCTAAAAAACCAGCTACTTTCATGCTTTTTGCAACTGAGCAAACATACTCATAGTCTATATTATTGTCGTCAATGCCTTCAAATTCTAATTCTTCCTCAAAAGTAACATATTTTTGATTTTCGCTAAACTTCCTTTTAAGTTCTTTACGAAGTTCCTTCCCAATCATTCTCCACATCGATTTTGAGTCATCGCACTTATCCAAAGATATGATGACAACGATTAAATCAAGATTATAATGATTCTCAAGAACCATTTCTCTAAAAGCCTTCAGTAAAGACGACTTACCAATTCTTGGTAGCCCTACAACATGATAGTTGCATATTTTATTAGGATAGACAACATCACGATGCATTTTCGCCAAAACCATTTTGCGACCTACAAAATCCTCCCCTACAGCTTCTTCTGATGGCGAAGCAAAAGGATTTCCAATGAATGTTTGATTTTGACCGTTTGTTAATTGTTCAGTATCCATTTTACAAATAATTTTACATTAATTGAATAACCTTCATCTTGTTTTGAAATAACTCTACGAGCATATAAATTGTCTAGTACACTTTTCAGCTTATCTTGGGAGAAATCGACATTTAAATCCTCCATGTTCACATGACCTCCAGCACGAGTGCGTTCTGCAATCGCCTTAAGTACTTTTATGTTATCTGCTTCATTAAAATCTGACCCGTCAGCCTCTTTAGTAAGGCACTCAAATGTTGATGGTTCAAGTCGATGCGTTCCTGTACAAAGGTGTTCTGCAACTGTTTCTATTTCTTCCTTACCAACAACATTAGTATTTTTTTCAAAGTTCAAAAAGTCAACGAGTTTAGCACAGAAAATCTGAGTAAAGAAGGCACTTCCCGAAGTATAATCGTAAATGAGTTCTTCACTGTGATTGTGAAATTTGACACTTTCTATCGGATTCTTAATTAGCTGAAGGGCCTCCTCCTTGTTGAGGTACGAAAGAGGTTCTTTACTAAACTTATTGAAATAGTTAGATGCATAACTTTCGTTCATAAAATGTGGAAATGTATCTTGAGCTGCAACTATAGCTTGCAGATTAATACCTGGTGTCTCAATAAGCGCAATCCATCTTCGCATGAAATCATCCTTAACCCTTCCTTCTTTTATTAATTGATATAGGTATGTAAACTCGTCAATAAATATAACGAAGTGAGAGTCTTTAAGATTATCTATAGTATTAAGATGCTCAATAAAGTCCCCTAACGCGATGAAAGCATCATGCTCTTCACTAAAGAACTTTGAAACCACGAGTTTATTTAGTGTTCCAACTCCATGATTACGAATGCCTGGTAATAAATTTTTTGCAATTGATTCAAGTATCCATCTCACGGGATTTAATTCATCTGCAGGCAGTCCTTGCAAACTAAACTTGCCACAAATAATAGAATTAGACTCGTCAGATTCCAATCTTCCTTTAATTTGATTAAGCAATGAACTCTTCCCAGAGCGTTTTTGTCCATATATAGCAATCTGATTCTTAGTACCTGTCAATATGGCTTCTTGGATATTTCTGATGATATTGTTTCTACCATAAAACATCGTATCACCAGGCTCTAATTCTTCACCTCCGGCACATTGCCTGAATTTATTCTCAATTTCAGTAAATGATCTGATTTCGAGATTTATAGTTTTATAAATATTACTAATCTTTGAAATCCGTTGATCGGTGGCAATATAAATATCGTCATACTCAATCTCAAAATTTACCTCCGCAATCTTTTCTTCAACAGCAGTGTCACACAGATGAAGTTCAATGTTAATCAACCTTTCTTCACCAGCAGAGAGTCGTACATCAATGTTAATATCATTATCTTCTACTAAATCATCGCCAGTGACTTTTAAACTGCTAATATGAACACTACGAGCACTGTCACCAGAATTTCTAATTTCAACTTTTAACTCTGTAGAATTGGTGTCTTCCATTCCGACGGACTCCAAGATATCAATACTAATTGTGGGATTTACCCTTTGTTCTATTTCTGCAAATTTATCATGAATACTTTTCTTCAATAATTTCAATGCAGGCAAAATTGTTTCATATCCAATTTCCGAAGGATGAGATGAAAGATTGGGAATGACGGCATCAATCTTTTGAATGATATTATTATACGCATCAAGAATCACGTTATATTTTTGGCCCGTATTAAAGTCTGTTAAATAGGAGACTATCTTAACAGAATCGTTCTTAACAACATTCTTTTCATTATCAAGCAGTATTGTTGTTGTCTGAAGATACAAAATGAAAGACATGAAGTTAAAAGCCGGATTTGCAAAAAATTGGGAGTATCTTTTTTTAACCTCATTCACAACAGTAGGGAATTCTTCAAAAGCATCTGTATTTTTTCCAATCTTTTCATATTCACTGATAATTCGATTCTTTATGTCAGTATTTGACTCCGCAAGCAAAGTTAATTCTAATGTATTATCAACTTCGTTTGAGAGTATATTTTTCAACAAATCTTCGAATTTATAATGATTGTCTCCTCTCATGTACATATCATCTCTTCGCATGTACATATCAATTTCTGAAGCAGAATAATCGCCAAGTGTCATTAGATATAATCCTACTGTACGATCAAAACCATTTTCAATAGTTTTAATTCTATATGCTAATCGGAGTAAATATCTTACATCACTATACCTATTTTCGTCCCCTATAGCTAATAAATTCTTTGCACGGTTGGTAAGAAACTTCGTTATATCATCTTTTGGATTATACTCTTTAGGATGGAAAGCAAGCTGAAGCTTCATCATTGTTAAATATAACAAATCATCAGCACCATTCTGTTTTATATTATCATTTAATTCTTCGATATAATCCTCCTTATACAAGCCTGTTCTTATAGTATCTTTATCTGGCGTAATACCATTAAAGTCTTTATTAGTAAGAATAATGTCTCGAACATAGATTGGCATAAAGGGGAAGGAATGCCCTGATATTTCAAGACACTTTGCCAATGTATTTTCGTTTATTTCTATTCTACTAGATAAAGTGTCAATCGACTTGAGCAATCCTTTGAAATATTTAATTTTTCCATTTTTCCCTTTAAATACTTCTAATGCTTTTTCTATCAAGTGTTTTGATACGCCATACATTTTATGAGACCTGGCATAACTAGATGAACGTAAGAACAAATTATAACACTTTGTCGGATCTTTTTTTACTACCTCATCAATTAAATACTCTATTGCTATTGCATATTCTTCTGGAGAAAGATTATCTGCAAATAGTTTTTCTACATCATTTGGAGAAAAAGGTGCCTTTGAGTTAACTCCAACTTTGTAAAGATAGTAAACTAGTCCTTTGGTGTCATCATTTGTTTCCGAATGATAATTATCGAAATCTTCAATGTGTTTTTTTAAACGAGTACATGTTTTAGGATCATAACGAAACTTTTCTATTAAATCTTCAACAACATCTCTAGTACATTGTTTATGAACACAAATAGCAATTGGTTGTCCTTGATTATTTTGTCCCAGGGAATAAATAACTTCACCTCCGATACCAGGTGCATCAATTATTCCTGCATAGGAAACTAGTTCGGCTGTTTTGAAATACAAATTACTATCCTGGTTATTGGGTTTTATAAAGCCATAAGAGGATCCCATCCTAATTATTTTTCCCATAGAGGGAAGCAAGTCATTGTCGCTATTGATTGTAATAGAATCATTTGAATCTGCCACAACAATATTATTTGTGTCTGTACCTTTTCTCTTTTTAGATGTTAAATTTTCAGTCAAATCTATTTTTCCAATAATCTTTGGACCTTGAATTGGTGTGATTTCGGGCTTGTATATTTCTTCAGATATGGACGAGTGGGAATTATCTACCTGACTTATTTCATCATCCGAATGGTCCATGCCAATATCTTCGAAAGGAGCCTCGTGTTCTTTAAGGATTTCATTTGATGATTCCATTTCGACTTCATCACCATTTTTTATGTATTCTTCTATTTCATCAGATGACGAAGTTGAAGAGTACATAATACTTTTTAGTTGCCGTCTGAGTTCCTTTATTTTTACAAGTGACTCTGTATGACCGATATTTTTCATCACAAAAGTCAACAAAAACAATATTTGACTCTTTTTAAAATCTGATACTTTATTTGAAGATGTCAATAAATTCTCCAAAACCTCATAGAGTTCATAATACGACATCTCCATTATTACCAAATAAGCTTTTTCTTTTTTTAACGAGGAAACAAATACCCTTTGACCTTTAACCAATTTTTCTTTGTTGTACCCGATTATAGAGCCTTTATAACAGGAGCCTGTATTACTGTCATCTGTGGTTAACCATATCCTCCTACTTTCCACCATGGTAATGGTAGCATTTGTAACGATTGTTGAAGAAGAGTATAGACCTTCCGCTATCAAAATATCCTTTATGATGGCACAAGCAAAAGAAAGGTCAATAGAAGTGACATTATTAGAGGAGAAATGTGATTCAATACTTGAGATAGCATTACATCTGATTCTAATTGAAAAATTATCATTCAGTTCAAGCTGAACAAATTGGCTATTAAGAATTACAACCTTTCCACTTTTTAATACTCCATAGGTATTTATTTCCACATTATCACCAAGTTGAACTCCATTTAAAATATCAAGAGCATCTTGATTTCTTTCGACATTTTTTGTAATATAAGAAAGATTGGGTATATCGTCCAAAGGGAATCTAAGAAAAACCATAGTATTTCCCACATTTCGCCTTTGCAATGAATTACCAAATATTGCCTCTAGGAATAATATAAGTTTAGAAAAACCATATAACGAATAGTTAATTCCATTAGCTTTAAGCTTTGGAGCGATTTTAGTCAAATCAAACCATCCGTCGGGGTCTGGAGTGCAAGTTTTACTAATAATTGTGAGAATTTCAGTTGCAACAGATTCCCTTTCTTCATCAGACAAAGTGCTTATTTCAGTAGAAACAGCATTTATAGACGATATGTCATCTTTACTAATGTCTTTATCTTGGTATTCGCTATCAATGGATTCCGATGTCTCGTGTTCAACATCCATTTCATCTATAGCAGGTGTTTGTTTTTCTATGACTTCTTTTATTTCTATATCATTTTCAAATGATTTTATTGCCAAATTCATTAATGGTTGGGCGATTTTTTGGAGACGAATGCCTGGCCAACTAATTGGGCTGGCATAACTAGCTTTAAGAATTTCACTTGTTAAAGGAACATGATGAAAACTAAACACAACATCATCATATTTTAAATACAAGCAATATTCTTCTTTGTTGTAATAATATGAAACATCATTATTCTTTAAAGCGTCAATGACTGCTACCAATTTTGCTGCATTTGTTTTTATTAGATCATAAGACAAGCTGTCTTTGAACAATTCTGTCTTTATGGCCGCATTTAACAGGTTTAAAGCACATAGCATTAGGAATACCTCATCCTCATTCTTCGGATGAAGATATAAGACGACGTTAATTGCCTTCTTTACCATTTCTTCGTTTATGGGCAAACTATCTTCCTGACCCATCCGATTGTACAATTCGATGACGCTATTGCTGATCTCATTCATAATTTTGTCTTATAATTAGTCTAAAATTTACCGCAAATATACACATTTTTATCAAAGTAGAGGTAGAAACACCAATAAAAAGGCTTGATAATTATCATTTTTAATATTTCCTGCTCACATTTGGGGAACAATTGTTATCTTTGCACAGCTTTTGCAAGCTCATACTGGTCTGGAAGTAGGCACGACCATAATATACCTACGTAACTAATTAACAATGGAATATGGATACTTTAGTTTTTAATAACTGCAGTTTCAATAACTGCGTATTCAAGGACTGTTAGATTGAGGTTATAAACTAGACGCCTCAATCTAACAAGATGACTCGATATGAGAAATGGTGCTTAGGCATCACTATTTTGAGTTTTATAGCTCAAGTCATCTCTATGATTCTTTGATTGAGCAGATAGTTCTTGGAGTGCATCAAGCCCTCCAAGTTTTTTGTATGCCCCATACATAAGCAAACAGGTATGTAACTATATTGTTCCAATACTCTTGCCTGCTCCTAAGCATACTCAAACAGCTTGCATGAGTATGCCTACACCATCTTCTTCGAACTATCTCCGAACCATATGGCTTCCTTACCCCTTGCAACTCCCTTCCTATCCCCTTGCTACGCTCCGTCTACACTTGGCCTATGCTCGCTATTTGAAAGATAGTGCAAATTAATCCCGGAAACATTACTGTTTCTCACAATAATTTAGTACCTTTGCAGACATATTCAGTAAGCTATGTATTACATCTGGACTGACGAAAGTGATTCTACAGGTAAGTACTACGCCAATTTCTATGGTGGTATACTCATCCGTTCTGAGCATTATGAAGAAGTGCTCCAAAGGCTTTCTGCTATTGTTAGAGAGGTTGGATTAGAAGGCGAAGAAATAAAGTGGCAGAAGGTTAACGAGTACACAGAAGAACGATATAAGAGAATCATGGATGTCTTGTTTAAATTGCTGAGCGAAGGGAAAGCAAAGATTCGGATATTCTTCCGCCATAGGCAATACAGGGCATTTGAATTGAATAATGAACAAAGGAGGCATGAATATCAGATTCTTTATTATCATTTCATCAAGAATGACTTTGGATTAATTTATAGCAACCCTAAAGAAAAGAACGTAAGGGTAAGATTGCTCATTGACGATATGCCACTAAAAGGACCTGATAAGGAAAGTTTTCTGAAGGCCATCTACCATTTAAATGATTTGGTTCAATTTCAAAAGGCCAATATACAAATTAAAGATGGTGATGTCGCAGAAGTCAATTCCAAGAAACATCTACCACTACAAGTGATGGACGTAGTTCTTGGGGCTATGTGTTTCCGTCTGAATGACAAACACAAAGAACGTGGCATTGACGGAAAGCGTGCAAAGCGGAACATTGTGAAAGAGAGACTTTACAAGCATATCTCCAAAAAGATCTTTGAATTGCACCCAGGCTTCAATATCGGCATGACAACACCTATCATAAAGAAGTCCGACTTATGGGAAGAGCCATATTTACACTGGAACTTTGTCCCAAAACGTTTTACGAAGGATAAGGAATTTACGAAGCATCATAAAAAAGAAACAGCCCCGTACAACCTACACGAGTGAGCTACGTCAACGTAACCTTTCAGTTGCAAAGGACTTATTTCTGGTTGCAAAGTTACAACATTTTTTGGAATCTCCAAAGAATTTCTTAGAAAAAAATGTTATCTCTCTACCATATATAGTTCCATCTGCTTCATAACAATCTCCTTTAATTGTTCTCTCAGCAATAAAGGAACACTTCAAGGTTCTCGCCATAGAGTAGGATGCGGCCTCGCAGTTCGCGATTAGGCTCAATCGTAAGCGTGACTTCACCATAATTGCCATCTTCATGTTCGCCAAATGGCAATGTTTCTTTCTGGCTATGATGTAAAGGCTTCGTCAGCAACAGCCCATGTTGGTATTCCGTCTTTGTGCGGATAACAACTATTTCTACTTGAGCACCTTTTTCGTGGGTCACACCTATAATATTCTTAAAGAATTCTGATAGAAGCCCTTCTCGGCTGGAATATATTCAACATCATCTACTTCGCTAACATCACCAACAATCCTGTCTAATGGTACATTATATGCCTTATATGGTTCTCTGTCAGCATCCCCAAACACAAACCATCGACCATTGTATTCCTTAAGATACTGAGGATGGAATGTTAAGACGAATGGCTCTTGCCCAAACCTCTGATAGGAGAATTTCAGGACCTGCTTATCAGTAATTGCTTTATAGAAGACAGGAAGGAGATGGATGTTCGTTAGGTTTTGCTCTAAACTAGAGCGAATAAGTCCGTCACCATTTTCTTCTTCCCTGTTTGTATCTAACAAGAGCTGAGTATTCTCAAAAAAGGACGAGAACCAGCTTGCCGGCATAATACCAGCTGATGCTTTGCTGAATGCCACATAGTCTTCCAGAGACTTCTGCACTATAGCTTTACGTTCTTCTGAAAGCGGATCATCTTTCTTGCCAATATAACGATATGCTCTTCCTTTACCAACCTTTCCATTGTCCTCAATACAATCAGAGTCGTAGGATCTTAATGCCTTAAGCACTTCAGGGAAAGCTTTCTTAAGTTCGCCGTAGCCCACTTCGCTGTTACATGATATCTTATCATAATAACCTTGTGGCCTTCCATAATATGCGGTAAGAACATCTGCGTAGGTTAAGAAATTGCGTTTCATTAATTCGTTGTAAATGCGATTAACGAACTCTGTTCTTAACCCAAAACCTGCAAAGATATTTTTAGTAGGCATATTCATAACGTTTAGGACACTGCAAAGATAATGCATTTATTCGAAACAGAGGTAGACTCCTGACATTTTTTTCTACTTTCGCAAGCCTTGTTTTCGTGTTTTACTTGGAACAGATGTTGGGAGATGAGCGACGTGCAAAGAAAGACTATCGTAAGGGTAAAAAGAATGGCTCGTATCGGGCTGAAATTGCTATGGAACAGCTGAAAG
>Ga0310691_10004794_pt1 | contig 15057 bp, 17 predicted proteins | sample 176DNAGHGlowgp2_FD_203887 | JGI IMG/M metagenome (GOLD analysis project Ga0310691, IMG submission 203887) | Sheep rumen microbial communities from Palmerston North, Manawatu-Wanganui, New Zealand - 1766 DNA GHGlow gp2 (v2) (version 2) | ecosystem: Host-associated > Mammals > Digestive system >... | reverse complement strand
AATACTTCTTTAACTATTTTAGACATATTTATAATTATCAATTTTATCTTAAATCTTTTATGATATTGAATTCTGCATGGATGTTGGAACCGCAAGTACTATCGCACCGGATACAGGACCGGAAGGAGACATAAGCCCAGGCAATGGAACCATAAGAGTTCCAGCATTAATTGTAATTGTCGCAGATTTAATATATTCATCAATAGCGGTTGCAATCTCTCCCGCACATGCCTGTGCTTTATTAGCGAATACTTCTATCGCATTATTCATAGAATAATCTGATCCGTCTCCACTGGCATTAACAGCGTTTTTCATGGCTTTATTCATTTCGGTCATAGCCGATTTCATAGCGTCGTAGATTGCGGATGCTATCTGTTTTTCTAGACCTTGCTTTATTAACATACCAACATCTTATTTTTTTTATAATTCACCACCCTCTCAAGTATATCATTGTTTCTACAACAACAAATATTATCGAATATAACAAGACCCCTCGCATCATATAATAATCCTTCGAATATCTCCAATGAAGATAAACAATTAATCACCGTATATTCGATTGCTTGTAACTCCAAATATTCGAAAAATCTTGTCTTGAGTTGAGATGTTTCAAATATGACATTTTTGTATTCTTTCACTTCCGGCAATTGTTTAGGTTCTGTTACAAACAAACAGTTATCTTCAAAAGATTCCTTAATTGAAGATACCCGAATATACGAATTAAGATCGATTATATTGCTTTGATTAAACATATAAATCTTGATTAGGAAATAGGAGACCCTGTTGATATATCTATTATATTATCCCCATGTACATCCGATAGTTTTTCAAATCTTTTCCCGATTTGAAAACGTTTGTTTTCAATAATTCTTATAACATGATTTAAAGACATGTTAGAAATAGCCTCATCAATATCTGTATATTCGTGTTCTACTACGAAATATCCGCGAGTATATTCACTCAACGTATGTGTCTCTTTAATTTCTTTTGGAGACATGCCACGGGTTATACCGAAATAAGAATCTTCGATAGTATATTTCTCCATGAAGGCCTTAATATTATCCGCAGAAGCTTCTCGTAAGGCAAGTCCCTCACGAATTAATTGTATATTACTTTTTGTTTGCATATATCTTATTTATATATTTCTTCTAATTCTTTTGCACAATTATTCAATTCCTTGAAATTGAGTTCGTCATAATCAAAATCTACACACCCGACAAATCCGATTGGGTTGTGATTTTCGTCTCGAAGAAGATTCGCGGCGAACTGTTTGATCTTGAATTTGAGACATCTTCTGTAAAGGATATCATCTACATCCTCTAATTCAGAATTGCCGTCTTCGTCTATTTTAAAATATATATAATCTTCTTGAGATATAACCAAAGGAAGATTGTCATGTACAAGGATGTCGCTGTTTTTATATATAGTTGTGTATTCTCGAAGATCTACGTTATTATGTCCTGGTTTGAATTTTTCTGCAATAATATCAAATTTACAATAAGGAATACCGCTTATCGATGTGCTGCCATTGTGGAAAGTCCCAAAAAAGATATGATCACACCCAATTCTCTCTCTATACAGTTTGAGAATCCTGTGGAGCCGTGGTGCTTGGTTAAACTGCTCCATGAGTTTATTAAAATGTTCCTGATCTTCCTCTTTTTTATTCGCTGTAATTTTATTGAGGAATGTATCTGGACCAGCATCTATTCTCTTATTTAATAAATCATACTGTGTATCTACCTTCTTATTAACAGTATCAATCCGATCATTAACATCATCAATTCTCTTGTCTACGTGATTCTCTAACTTCCCAATTGAATCATCTAGTTTTTTAGACGATACTAAATTTTTCTTCTTTGTTTTGATACTATCTACTATTATATATATTATCCCGGCCAATAAGAGACCGAGAATACCAAACTGGGACATTAATTCGACAATAACTCCTTCCATTATTCATATCATTTGTATGATATAAAAATAATCCAAAACTACTCAGAAAATTCGGGGTTGTAGTGTGCCATGAAATAAGCATCTGCTAAATCATCACACTTGAACCAGTCTGGGAGAGTCTGAGTGTTTTTATCAAGTTTCTTCCAAGACATAATCATGACATCTTTCTCAGCACTTCCATTACCTACAGCATATCGTTTCACTTCGGATGGTGATACTATATAGAATTTAATTTTGTGTTCGTGGAGTTTTATTCTTATCATTGCATTCAGAAAGGACAAATCCACAAGAGCTGCACCTTTCACACTACCATAACTCACGCCTTCCATTGTAGCGCTGTCTATGATATAATCGTGTTTTATTATATCTAATACACGAGACAATGTCTCTACCAAGACAAACAAATTTCCGAATTTGATAAACTCCTTCTCGTAATATTTATCTATGTCTTTTACAGACATCTTTTCATATTCTTCTATATTTATCCAATTTTTATCTTTAGCCCAATCCAGGGACTTTTTCGTTATCTTAGAAGGTATAATATAATATATATTAAAATCACTATCCACCCCAGACACACATACTCCAGTGCTGTTGATAGACGGATCGATACCTACTGTTACATGCCTTTTCATAAAATAATATCTTTAACTTGTTCTATAAGTTCATCAATATTATTTGTAAATACTTCTTTCCAATTGAGATTGTTTTTCTTTGCGGTTTCTCGTTTGAGAGGGTCACGGATTGTCCAAGTATTTACGCACTCATTATAAAAATCAGTATTTTTATCAACCCATTCGTTTAATGTTTTTATATCCTCCTCATCATTTTTATTATACGGATGTTTACCATGACTCCAAAACCCTTGAATTTCTAGATAAAGATCTTTATCTGGAAAATAAAAGTCACAATTAAATGGATATTCATTACTTTTATATTGAGTTTTATAATTCACATTATTATCTATCAACCACTGTTCAAATAATTCTTCTATTAATGATGTATTAAATGTTCCATTTTTTCTTTTTGTTAAATTTATTTTTTCTTTAAATTTTTCTTTTTTCATCACATTTTGTACACCGTATCGCTCTAAATTAGTATTATTTGCTTTTTCTCTGTATTCTTTTAATTTAGAAATATTATCAATACCATATTTCTCAATCATGGTTTGTTTTGCTTTATCTCTATTTGAATAATATTTATCTCCGTATCGTTCGAGTTTTGTTAATTCTATTTTTTTAATTACTTCGGGTATAAAAGAAACATTATTTACTCCATATCGTTCTTGACATGTTTGACGAGTTTTCTTTTGATTGGAAATATTATCTTGCCCATATTTTTTGATTTTATTATTTAACGATTTTTTAGCTATTTCTTTATTTTGCATTGGATTATCCACACCATATTTTATTTTACACGTTTTAATCATTTTCTCTTTAATAATATCTGATTGTATCGGGTGTTCAACTCCATATCTTTCTAAACATGTTTGTTTGTTTTTTTCAGTATTATTGTAATTAGGATCTCCATATCGTTCAAATTTAGTTTGCCTTGCCTTTTTGTTATTACTCAAATTACCTTTCCCATATAGTTCTTCTTTTTTCTTCAGTCCCTTTTCTTTTATCTCAGGATCATTGGTTTGACATTTAACAGAACAATATATCCTATATCCACGCGCGAAATCTATGTATTTTACTTTATTATCACAACACTTACATTTTGGTCTATCTATCATATTATGATAATACAAGTAAAGATATTCGCTGAATTTTTTTATAGGAATGTGTTTGTATGTATCTAATAAATATTGATAAAATTCGGGGTAGTGTTTTTGAATATAAAGTCTGCCTAAAAAATTTCCATTTAATTCTTCCATTTTAGGTATTTCCATATACTATTGCTTTACTTAATTTTTCAATTAAATAATAATAAAATATTAGAGTAAAATAAATAAAAAAAAAAGATTCACATATGTGAATCTTTTAGTAATAAGTAATATTGGGTAATTTATTGATAATTAACCGAGTGCCTCGACGTTATCAACTTTTGCGTTTCTGAACGAATCTCCATACTGCTTACCAGCGATCCCAAGACCCTTCTGATAATCAGGAGCACTATCCCAGTCTACATTCCAACGATCGAAGAATGGTTTGAATACTGCATCATACAATCTCTTCTTCTCAGCAAAGTCTGGTTGTTTCTTGATGTAATCTGCAATACCATGGAGAACAAAGAGTTTATCTCTTGTTACAGTATCCTTAATATCTCCCATGAAGGTTGATTTGAATATATCAAGAACGTAACTTGCAAGCTGATCATTCTTCTGGTCTGCGAGCCATGTAGCAAGGTTCTCAAACTCCTTCTCCGAAGGAAGACTATCTGCGTGAGATGTAATAATAAGCTGTGCAAGAGGAAGAGCAATCTTCATAAGATCCTTCGCGGAAATCTTAACACTCTTACCACCGTTCTGCCAGATATCACGCGTCACTCTATCGAAATCACCAATGCTGTGAATAACACTCAAGAATGCAATGAAACTATCAACAGCAGACATAGGAACGTACTTATTCAATACACGTCCGATAATATTTGTAGGGATGTCAAAGATGGTGAATCCTTGGAGGTCTCCGGTATGTGAGTACTCTGCGAGATCACGCATTGCATTCGTCCAAGCACGAGGAGTACACATAAGAGCAGTAGATGCTGCATTCTGGATATCCTCGTTAGGATCCATGTAGTAATACTTACCACCACTCATGTTCTCGGTCTCAGGAAGAGAAAGCCACTGAAGAAGAAGTGGAGACATGAATCCTTGCTTGTCTGCCCATTTCCTCCAAGTATGAACTGTTGGTTCATAGTAGACGTGAGCGAAACGGTTTAACATAGCGTTTCCAAGAGGAGCCTGACCGGAATCCTCATCCTCAGGACGGTTACTTGCACAGACTATACACCATCCACTACCCATCTGCCATCCGTTGAACTGTCCTTCATTGATAAGAGGGAGGCATACGTTAAGCACCTGCTGAGTAGCACGAGAGAGTTCGTCTATGAACAACATACCCTTACCGAGTGCTGCATCGAGTGCTGCATCCTTTGCAGGATCTCCAGTCGGGTGATATACAGGTAACCAGGTCTTAGGGACATCCTCTGCTTTCACCGCTCCTTCTCCAACCTCCACATACTTAGGAAGCATGAAGTTATCTGGAGTTTCATTAGAAAGAGTCTTAACTATAAGATTATAGTCATTACCAGCCTTCTTAAAGCCATCTACAACTGCGTTGAGGATAGCGGTCTTACCAATGCCAGGAGCACCCCAGATAAGGAGTCGGGCAAGTTTGGCTTTCTTGATGTGGCGTGTAATTTCATCCCTGAGTTCTGCATCATCTACAATGATGTTCCACTTAGCCTCAGGGTCTTCCGTGTGCATTTTCACTTCGTTGACGTTTGCTTTATGATTTTCACTTCCTTCAAACACCCCGTACTGATCCGCCCAATACTTAAAGGTGTCATTCTTACTATTACCACCGAGAAGTCCGAGAGCATCTTTTGGATTGGTGCGAAGCCCGGAGATCTTAGCGGCGTCTTTAGAATTATATATAAAAGTATGATCATCTTTAGCCAATCCTTCACGATATGCCACACCAGAGGTCATAGGAGTGATTGCTGGTTGAACCTCACCGTCATTAGAGATAGGGAGAACATAAGTACCAATCTTCACCACAAGTCCTCTCACCCATTGCCATACTTGTTTGAATTTGTCTTTGACAGCATCAAATACATCTCTTAATGACTCATCAAGATTAGCCTGCATTTCCTCATGAGCAATCATCTGAGATATAGTCAATCTGTCGTTGAATTTTTCAGTAATATTTTTCATTAGATCTAATAAATTTTATTTTGTATATTTAGCTAAATAATAGTCTGTGTGGAAAGCAGATTTTAAGAAGAATGCTTATTTACCCATGTTCTCCAATAGTTAAGTATTTGTTCACGCGTTCTTTTCTTGAATCTCCCCTCCGTGAATACTGCTTTTGACCATCCGGATGGAGGAACAGGTCGGATGTCATGCATGAGGTTCGGTATGTATTCACGAACACCAAAATCAAGTCCCTGAGCCTGGAGTTGCTCAAGCAACATCTTATATTGCATATATGACATCCCCCTACGAAGTGGATCGTTCCATGACTTTTCGTATATAGGTTTGAAGATAGAGAATATTCGGTCGAGCACTATATAACGCATACGTGGGGGGTAGTAGTGGAGATTGAATCCCAGGACTCGTGGCTGACCGTCTTTGGTTTTGAATTCATTAAAGAAAACAACTGTCGGTTGTGAATCATAATATTCCAATTCTTCCTTAGTGGCTGGTTCGAAGTAATTAAACATAATCAATTGTCCAGGCATAATACTACCTTTACCCATGGTCTGGACGTTTTCATCCACCCATTTCCTCACCTTCACGTCTCTCACACCAACGTTATTCTTATATAGTTTCTCCTCTCGGATTGCTTTTATAAGACTATAATCGCGTGGGGGTTTTGATGAAGAATTTTGAGATTTTTTTGTTTTTTTATCAGCCATATATTAAATAATCATCACTCTTTTGATAAATATATTCATAAAAGATAAAAACGTAATAATTATGAAGCCACTTTACTATCTCGAGTTTGCAAGATCCAAAGATGATAATGGACAGCTCATTCCAGCAAAAGAACTATTCTGGTATGTTCCTTCGTATCAGAAAATCGCATACGAAGACCCGTATCTTTGTGCAAAAGCACGCTATGAAGCTCAGTCAGATTCTTCAAAATATGTTGTACGTTATCGCCAGGCCAGTTGGTTTAAGAATCTCCGTATCCGGTTCAGTGATGATTGGGTGATCATTAAAGAATAAAATCCCATAAACTCTTCATATTTCGCTTTAAAAATAAAAGATGACCATTTAGTCATCTTTTTATTTTGTCTTTGTTAAAACGAGTTTTTGATAGTGTTATGTAGAGATTACTTTGGATATCCTATCTCAGCACAAAGTGGAGCGGAAGGAGACCCGTCGGAGTGTGTAGGGAATGTTGCTTGTTCGGTACCTCTCTTATCCACTTTATATATGGCTTTAATAGGAGTAACCAACTCATAGGTTATCGGTGTTGCGAGTTCGTAGTAGAGCATTACACCATTCATTACGGTTTTGAAGGATGTGACATCGGTGTAGGCGGAGTCTTTGATGATTATGTTCTTTGTCCCGTCAACAGAAATACGATATGTCTTGTCATTTTGTCCTAACGATTGAGTTGCTTCGGAGTGTAAATACTTGGCGCAGACGCAAACGTTCCCGTTGCTCGCGCTTTGTAAAGCCGCAATGAAGGACGGAGACGAGTATGACCATACCAAACTCCCCAAATCCACTTCGCCCATAACTTTCGTAACTTCGTGGATATATCCATCATCTTCAACTCTTCCCAAGTCATAGACGGTGCCAGCACCTTTTAATCCTCCTCTCAAAGCATATGGTTCGTATTGACCATTAAAGTCGGGGTCGGAGACGTTGATACAAATGTCGTATTTGTAGGTGGTGCCGTAGGTGATTGTGGAACGGAACAACATAAAAGCCGTACCAGCCGGGGTTGTAAACAAGCCGCTACTACCGCTATATCCACCAGCGTAGGCAGAATCTCCAGTATAAGGTATCCAAACCTTATTGGCATCATAGAAATACACAACTATCTGCGCCGTACTAATAGATAAGCAAGTTATTTTATATGCCGTTCCTCCGAAAGCGGAAATATAATTTTTGCTGCGGATTGTTGTGGTGGATGGAACGGGCACACCACTTTCGTTTATAGAACCCGACTCCCACTCTTCATCCCAGATATTATGACTCTTTATAGGTAGATAATCAAGATTGAGAGAAAGTGAGGACTTCCAGTAAGGCTCATAAGTACCGTTTTTGGATGGGTCGGAGAGGTTCAGGCAAAAAACGCTTGGATCCCAGTTTGTAGCGGCGTAAAAATGAATATAAGAACAATTTGCTGGAGTATGGTGTACAGTATCTCTTTGTGTAGGCTTACCAACACTTGAACCAAGATAGTTCATCTCTGCATCGTAATAGAGTAAATAACCAAAGTAATAGCCGGATTTGACGTAATAATCTGTATTAGGAAAAGCCATAATGGGGTTTTTACTCCTTATCCAATTTGAAGCTGTAACCGGTTGTCCGTTCTTGGTATCGTAATAACCACTTTCAGTGACACCATCCCACAAATTAAACCCAACAGTCTCCAGTGTCTCTGCATCGTTAGAGATGAGAGTACCTGCATTGTATGAGTAGTATGGAAGAGGGAACATGGCCTCGAATTCCTCTACCGTCGAAGGTTCATGACCAGCACCAAACATGAGGGTGAGGTCGATACAGTTTATTGTAAAATGCGCATTTATAAATTCGTCATTTGCGTGGTCTACTGACACATAAAGCTCTGAGGATTTATAATTCGGTTGATATATTCTTGATTGGCCTATTTTAGTTTTTGATTCTACATATCCGTTACTAATCCAAGAATTGGTGGGTATAGTTCCACTGATAATATATGTTTTTATAAGAAGCTTATGACCAATAACATATCCACCAAACGCGTTTTGACAAGCATCAATCATGCCAGCTACATCACATACTCCATTAACTGAAAACTCTATGTCGGAAATTTTTGTAAAAGTTAATCCGTGAGTACCACTCGTAGATGCATTTCTTAACTTTGTTAATTGATTCCACACCAAACTCTTCCCTTTAACACAGTCAATCTTCGCATAGCCAAAATAAGGGTCATCCACAGACAATTGTCCCTTATTATCTGTAGGTCGGAAGACTATCTCTGAGTCTTTGGGGTCTTTATACACGGAGTAAATTTGATCATCCCCTTGATAAATCCTTTCTACATAGTCATCACCAAGGAAAATCTTTCCAAATTCATCAGTTCCTAGTTTCATTCTTTATAAAAGGGTTTAATTGGATGGTTTAATTACATATACCGTGTTCGGGTCTTTTGTCGTAAGTGCATCATATTGGGATTGTGTAAGCGAGATGATGGTAGTCACAGTACCGTTGCTACCTACCTTAAATGCATCAGAGGTCATGACGTTCGATAAATTATTGATTATATCAGCCATACCTTCAATCTCATTATACTTTACATGAGCTTCAGAATATGAAATGTCTGCACGGAATGGAGCAGACGGGTCAACAGCTTCGGGGAAGATTGCTCTTTCCGTGCCGTTCTCGTCCACCTCGATGGCGTTGGGGATGGGGTCAACAAGGTCGTATTCGATGGGGGTGGCGAGTTCGTAGTAGAGCATTACGCCAGACATAGAGGTCTTGAAGGTGGCTGTGTCGGTGTAGGCGGAATCTCTCACAACAATAGTACCACTAGTCCCCCACGATAGGCCACTCGATAAATTGGATATGATATTTGCCGCTGACGTGAGAACGTATTTCGCGCAAATTCCGTCCGGAACATCTTGCGTAGATATTGCTTTCTTTATCAAAGACTCCAGATCTCTACTTCCGAAATACTCGTTAGGGTAATATATCCACGTCAGCGTCCCCATATCCACCGCACCGATTCTCTTAATGTACTTCTTCCTCACTGGATCAATCTCGTCATAGACACTTCCTGCAGACTTCAGACCATTCACTGTGATGATGTTCGTTCCGTCGGTCACGCGGAAGGAGTTCAGTCCGAGCTGGATTGATTTCTTCCAGTACGGCTCGTAGGTACCGTTGCGGGAGGCGTCGGAGAGGTTGATGCAGATGTCGTGGTTGTAGGTGGATAGGTTGATATAGAATCTAATATAAGCGGTATTCTCTACAAACGACAGAATTTCACCTGTGGCCGATGTTATTGGAGCAAGAAAACCAAGGTAATTACCTAACGAGTCGTATTGTAATATCCTCGTAGGGAATGTTGCGGGTTTTTTGATATAATAATCTACTCCAGATAATACTTTGATTGCATTGACCGACCTAATATATCCAGCGACGACTATCTCTTCACCAGTAGAATCGTTATATGCACCACTTTCCCATTCTTCATCCCACTGGTTGAATCCCACGCTCTCCATCGCCACGGCATCGTTGTTCTTGATTACGCCGGGCTGGTAGGGGTAGTACGGCTCGTTATACAGAGCCTCGAACTCCTCAACCGTAGAAGGCTCGTTGCCTGCACCGAACATGAGGGTGAGGTCGATGACATTAAGTTCAGTAATCTCAAAGTCGCTTATCTCGGTGCCAAAAAGCCAAATGGCTCCATATTCGTCGTTTGAGCCAGTAGATATTGTTTCGACACGCTGTGAGATATCTCTATAAGTTGTTCCGCTCGACCCTACGCCGTTCCACGAACCAAGTTTGAACACTCCTGGTCTTGTTCCAGTGTAAGTAATACAGATTGCCACAATGTGTGTGGCGACAAACCTACCAGTAGCGATGGCAACCGCATCTTTGGATGATGTCGAAGCAATAGAAATCTTTAGTTTACCATTTTCGTATGCAATTGACGAACTTCCTGTCGCCTTTATATTTGCTGATTGCGTGTAATCTTTCACCAACTGATTCCACACAAGACTCTTTCCCTTGATAGAAGTTAATTCTGCGTTCTTAGCATCAATCGTAAGATTTCCACCACCGGTCTGGCGATAGATAAACGACTGGTCTTCTTGTGATTGATGTTCGGCGACGTCGACTTTCCCTGATAAATCTATATCAACTTTTTTATCTGTAATGGGTAATTCTGTACCATCAACTTTAACTCCTTCAAGGACATTAACCTGAGCCCCGGCTGCGATACCAGCAAGTTTCTCCTTTTCTTCTGTGGTATAGTCATTAGTTGACAATCCCTTACCAGGGACCTTATCAACCTTATTTTCATTAAGAGAATCTATGTCATTCTGAGCATCTTCAACACTGCTTTGTAAATCAGATATATCCTGTTGTAAATCAGATATATCCTGTTGTAATCCGAGATTATCAGTCATATTGTTTAATACGTTCCTCATAACCTCTCCAGTTATCTTTCCAGCCCCGTTGGTTGTAATATTGCGTGATATGTTGGCTTTTATCTGTTCTTTAGTCTGACTCATATTCAATTTTAATTTATATAAATAATAAAGGATGACCACATAGTCATCCTCATTTTACCAAATCCTGCAATAGATCGCTCCACTATCATGATCAAGGCTCTGTCCTACTCGAAGTCTTTCAAGTTTCTTCGCCCAGTCTTCATCCTCTCCAAAATCATTAACGAGATCCTGATAACTATTCATACAGTACGTACTCACTAGACCACTATTCGGATCATAGTACATATATCCATACTTGCCTTCTTCATTGATTTCTATAGCTTCATCCCCGGGGCGTCTGCCTGCGGATTCTTTAATATAACTTTTAATATCCTTCATATTTTCTAATTTTTCTTTTAATCCTTTATGATCAGTCTTTGCAAAATCCTCGATTTCCTTGTCTGTCATATCACTATCGACTATATCGAGAACTTCCTTCCAGACATCACTTCTTTTCATCTCCCCTTTTCGTACAGCGAGCGCCATACCAAAGAGTCTCTGTTGACTTTTACTTTTTGCTGGCATGTAGGTCTATCTTTAATTTCTCATCTACAATCATATACTGATTATCCGCAGATATCCTAAAACGATTTCCGTCAATCATCGGGCTGTCTTTGAGGTTTTCAAGGACTTTCATTGCGTCTCCATCTCCACCTCTCCATGCTTCCACGATAGCGGCACTCTCTTCACGAGTGAAGAATTCTTTGAATGGATGCGGGATCTGAGACTCACCAAGACTCGTCACGCATGGATCACAACACTGACAACAGGGAATCTCACACCCGTCGCAGCCCGTACAAGGATCTACGGATGAATCGGTGCGCTTGGTTAACTTTATTACATAGTCTCCATTATAAGTATCCGGGGACATCTGATAGCCATTGGTCCATATCATATTCTCGAGACTGCAGTAACCGGACCCTAGTCTGATATTAGTGTTACCCCAGTAACTACAATATTTGAACCCCTCCCAATATTGACTCTTAACGAAAGTACCTGTGATAACATAGCAGTCCTCCCCTACTTTACTCATATGAGTATCAGTCAAGAGTCCCCAGAGATTATTATATGCTTTTACCATAGGATCAAGAGTAGGTGTAGGGGAACCAACAGGTCTCTCACAGAAACTAGCAACACCTTTTTTTATTAAATCACTAAAACGATCTCTCATAATTAATTTTGAAAATATTTTAAATCATCTTGATAATGCTCTCAATCTTGTCTAACCACACTTGAGCAACTTGTTTTTCCTTAGGAGAAACACTATCAAGCACTTCACGCTCTGATAACTCTCTATAAAAACCGTTTATGCAGGCACTTATCACCTGGGATATCTCCTTATCTGTCCAAGCCTGGCTCATCCAAGAGGCAGTGTAATTAGTCATATCACCAAGTCGGGTGTTGGATTCGTTGACTGATTTGAGATAATCAACAAGACCCATCCCATTCTCCTTCAACTCTTTGAGTTTGTAAATTACACCGTCGATAAGGGAGAGGATTGCATCAGTATCACTTTCGAGTTCGCTGGAATCCATCAACTTACGACCTTCTTTAGTGATCTTACGGAGCTCGGTGAGATAGTCAATAGCTGTGTCAAACTCTTTGTCTTTAAGAAGATCACTATACTTCTCAATCTTATCATGAGTACCCTGCCATCCCTCGATGAGCGCATCGATGAGTTCTGGTGCTTCTTTATAGTATTCATCAAGAGCCATGTGATTGGAGTACTTCTTAGTCTTGAGATGCTTTCTCCAAGTCATCACGACACTCTCTTGAAGTGTTCCGAAAAATTCTTCTACTGTCATTTTATAGTAATTTTTTTTTATAAATCTTTTCTAGCTAATCTTTCTATTTCGTTTTTAGAAAGCCCTGCTATATATTTTTTAGCACTTTTCTTATCCCATCCTGGCTGTCCAAGGAGATAGTTAAGTGCATGATTCATATACGGGTCGTTTTCATCAAATTTATGATTATTTTCTAAAATATAATCACTAATATTTTTCATGTTAAATTAGTCTTCTTTTGTGAATCCTTGTTCCCACTTACCAACAATCTCTGCCCAATTATTATCATCGACAAGATTCTTGTTATCTTCGAGGAACTTATCTACTGTTTCTTTAAATTTATCTTTATCAAAGTCATCACCAAATGCCTCTTGGGCCATTTTCTTAGCAAACTCGCGGAAGTCCTTTTCTGACTTCACCTTGCCGTCTTCATTAACGTTAGCAGAGGGAGTCTCGAACTGCTCATTTAAAAAAGTTGTAATATCCTTCATAATGTTAAATTTATTTCTTATTTATTAAAACGCTTCCATACTTCTTGTAGTTCCTTCATTCTATCAATAATCTCAACATCACTCTTTCGTAAGAATGTTTCTGTCGGATACATATTTGAAAGAAATACTATTATTGTCTTTTTATTTTTCTTATATTGATCGTCTATATCATCAAATCCACCACCAAGTAAATCCACGATAACCTCCCCACTTTTCTTATCCATGTATGATAATGCATTATTAAGAGATGCCTCAAATTTACTCGCGGTTGACCACCTATTGATTTCTTCAAGGAGAATAAACGTGTCGTCGTTGAGAAGACTTTCAATAATTTGTTGTCTATCCATGTGAATCATTTCAATCATGAGTCCCTCGTTATAAATGTCTTGAAGGTCCATGAGGATACTGAGAAGTTCTTTATCTGTTCTAAGATAGGCAAGAATCTTATTTATAACAGAATTTCTAATATTACCCTCGGACATACCATAACTCTTCGCTATATCCTTACTCTTTTCTTTCTTCCTTCCGTTTAATCCAAAGTAACGATAGAAAATATCTACATCTCTTACTTTGAACTTATCTTCAATAGCCTTAAATACTTTCTTCCAATGTTCAGTGTCGTCCTTATCCTTATCCTCTACACCTAATGCCGCAAGTCTGTCGTTCGTCCAGTCCCCCTCATCATTCATAAATGAATCGAGAGATGCTCCGTCGAGTTTTACCTCACCCTTCTTCGCCTTCTCAGCTGCATACCAGGAGGTACCACTAAGGGTGTGTCCATACTCGTTGATGTCATTGAGAATCTGTTGACGAACACAGTAAGATGCAAATGTCTTAAAAGAAACTGCTTTATCTGCATTAGGGTTCCAGTTATTGATAGCATCATTAAATCCCATCAATGCAGCAGACATCAATTCTGGTTTTGAGAGTTTCAATCCCTTACCTACAAACTGATTAACTATCTTATGAATAAGAGGCATATACATGGTTACTACATCTCTCTTTCCTTTATCTGTACTAAGATCGATAGTAAGATCACTAACACGGAGTTTCTTATTAAGGATACCCTCTCTCTCTTGAGCACTTTGATACTGGGGAAGGACTCGTAGTTCATTATCTTTCATCTTAGACACCACGGTCCATATATCTTCGAGATCACTAACAGGAATATTTAAAACATTAGATGCCTTCCCCAATCCACTCTTGCTAAGAGAGCGGATAGATTCAATTTGATCTGTTGAGAAAAGGGAATATTTTTGTGTTAGGAATAGGAGATTCTGTATATCTCTAGATACGGTCTTGGCAACTGCTTTAATATAATCAGAGATCTCGGGTCCTGTAAGAACCTGAGCTTCTAACTTTCTATGCGCTTCAGTTATATACTGTGTAAAATTATGCATGCTTTTAAAGATATTTATACGTATGACAAAATAATAAAGTCTACAAATTTCAAAATAAAGAGTTGAATGAATAGTGATAATATATAACTTCTTTAAAAACCTGATACTAAATATCAGATACACAAAAATTATCAGACGAGTCTTTAAAGAAGAGGGGCTTCTTGAAGGACTCTCTCAGATATTCAAAACTAACTTTAAGGTTGACTGGGTGGGACGTGTCTATGCTGTATTGAATCCGAATCTTGATGAAAGCGGACAATATTCGCCTAATACACAGATATTTGAGTATGGTGAGGGTGGATTAAATAATGAGAGAATGGTTGAACA
>Ga0310691_10004792_pt1 | contig 15060 bp, 19 predicted proteins | sample 176DNAGHGlowgp2_FD_203887 | JGI IMG/M metagenome (GOLD analysis project Ga0310691, IMG submission 203887) | Sheep rumen microbial communities from Palmerston North, Manawatu-Wanganui, New Zealand - 1766 DNA GHGlow gp2 (v2) (version 2) | ecosystem: Host-associated > Mammals > Digestive system >... | reverse complement strand
ATAAAGTTTCTCCTGTGTCTTTATTGTGTATACATATGTCTGTCTGTCGTGTACTGTCTCTCAGGGGCTGTGTGGCGTGTGTATGGGCTGTCTGTTTCGGCGTGTGTCGTATTTCGTAATATGTAATGTCCGTTATACGTCAAATAAAGGGCTTAAAACTGTATGTATATTTATGCAAACTATGTATATTTTATGCATAAACCTGTTTAGTAATATTAAATTATAAGTTTAAAATTGTGTACCCACTTTATTAACACTATGAAAAAATCAAAAATCGCTGATATAATGCGCTTTTTTAAAGTATGTTAACACGATAAAATTTTGCCTGTTCGTAGTATAAACACGTTATAAAAATATGGACAAAATGGATATTTTGTATATTATAAATGACAAAAATAGGATAAAAAAGTTAAAAATTGTAGATATAATGCGGTATTTTATGCTATCAAAAAATAATTTTTTGTTTTTAAAAACCTGTCCGTTTTGTCTATTGAAACGCGTTTTTTCTGTGGTATAATATAAGTGTAAATAAAAAAAAGGAGGGGGATAGTATGACAGAATATATCGCGTTGAACGACAGCGACAGCCTTTACTGTATCAAGCGAAAAATAAATGAGGCATTGACCGACTACGAAAACGCAAGTGTTTACAATGATATATACGAATATGCTTACGTTCAAGGTCTTTTGAGTGGTTTATTTCTCACGGCAAGACCAAACGACAGCGACGCATATGTATTATATCATAGAGGTTATGCGTGGCTAAATCGTATAACGGACATAAAAGCAAAAAAAATAAAGAACGACTGACCGTCGTAAACGGTACACTATATAAAGGGGATATCAATATGCAGATATCAAAAGTAAGTTTTATTGCTGTCAGTAAAGACGGCAAGGCAGAACACGGAACAGCCACCATTGCAACAGCCTCGTCAAGGGGTACTAACTGTGAATTACGCGCACTTGCAGACAAGGGCTGTGCGGTAGTCAAGTACGACAGCAAACAAGCGAAACTGAGCGCGGACGCTGTCAAGCCTCACGCTAAGGCTATCGCCGATACGCTTAACGGCACGCCTGACGAGAAAAACGCCGTTTATGTCTATATTATGGACGTACTCACGACGGCAAACCTTTTTAAGTCGGAAAAAATCGTCAAGTAAAACAGCCGTAAACAAACAGCAAACACGACAAACGCGCAAACGGTCGACTTAACGCAAGACAGATAAACGGCAAAACATAAAGCGCGTGGCAAAAACAAAACACATACAACTTAACAATAACGCTTGTCAGCGGTCAGTCAAGGCGGCATTACGGCAAGCGTTTTTCTATACCCTGTCGCCCCCGTATCAATACGATACAGGGACGGGCGGGGTAAGCCAAAGGGGTAAAGGCTTATAATAAGTGCCCTATAAAATAAATACAAGGATATAAGTGCTATGGAAGAAACCAAATGGGTAAAAGTATTTATGAAGGAAAGCAAGTTTAAGGACAGTGCCCCGTGGGGCACAGGCACTCTGTCGGACGGCACGGTTGTCAGGTTCGTATTTCCTAAGGATATGGAACTTCCCAAAGAAAAGGTCTTTGAAGTGTCCAATGTCATAGGTGGCAAACAGGATAAACCGTCAAAAGACGGAAAGTACAATAACAGGACTTATTGGGTAGACAGTTGCGACATACGCAAAACGCAAGGTGAGGTATTGCCCTTATAATAAGTGCCCAGCATACGGGGGCGGGGCAACCCGCTCCCTTATTTTTATAGGAGATAAGAATATGAGATTAGAATATTGTATAAAATGCGACTGTGGAAAAAAGATGAAAGTAGAAGAAGCGGAGTATATGGAAGACTTAGGCTGTGCAAAGCAAATTCACGTATGTCCGAGATGTCATAAAGCCATAATAGTTCTGCGTGACAACTGTGGAGTTACGGTCGTAACGGGAGATGAAGATGTGTACGAAGAATACCCATACTAAATATCACCTGATAGAAGACGCTCGTGGGTTTTACCTTATGGACGACGATACTTATAAGGAACGCATATTACATTGTAGTAAAATTATAAGTTTTGCTAAGAGAGTGGGCTTTTACTCCAAAGAAGACGTAGTATCCTATATAAGTAAGCACTCAAAAAACTTAAAAGACATAATAATAATATAAGGAGATAAGAATATGTTAAAAGATAAATGGTCTTATAGCGACTTGATAAACTACATATATAACGGAAAGGACTTATATCAGTGTTACAAAAAACCGTCTTACAGCAAACAGCGTGTTTGGAAAGACTGCAAAAGACTTTTTGTAAAGTGCGCTATATGGCGTTATAACACTTTCCATATATCAATAATAGGCATTCTCGACAATGGCAATATTCAGATAGTGTATCCTACTCGTTCCATAATTATAACAAAAGGTGAAGACGATGACTAAGACAATAAAAAACAGAGAAGAGATGAACTACTATTTAAAAAAGATAGACGCAGATGATGTGTATTTCATAACTGTATGGAACGACACAATTGCAAAGTCAAACTTGAATAAAATGAAGATTAAGACTACACGCGGGCAAAAGAAAATGCTTTTAGTATATCACTACAGTAAAGTACTGAAAGGTACGTATTTAAGCGCAGTGGCGGATATATCAAATGTTGAAGTTTACAAACCTGAGAAACTACATAATAGCGGAGAGCCAAGAAGATGTAAGAAACGCTAAGCAAGTCGATTTGTGCAGACACATAGTATTAGAGAAAGATAATTGTATATATTTATATAACAGAAACGGCAGCAAATGGACAATTGAAAGATACGTGTTCTTTGGTAACGCTAAGGACGAAGATATGGACGTGACGGGCTTACAAGCATACGTCGCGTTCTATCGTTATTGTGGGAAAGATAATATAGACAATATGAAATCACAGTTACCCATAATGCCTATATGGGAAAGTAACGAACAGTTACATTTCTATAACGTAAAGTATGCAAGAGAGAAGATATATAAAAACATATACGAGTTTGACGCAAACAGTGCGTTCACCTATGGAGTTATGCAACTGCCTGAAGAGTTTAATATGTTAAAAGACTATATGCAAGGTCTATATAATAAAAAACAAAATGCGGCAGATAAAAAAGAGAGAAGCCACTATAAGAAGTTACAGAACTTCTTGGTAGGGTATTTTGCGAGAATAAAAGAATTTGTGTATCTGAGAAGTGAGATAATCGGAAACTGTAACAAGTATATAAAGAAAAAGATGAATGACGTAAGGCGCAATGGTGGTACTGTGTATCTGTCTAACACAGACAGTATAGTTACCGACGACAGGGGAGCAGAAGTGCTCCAAAAGTGCTGTGGAGAGAAAGTCGGACAGTTTAAGTTAGAGATACAGGCGGATAAACTCAGATACTTCTCTTCTAACGCATATCAAATAGGTAGCAAAGTGGTCTACTCTGGAGTTGGATACTTTGCAAAACGACATACAGACTTATTTGAAGACCTGTATGGTACTCAACGCGGAAGTCTTGTTTACGGGTATGATAGCGTACTCAATCTTGACGAACCGCAATATAGCAAACTCTGTAAAGTGGGGTTCGGCAAAATAGAAGTTGCCGTAGTAAACGCTTTAGGAGAACCGATAAAGAAGTATATCTATAAAATACAATAAGGAGAATATATAATATGATAATATCTGACGAAAAGGCTGAGCAATTCTTAAGAGAAGTAATGCGAGAAAACTACTTCCCTAACGTGACAGAAGCAGACATACCTGACTTTGTTAAACTTTATAATAGAGTTAAGTATGAAGAAGCACAGCAATATAAGAACGAGAGTGATTTAAAAACACTGTTAGGCAACTTAGTAGAAGCCGAAGATATGTATAGACGTGGAGAAGGCAAGAGTGTAGAAGCAGAACTTAATAACTACAGTAATAACAAACATATGTACGTATTTGACAGTGTATTAGAAGACGGAGAAAGTGCAAACATAACAAAAGCACTTAACAATTATGGCTTAACTACAGACTTCCTAAAAGGCTTTAAGTTTTATACCAAAAAACAGGACTTTGAAGAAAACGGAAACATACAAGCACAAGGACTCGGAAACGGTATAACCGTTATAGTTGAATACGACGAAGACGCTTCTTTTTCAATAAGATACTTTGAGATAACCTATACAGGAAACATTATATACGAATGGGACAGAAACAAGGGTGTGAATTGGGACTATCTTAACAATATAGAAACCGAAGAAGTTACAGCAAACGAATATGATTTGGCGGGTTACAGAGAAACAGTAGATAAGAAAGGCGTCACACGTTTAAGAGATAAGAAAGGCAAGTTTGTAAGGAGAGTATAATGCTAACACCACAAGAAGTATTTATGCAGGTAGAAAAAACAGAAGACGGGAGAGTAAAATCTCTCTCTTCTGGTAAAATCTACAATGTAAGAGAGTTCGTTGAGCAGATACGCGTTAAGTTAAAATGGACTAAACGGGAAGCCAACGAACTTGAAACTCTACTCACGGACAACATAAGACCACAAAGCGATAATAGCAGATACATACAAAAGATAATAGAAAAGTACGACTTTAGGTTTTGTGACGGCGTGTACTTTATAAACAACGAACTTATGACTGTCACAGACTTGTATCGCTTCTTTTGGTCAGAAGAAAGACTGCTACCTACCGAAACTGATAATATAATAGAGAATGTCGAGAAGATAAGCGAACCTGTACCACTACAAAATGAGATATATGAAAAAATAAAACAGAAAGCAATAAAAGGCGAGAGTAAATATATATCTTCTTTGCAATACCTATACCCAAATATAAAGTGGTACTCTGTATTGCACAATATACTTTGTCCGAATACAACTCCGCTCTTTCATATATTCTATGACGACGGAGTAGGTGGTACGGGCAAGTCTACATTCTTAGAAGTGCTAACTAAAATTGTCGGAGAAGAATATGTATCAAACGTGCTTCTTGACCAATTCGGAAACCGCTTTATATTCTCTAATATGTTAGGCAAGTACCTTAACATAGGCGATGACAACGGACGTAATGACGAACTTCAAAACGTAGGTACATTGAAGTCTATTATTACAGGCAACAGAGTAACTATCGACCGCAAGAATATTGCACCTATAGAAGTGCGTATCTTCGCAAAGCAATTGTTTGCTACAAACATATTGCCATATATCGACTTTACCGACGGTGGTATTATGCGACGTACAAACATAATAAAAATGAACGAGAAGATACCGAGAACTATGAAGTTGCCTGTATTTGACGAGAAAGAGATAGGAGCGATTATTTATAATACCATAAATGCAGAAGACCTTAAAGACGGTGATAGCGAGTTGGCTATAACTTCAAGTCCATTATATCGTTTCTATCACACTTCAAAGAATATAAGTTATGATGCTTATAAGGACTTCTGTATGACAAACGGCTTTAGGCAAATGAATGTTATAAACTTTGAAGTAAAGAGTAAGTTTATAAAGGCATACGACCAAAGTAAGCAAAATAAGACTATACAAATAAAGGAGTGTGACGAAGATGTCTTCTAACGAAAAGGAAAGCATATGTATGAAGTGCCTTAAGACTCGCTGTTCTGTAGATATGATGATTAAAGCAAGAGATACTTACAGTTGTCCCAATTACGAGAAAGCCAATATGACGCTATATCAAATTGCAAGAATATTGCATACTTCTGAACGCACCTTATGCAAAAAGACACCTGAGCAGAGAGTAGCATTTGCTAAACGGTACGGCTTTAAACTTACTGTTTTTGAGAATAACAAAAGGCACTTTTACAGAATAGACAAAATCTAAAAAAGACAAAAAGAAAACCGCCCTTTCGGGCGGTCTTTTTTTTATGCGTTTATAGTAAGTACCTTGTCGGATATCGTATATGAAGTGACATTTGCGTCATTGAGATTGAACTTTATGTCGTCCGTCTTCATTTGACCGTCGTCGTAATATGCGTATGTTACTTCAAACACATATATTCCGTTGACTTTAAGTTGAGTTATTACCCCTATATTACTTCCTACAAGTATTCCTCCCATAACTTTGCCAGAAACTGGAACAAGAACATTACTTATGTTACCACCAGCAGTAAGCGCCATATATAAATCATATAATGTACCTATCTCTGATAAAGAATTTGAAGAAAACTGAAGATACAAAGCAACAAAAGCATTTTGTGTATGGGTAATGTTTGCCGTAACCCCGACATTGTGCTGATATGCAGGAAGCACTCCACCGTTTTGACCCGCTGCTCCTGTTGCGCCTGTAGCACCTGTAGCACCTGTAGCACCTGTCGCTCCCGTAGCACCTGTAGCACCTGTATCACCCTTGTCGCCTTGTGCGCCGCGTATGTTGCCGTTGTACTCGAAGCCGTCGCTTCTCTTAGTGTACACGTCGCCCAACTTGACTGCCGAACTGAAGTAAGTGTAGAACGCTATGTCTGCACCTTCCATACTTGTTATAATTACGATGTCGCCATCTTTTATAACAGCAAGAACGTCCATCAGGTTTGCGGGTGTTACTGCATATACGCTATGAGTACCGCCCTGAATAAGAGAGTTTACGCTTGCACCTAAATCGGTTACGTACTTAGTCAGATAGTCAAGTTGCTCTTCCAGAGTCCTGAATATCTTGCCAGATTTGAATATAGCCATATATAGCCTCCTTAAAAAATTTTTTATTGTTTTAATAATCTTCATCTTCGCCCCATACGTCAAGGAAAGGTGAACCAAGTATCTTTATAAACAGAGAAGAGAACCTGTTTAAGAACGTTGTTACAGTGTAAGACCTTTTATTCGCGAGTTGCTCTCTTTTGATTTGCATTTTGCCTTTTCTCGTAATGGTCTTTTGCTGGTTGGAGATATAGTTGACTGCGCCGTCACCGAATTCGTCACTATCTGTAGGAATAGGTGTTTCAGGCGTATCTGCGTTATTTAAGGTTGAGATATTTGCAACTGAGACTTCTTCATCTGTAAGGCTCATAAGTTCGTCTATTGCTTTACTCGTGTTCTCGAACTCTTTGTAATAAGTGTACAACTGTTTCGCGAACTTCATTTTGAAGCCTTCTTCAGAGTACGCTATATGGCTGTCGCAATACTGATAAAGTATAAGTGAGTACGTTACTTCGTTTGGACAGTCGCCGTTCTTTGAAAGCGGTAAAGAGATATACCACTCTTTGAACGTATCGTAATCAGGGAACACCTGACAAAATGTTTTATCAGTTATCGGTCTTTGCATTACTTTCACCTCCGTCTTGTATTCTGCTTCTCTGAGTATCGTCGACGTCGTCTATCTCGCCCATACTGTAATTCTCGCCTTCTGCACCTGACATACCGCGTTTGCTTGAACACCAAGTCTTCACGCCGTAGTAAGTTTGGATAAGCATACAGAATTCTTGACGTAATCTTAAACCGTTGTAGTATATATCGTCAGAGTTTGAACCGTTGAGTTTTTGCTCTTCCTGTAACAGGTGAGCCTTCTTATCGAAAACACCTGCATTTGCGATACCCGTAATCGACTTAAGGAAGTTTGTGAGAGAGTTGAACGTGCCGAACAAGCCTTCAAGGTCGCCTGAATTTGCGGTCTTTATGGGAGTTATAGGAAGCGCACCTGCAATAAGAGTATACCTTTTACCGTGAAGTATATCTTGATTTATCTTATTGATACCCATATTGATAGTATCTACTTGACCTTCGCTCTCGACTTGTACAAGGCTGTGGTCAGCCGCACCGTACATAGCAGTATGTATAATCATCATAAGAGTTGACATCATTGATAGTACGGGACGAACGTAATTGTTCCTTACTATAGGGTTCTGAGATATAGAGAGCGAGTTGTCGTTAAGTATTATACCCTTTATCTTCATAGACGCTATATCTTCAAGCATCTCTTTGGTATAAGGTAGGTCGTATACTATCTCAAGGTCTTCATATACGTAACTTTCGGGTTTCTTTTTCTTGTCTTCTTCTTCTTTCTCTGTTACACCCGTAAAAGGTAGCGTATTTACCCTTAAATATCTTCCGTACTCGTCTATCATACCGTTAAGAGCAAACGGTAAGAACTGAAACTTATCTACCTTATCGTTAAAGTAGAACACGCCCTTTCCTCTGAAGAATAACACTCTCTCAATAAGGTCTTGCGTAAGACCGGGCGGTAGGTCAAGCCACTGATAGCGTTCAAGTGTTTCTATCATATTCTGATGACGCATTATACTGAACATACTATCGTAACTTAAGTCATTCTTTGAAAGGTCAGGTGTTACTCTTTCACCTTGTCTTCCAAGAGCGTTGCTGTTTTTAAGTATCTCTTTACTTGGGTTGATACCTGCCTGAAGAATAGTCTGTATATCATACATCGGCATTGTCTTTACCCTCCTGCTCTTTGAGTTTAGCATAGAAGTCTTTCATAGAATGTATACCTGAGTCAGGTATTCTTCTGCGTGTCCATCTTTCTATTATCTGTACATCTGAACTTACTTTCTTTGATATATTTGGGTTCTCAGGTGTATCGACAGTAGGTATAAGGCTTTGCTCGACTTCCGTGAATTGTTCTTCTACGCTTTTCTCGTCGTGCTTCTTCTTGTAGTCTTCAAGTTTCGCTTCTGAAAGGTCTGCACGAGCCTTTCTCTGTCTTCCAAGTTCCTGCTTCGCTGATGCTGACGCAAGTATATCTTGCTCTTTTGCGGAAAGGTTCTTCATCTTTTGCTCATACATAGCATCTGACTGTTGCTGTCTTGTATTGTTTAAGACCGTATCTTGTTCTTCTTTATTCCAGCGAGCCTTAAGTCCAGCATACGTCGTCGCACCAACAGAACCTATCTGTACAGCGTTTGTAACAATGTTGCCTACGTTACTCCTGTTCATATAAATATATACCTCCTGCTAATTCTTTTACAAGTATGTTGTGTAAGTTAGTTATGAGACTGCTTGTTATGACGTTTCCCCTAAGAAACCATTTGTTCTTTTTGAAGTTGTCGAAATCGTCGTATACGCCTATTCCGTAACCATACTTTTCTATAAATCTATCTACGACTTGTTTCTCGTACTCACTGCACTCATAACATTCTATAACATAGTAGAAGTCTCTTAATATAATTTCGTTAAAAGACGATACTCTATTTATAGTATTTGGTATAGCCTTAATAGTACCTATTGTAAGGTCAAACTTCTGTTGCTGTAAGCGTTCTTCATATTCTCTCAACTTTTCATTTTGAGCATATTGAGTAGCCATAGCACCACCAACTGTAGTTCCAGAGGCAGCGGCTCCGACTATTGCTCCAGCCGCTCTTGCGGAAGAGCCAAAGTACGAAACGTCGGCAAGAGATGCCCCGCCGATAGCACCCATCATAGTTGCGGTAATTGTATTCACCACACCAGAGGTTGCTTCGTTTACCTTTTCTGTATCGTGGGTTATTCTCAACTCTTCTTTTGACAGGTTGAAGATTTGCTGGTAGTTAGAATTCTGACGCTTATAAGTCTCGAATGCATTACTTGCAAGAGAACACTGAAAGCCGTTCGACGACGGCTGAGAACCTCTAAGGTCGCTTCTGTAGTTTATGCCTATAAGCGGAAACTCTAAGTTTTCTTCATTGTCTCTTTCTATTACCGCAGACGATATAATGGCGAAAGGTTTTAATGCTACTTTTACAGTTACTGCAAGGTCTGTATTGTGAAGTTTATAGTCATAGAAATTAAACTCAAAGTTGCTTGATTGCTCAGGACTTGTTATAGAATACTTATGTATCATATATTCTTTCTTTACGTCATCGAGAGCACCTACATCTATGTTTTCTGTAAACTCAAATGTGTTAGAAGCAATACCAAAGAACGGATAAGAGTGATTGTCGTCGTTTTCCAAGTCGAAGTTTACATTACTCAAATACGGGCAATACGGAATTATCTGAGCGTCAACTACGTATCCGTTTTCTCCGCTTAAAGCCTGTATAACAGTGTTAAATACAGTAAAAGCATTAGACCTGTTTAAAGAATACAGAAGTTGATTGTTCTTGTATATGCTGCCGTCAAAAAGCGGAAACAGTAAAACGGTATAAGGCTCATCTATTAACTGCCAAGAAAAGTCTACCGTTATATCGCCGCCAGTAGTACCGACAACCTCTCTCGAATAAGTACGATACCAATACGTAGCGTAGTTGTCTATTGAACAGGTATTGACGTTACCTACATCTTTTATATCTAATATAGCAGTACCTATTGTAACATTATTATAATTTGTTATTATTATATTTTGACCTTTTCTAAACTGCTTTAACGCAGATACAAAAGCAACAGCATCCGTAGTACCATATTTGTTATAATTGCCAGATACGGAAGAATATTGATATACAGTGCCACTATCTTCTACTGTCTTTCCCGTAAAGTCTATTTCGTTCTTATTGTAGTCTGTTATCTCGGGAAAATAATCGTTGTTTATAGCGTTATTACAAAACGAGTTTATCCACGTCCAAACACAATACCTTAACGACTCGTAAGTTAATGGAACGTTCCCAGACTCTAGTGGTCTACCAAAGTTCACAACAACAGTATCTTCTGTAGTTATTCTACCAGAATTTACATCTCGGTATACAGGACTTAGTTGTTCATAACTTTCAAGTATAGTGTTAGTGCCTACCTCTCGTATCCATTCTCCGTTATCATAATAGAAGTCTATGGTAACAAGGTATCTGCCGTATCTCACAAGGTCGTTCTCTACGTTATTGCCTAATCTCGCAAGCACATAAAACTGTACCTTTGAATTGATGGCTCTGTTAGTTATAACAGTTTCGCCGTTGAGTGGCGGATTTATATAAGTTTCATATTCTGGAGCAAACGCTGGTATGTTTATGTTTTGTATGTGTTGACCATTTGACGGTTTTGCCAAATAAAGTACTCCCCACAACTCATTATTTGTTTCTATAGTGTAGTCTCCACGTATATTTCCGCTTTGTCTTATTGGTATTCTGCGCTTAAGTATCTCATTGAGAGAAAGTTCTTTCCTGTTTTTAAGTATACTGTTAGTCCAACCTCTTTCTATCTTGCCGAAGCAGTTTACAACACCGTTTTCTCCGACTACATCACGTTGCAAGTTAAGTATAACCTGTTCACCATTTAAGTATGTGTAAGAAGTTACAAACCAACGCGTTGAGTTGCCTCTTTTATCTGTTAGTCTAACGTAATCGCATATATTGTCGACTGACGTTTTTAAAGAAGTGTTAGCACCATCTCCGAAAATAACCTTTCCCTGTTTTTCGGTATTGAATGGCTCGTATTTACTGAAAACCTCTCCGCTCAGTCTTTTTCTACTTGCGTATACAAGGTTAGGGTCTTTATAGTATTCTACTAACATATATTCTCCTTTATATACAGAAAGGGGAAGGGCGTTCCCGCCCCGCCCCAATGCTGTGTGTATGTGCTACCGTAAAACGGCAGTTTGTTTAGGAAGTTATCTTGACTTCGGTTGCCGTACCAGTAGGTGAGTCTACGTCGTTGCCCGCAACCTTATCTACACTTACGGAGAACGAACCGTTATTATCGTCAGCCCTGCTCAGTGCCGCTCCAAGGTATGCTGCATTGTCACCGTCACTGTTTATGTTTGCTATGTCTACAGGAACATAGTCAAAGTTTTCGCTTTGACCTACTTTTTTGATATTTACGTCCAAAGTTCCACCTGTATCGCTATCAAATGCATCACCCTCACTTCCATAAATAGACACAGGAACTTTCCCTTCTGTATTGCCAGAACTATATCCTATATCGTTTCCGTCAACTTTAGCCAAGTTCACGTCCTGTACAGGCGCTTCAAAACTCGGCGTTTCTTCGAGAGCAAGTTTAACTCTGATACGCGGATACTCTTCAAGGAACTCAAGTTCGTTGTGACCGAAGATAAGGTAGTTCGTAGAAGTGAGAGAACGACCATTCCAGAACTCGGTGCCGACTTCAAAGCCTGACATATAAGGCAGTGCTTCTTTGTGGAGAAGTACGAAAGCGATTGACGGGTCTTCTTCGTAAAGGTCGTCTACGTACCACGCTATATGGTCGTTTACTGTTACGGTAGTCCCTCTGGCATAGTCTTTTATAACAGTGCCACCCTTAGGAACCTCGTCGCCAGCCCATAAATAAACGCAATTATAATCTGTATTGTTATAACGCAACACAGGTTTATCGCTCTTTATAGGTGTGTTCGCAATGGTATTCAATGCATACCAACCGCTTTCCTTTATTCTTAAAGTACCGCCAGACCACGCAGTTATCGTCGTTCCGCTATAGTTATGAGTAGTGAGCGAAACACAATATCCTGCAGGTGACGCAGCAGCCAAGTAAGTACCGTCGCTATCTTCCAACGCTCTACCGAACCACTTCTGCGGAAGTTCGTACTGACGCATAACGGGCTTATCGGCGCCGAAGTCTTTGTGGAATATGGTCGGTAAGTCAATCATAGTTATCTTTGCCGACTGTTCTACGTTCCAGAAAGCCACGAGTTCTTCGGGGTTGTACGCGCGCAAATAGTCAAGTTTGTTATATTTGCGGTTGTTGTCCTCAAGGTCTGCTTTAAGGACTTTCATTCTTGCGGCAAGGTACTGTGCCGACAGACGGTTCTGCTCTTCAAGCGTACTGCCGCGCGGCGTGGTTACAGTAATGTCGCACGCGTCGGTTGACGGGTCGAGCGTACCTATTTTGCTCTTGATTATCGCGTTGTCGTAAACTTTCCTTATTTTACGGAGCGAACCCTTAAGGAAAGAAGTGTACTCTGCGAAGGTTCCTTCAAGCATAAATGCTTGTTTGGAAAGGTACTGGTCGGTCGTAATCCATATCATCTGATATATCTTCATAACGATACTCTGGGTTACGCCTGACTTGTTTCTGTTAAGTTTGAGAAGGTCGGCTGCCTCAGCGTCGTTAAGCCACTTTTCGGGAGCACCGATATCAAACGAATGATACAGTTTGGTGTCACCGTAAAGCGTACCGTCGACTTTGAACATATCCGCTATCTCTGTGCTGGCTACACCGCTATCAAAGACACGTTGGCTGATTATCATATTGAACAATGCAGCATTTATAACGTTCTGATTAAGCGTTACCGTAGTCACGGGATAAGGCATAGTTGTTTCCTCCTTTTAATTATTCTTTCTTTTGTTATAAGCCATAGCCACTGCTTTGTCGTCAGGACCAATCATAGACTGATATACTGACGGGAATACACTTTTATCTCCGTCACATCTGTCTATAACACTCTGGAAGAAGTCTGCGACTTCCTGTCCCATATCACCGAGCGGGCTGTCCCGTCCTTCTTCAACGGCGATATTGTGAAGACCAACCACAGCAACGGCGTAATCATAGTTTGTGCTATGCGGGTCGCCGATTACTTTAAGGCACTCTTCTTCAGTAAGTGTTTGTTCCTCTTCTTCAGGAGCAGCGGATAATAACTTCATTTTATTGACTTGCTTCTTAAGGGACGCTATCTCTTTGTCCTTTTCCGAAAGCAAGCGTGCACCGAGTTCCGCAACTTCTTCGTCTGACATTTCTTCTTCAGGCGGGTTCTGGTCGGTTACAGGTGGGTTAGTTTTCTTTTTGGTGTCTGCCATTTTCGTGTTCTCCTTTTACTTTAATAATAAGTTTATTCAATAAATGAACACCCCATTCGAGTAGCACTATAGATACACACAGTACAAAGCAATTCTTCTTGGAGCACTCAATTACGTCACGTAATGATTTTACAAAGTGAAGTTTAGAGATACCTGTCTCTATATGTTCCTTTGCTTGTTCAAGTTCTTTAATAGGTTTTTCCATTATCTGTCCCCCTTAATAATGTATTTTAGTTTCTGATATTCTATTTCACTATAATAATAAATGTTATTAGCCTTTATCATATTGGAAATAGTCTTTCTAAGAGTATCAATATGTACTATATGATACCCTAATTTAAAGCCTTGTTCACGTTCGTTCAAGCAGTATAAATTCGTTGCACCAGACCGAGCAAAAGGTACGCAAGCAATGGTATCAAATATCGTTTCTCTTAAGGTAACTATAACATCATCCTTTACCAAGTTTATTTGGAAGCCACCTTTCTTATACTTTAAAGTCGTAAGTCTTCTGTCTTTAGGTAAGTCTTCCTTGAACTCGTTACGTTCCTCATTGTCGCACTTAAGCATTTTTGCAAGTCTACCTGCTACACTTTCGTTTGCTCGTTTTTCAAACTCTTCGTATTCTTCAGGGTTTACATAATGAAGTACCGCAAGCAAACCGTATTTATCTTTTAAGTAGTAAAAACCGAAATCGTCTATCTTAAAGCCCATACGAGCAAGTATTGAGTCATCTTTACGCACAGTGTTACCAAGAAGATAAATTCTCACATTGTCAAGTCTTGCTACTGACTGAACTATTGATGCTATTCTTTCGGGATTAGACAACGAACGTTTGTCCATTTTTTCAGATATAAATTCGTCTATTATTATAGTTTTTATCTTTACAAAGTTATTTCTTTTTATGTTTGCAAACGAATACATATCAAGTATATATCCTGCTGTTTGACCGTTTATCTTTATAGTACTTCCGCTAACCTTAGCATTCGTCTTCCTTAATTCTTTATTGTCTTCTTCACTATCGAGTTCAAGTGAAGTTACCTTGTTGTAGAAGTATCTCTTTCTTGAAGTATCCTGAACCTCATAATATTCTATAAGTTTACTCCAGAACTTTTCACCATTGTTTTTAGACAACTCTTTTACGTCATCGTCCTGTTCTACAACGTACACAAACCTTTCGTCTTTTGTTATGAAGTCCTCAAGGCACATCTTTACCTTGGCAAAGGTTTTACCTATACCTCTTCTTGCAACAACTATTTTTATAGGACAGTTATATCCTTCTATTTGTGACCAATCGTAATGCAAATGTTCCACAAAACACACTCCAGCATAAACGCAGTGTAAGGAAAGTCTAACACCATTATCAGTTCTTCGCTGACGTGATGGTCGACCTTCCCCACTTTCGTACTTATATTATAACACATATTACGCTTTTTCGCTATATCTTAACGCAATGTCGGAAACG
>Ga0310691_10004790_pt1 | contig 15062 bp, 13 predicted proteins | sample 176DNAGHGlowgp2_FD_203887 | JGI IMG/M metagenome (GOLD analysis project Ga0310691, IMG submission 203887) | Sheep rumen microbial communities from Palmerston North, Manawatu-Wanganui, New Zealand - 1766 DNA GHGlow gp2 (v2) (version 2) | ecosystem: Host-associated > Mammals > Digestive system >... | reverse complement strand
TATTATGAAAAGTCTTGATCCTTGCTTTGATGGAATGCCTTGGAAACATTCTATTTTCCTACTGTTTCAATAATCTTTTTCCTCATTTCGTTTCCTTTTAATCACTCATTTCCTTCCTGTTAATTAGCATTTTACCTTTTCTAAGGATGCGTTTTTTCGCAAACGTCCCTCATATTTTATGTCAAATGTGGCAATACAAAGGGCGCTATTTTAGTAATCGTCTCATTTTCAAGCTGTTTCGTAGCTTAAAATTTTCGCAAATGATTTGGCTGCCCTCGTCTTTTCGCACTCTTGCGAAAAATACGTCCATAAAATGGGCGTTTCAAGGGTGCAAAATTACGCATTTTTCGCAAATCCTCCAAAAGATTCGGTCAAAAATTAGGTTTTCGATAATTTTGCGATTATGCTGGAATTTGTTAAAAGCACATAAGTGTCTCATTATAAGCATTATAACGTAAAAATGGATTTTCGCAAATGATTTTGTATCAATATGTCAAAGAACGATTGGCAAATTACGGCTATACTACGGCAATCTTAACCGGCTCCTTTTTCTTGATTGGTGGGATGTATTCTATTCGAGCGAAACACTCAGAGCAAATAGGATAAATGTTTATCCAATCCTCACGACGGACCAGTATCTTAGCCAGCCGTTTACACATACTCTTATATTGTACTTCTGTAAGCATACACTCAAAAACGCTATAATTCATTCGTGTACCGAGAGATTCCATAATCTTAACCACTCGGTTACGACGCTTGGTATCGCCGATGTCATAAGTGACAACATAGAAATGCTTATGTCTCATATCCTTATCTGTTTGCTATTGCCGTTACCATTTTGCCACGTATGGCTTGAATTCTTCATCTCCAGAAAATGCAGCAGCTAATAGTTTGGCTTGTTTGAGGATGATTTGCTCCATTCTGATCTCTTCACCTTGATATTTCTCATATCTGGCTAGTCGTTCCATAATAGAACTCACAAGCAGCTTCCTTGTCTGATCTGTCAAAAGGCCATCCTTTACCTCTACTGATTGTCCTGTTTGGACAAGGCTGATAACAATGCGGTCGACAATCTGACTCCTGAAAATCTCAACCATATCGTAGACCAATGTCGGCTTGTTAGGCTGGCGCGAATGAATCAGGCTGTTGAATGGATTCAAGTGAGCGGCTAAGATTGCTTGCCATACACGAGTATACAGAATGGCATAGCCATAGTTGAGCATGGAGTTTACGATATCGGTGGCTCCCTGATGCTCACGGCGTTCAAAACCAACATTGTCGTCCGACATGAGTTCTCTTATGTAGGCCCAATAGTGAATAGCTATTTGTGCTTCATGGCCTACCAACTTTTTCATAAAGTCAGTGCTTGTCACTTTTACTTTCTTCTTCCACTTTTTGTATGTTGAAACACAATTCTCCATACTATCCATCTTCGATTGCAGATTCGGATAGTGATTTTTATGATATTTGTGGAAATATTTTATAAGGTTATGCTGATTTTTGATTTTACCTGTGACAATCTTAAAGGCCAACGAGTTTTTAAACAATTCATCTGCCATGCTCTGTTTTCCCCATAAAGTGCCTTGAATGGACTTTGCTGTCAAGACACATCCGAGGTGTTGCCCCCGATGGTCAAAGAAATCAATGGGGATATTCTCTGCCAAACAAAAATCTATGAGATTGCTTGATAGGGATACACCTTTGCCTGTTACTATGACCTGAGATAGATTGCCTTTATGATGGCGTGCGATGATTTTTCCTTTATATGATACTGTGACACCCTTGGCAGACAATCCAATAAATGTCCCAGGTTTGTCAACAAGCAATCCGCTTGTCTCACTTTCTAATTTTCGATATTCTTTTTTTCGCTCTTGAATGATGTTTTTATTGGTCTTCTCATCAATAAGTTGTTTGTCCTTGCTCTTAAAGTTAAGGAAAGCTCCAACCAGTTCTTCTGTATACTTCTTACGCTCTTTATTAAATTGCTTGGAAAGGAATTGGATGTTGTTGAGGCATGACAGAAGGGTAGCCTTATTCTTGAATACATCCGTATTTTCGATAGCAAAATTTATACGTCTGACAAGAGTGGTGTCAAAAAACTCCAAGTCGCTTTGAGGCAAAAGTTTTGCATAGTAGTTCTTCATCCCGTCCCATGTTTTAAGACTTCTGGGTACAAAGCCTTCAGGGCTTAAGTAAAGATTGTGAATCCTCGTTTCTAATTCTGCCCTCTTTTCATCAGTGATAAAAACTTTTTGCCCTTTTATCGTGACACCAAGAAAATCAAATCCTTCGTTAATAGCCGATATGGCAGGGGTGTTGAGTGATAGTTTTAATTTAGTCGTGAGATACTTTTGGGCCTTATCTAAGATATCAGTTGCCTGCTCTTGGGTTTTGCATAAGATGAAGGAGTCATCTCCATAACGTGCATATGGCAGCTCCTTGCTTGTCGCGAACTGATCAAACGAGTGAAGATACAGATTCGCCAGAAGCGGCGACAGCACTGCCCCTTGCGGAATACCTTTGGAGGGTTCCGTCCATATCCCGGAAGTCTCCACTCTCCCCATTTTCACAGAAAGCATGATAAGCCGAACAATCTCATCCTCTAATCCTATTGAAATCAGGCGCTTTCGCAGAATTTCGTGATCAACCTCATCGAAAAAGTTGTCAATGTCTAGTCTTAAAGCATATTGAAATACGCTGTTGCCTGTTTGTTTTACAACATATCGAATGGTCTTGAGTGCCCCTTTGCCAGGTCTATATGCATAACTATTTGGCACAAACAATCTTTCAAGTCGTGGCTCTATGATTTGCCTTATAGCCTGCTGCACGATCTTATCCTTAATAGCTGCCATGCCAAGAATACGCATCTCTTCGGGATTTTTCCTTTTGGGAATTGCTATCTGCAAATATGGCTGAGGTTTCCATGAACCCTCTGTCAATTCCAGTTGTATTCCTTTTATCTGATGGATTTTGTCTTTGTTAAAATCATCGACAGTAATACCATCGATACCTCCAGCAGCTCCCTTGGACTTGACTTCATTCCAAGCCTTATAGAGTGTAGACTCCCTGCATAAGTTTGCGAATTGACTATACATAGACTCGTCGGATTTTTTGCAAAAGTACGAAATTTATTGCAATAATGCAAATTTACGGTAGAAAAACTTAATGCCTCTGCAACTGATTACTACTCCTTGCTTATTGTTTTTATTTTGTCTTGATCCTTGCTTTGATGGAATGCCTTGGAAACATTATATCACTTCAATTATTAACAAAAAATTTTAAGGTCTTGATCCTTGCTTTGATGGAATACCTTGGAAACAATAATGAGTACATCTTGAGTCGTTTCCGTCCGATTGTCTTGATCCTTGCTTTGATGGAATACCTTGGAAACCAAATACCTAAATATTATGAACTGGTTTATTCAATTATGTCTTGATCCTTGCTTTGATGGAATGCCTTGGAAACATTATTAACCCTTAATATTACTATTATGGACGGTATCTTGTCTTGATCCTTGCTTTGATGGAATGCCTTGGAAACAAACAGATACGCTTATGGCAATAGTAAAACCACTAAGTCTTGATCCTTGCTTTGATGGAATGCCTTGGAAACGAAAATGACATTGGCAGAAATCGCCGCAACGCCTGTCTTGATCCTTGCTTTGATGGAATACCTTGGAAACTTTCTGTTTTCCTACTGTTTCAATAATCTTTTTCCTCATTTCGTTTCCTTTTAATCACTCATTTCCTTCCTGTTAATTGGCATTTTACCTTTTCTAAGGATGCGTTTTTTCGCAAACGTCCCTCAGATTTTATGTCAAATGTGGCAATTCAAAGGGTGTTATTTTAGTAATCGTCTCATTTTCAAGCTGTTTCGTAGCTTAAAATTTTCGCAAATGATTTTGTATCAATATGTCAAAGAACGATTGGCAAATTACGGCTATACTACGGCAATCCCTTGGACTTGACTTCATTCCAAGCCTTATAGAGTGTAGACTCCCTGCATAAACTTGCAAATTGACTATACATGGACTCGTCGGATTTTTTGCAAAAGTACGAAATTAATTGTAATAATACAAATTTTCGGTAGAAAAAGCTTGCTGACATGCTTCATGTTTTGCGCTGCGCAAATTACGAAATATTTCCTGTCGTAACTAAATAATCCCTTCCTTTTTAATTTTTTACGATAAATTGTCATCCGTATTCCGTAAAAATACCTATCTTTGCCACATCAAACGAATGTCCAATGGAAAAATCGATTCGAACACTGACCGTATTCTATGATATAGCCATCAGCCCCAGGGAGATACCGCTTTTCCGGGGGGCGGTGATCAAGACCGTCGGCGAAAAGGTAAGCCTGCTTTACCATAACCATACCGGCGATGATACCTACCGCTATGCCTATCCGCTCATCCAATACAAACGGCTGAACGGCAAGGCCGCCATCACCTGTGTGGAAGAGGGGGCGGAGATCATCGGACAGTTCTTGTCGGAGGCTTCCGACCCTATTATGATCGGTGAGCGGGAGACTAACTGCGATGTGGCCCATGTGCTCTCTGACAAGACAACAGTCAGGATACTGGAGGAGTCTGCCCAATATCATCTGTATCACTGGCTGCCGCTCAACTCCAAGAATTATCAGCTGTACCAGAAGGCAGAAAGTATGGTGGAGAAGATTGGTATCCTGGAAAGTGTATTGGCTGGCAACATCCTTTCCTTCCTGAAAGGGATGGACATCCGCCTTGATGAGAAGTTCGAGCTGCACATCACGGACATCATCAATCAGAAGACTGTCAGGTATAAGAATGTGAGGCTGATGGCCTTTGATATCGATTTCAAGGCCAACATCTCCCTGCCCTCATATATCGGCATCGGCAAGAATGCCAGCATCGGCTGCGGTGTCCTTACCACAAAATAAACAGAAAAGCGGAGTTTCGTTTGGAACTCCGCTTTCCTCGATGATTACTTTGCATCTTTTGGATCTTTCAACTGTCCATAACCGACATTCGTCTTGGCACCGATGCCGACGGTCTTCAAGATATCTTCAAAGAGTGTTTTCTTCTGAGCCGCAGTCAGTTTTTTATCGCCCCCAAAGTCAGAGTCAGTGAGTTTAAAGCGGAATTCAATTGTACATCCCGGCGCAATCTTTAGGAAGGTCAGTGGAGTTGGGTTCTTTAATGGGTTATCGCCGTGCGGAGTGATAGAATCTGAGCACAGAATGCGTCCTTTCTTATCTGGCGTCTTTACGACAGCATCAAAGAAAATGTCTCGTTCGTAGATGGATTTATTCTGATATTCTCTTATCTTCTTACCGTCATTCTCCACTTCCTTGACAAAACTTTTGCCATTGAAGATATCGTTAAAAAGAATTTCCATTTCTTCCTGACTCCATTCCTTTCCTGTTGCCTGCTTTAGGAAATAATCATCATATTCGACAATTTTCCCTTTTTCCGTCTTTGCTATGAGTGCACTTCTCAGAACGCCCTTTACCGAAGAACCATAGATAACGGGCATGCCGTATGTCCAATCGAAATGCACACCGAGCTTGAACTCACCCTCGATTTTGGCTTCGTGGTCAATACCGACTCCTGTCACGAGACCAGGATATTGGATTTTCAATTCAATAGGTGTCGTTTTCTCTTCATCTTCCTTATATATCCGGGGCGGATTACAAGGCTTTAGTATCTCTTCTGTATATTTATCCGCAATTAGGACTTTGTTTCTTTCCGAGATACTTTGTTCGTTACTATTTGTTATCCTTTCAAGATCGTCCCCAAGTCTCTTGACCTCTTTATCCAAGTTTGGAATTGTGACATTCCTCGTCACAGGGTCTTTTTTGGACTCAAGCTCTTTCCTCTGCTTTTTCTTCTCCTCTATCTTTTCCTTTTTAGTAATAGAGGAAAAGTCTATACCAGAGAAATAATCTTTATAGTAAAACTTATGTAGATTTATCATGATTTCACCAAATTATATGTTCTTACCACTAATTTTAGTGCAATCGCACATTCCACCATTTCTTGTTTTAAAGCATCCAGTTTGTTGATGTTAGAAGGGTCGACAGCATACGCCATCAAGTTCTCGGCAAATCTGTTGTTTTCTGAGAAGTTCCAGTCTTCATCTTTACCATCTGCCGTTATCATCCTTGCCACTACATCAAGAACATTGCGTCGATATGCTTTTTTTGTATTTGAATCTGGTTTGTCCTGATAGAAGATGGCCAGTGTCGTTAATAGTCCAGTCATGGCGATAGAGACGCTCAACGACGCTACCTGACCATTATAACTCTCGAGAATATCCAGCGATGTCTTGCCTTCGTCATTCTTGTTGTGCCTAAGTATAATCTTTTGCTCGTTCAAGGCCTTATCGGCCAAACGAATCAGATGATTTCTTCTTTCTTTAGTGATAGCCATATATCAATCCTCCTTTGTGCCTTCGATTGTTTCATATAAATTGAACTTGCAATAGCCATAGCCAATAGTAGCACCAGCACCAATCTGCACAATCTTTCCATCAAGAGCATTTGCCAGAACCTCTCCTTCTTCTTGGATGATTGTATAAAGTACAGTTTCAGCAGGAAGTACCTGTTCATACCACAGATTCTTGCTCTCGCCATTATCGAGCACGTTACGGGCAATGATAGGAAGATTGTCGTCGCTGCAGATGGACTTGAACAACTCATGGGAAATTTGTTTTTCTTTCTCACACTCATACTTAAAGCCTGGGCAGAAAAGACCAACCCTTTCATTCATCATGTCTATAACAGCCTTAGATGTTTTCAAGGTGTATGGCTCTCCTTCATCTTTGTCTGACTGTTGCGGAAGAAATAGCAGTTTTGCATCAAAAAATATGGCCTCTCCCTTTTGAGAATCCTTTTCCTTTCCAGTCTTATCCGAGCCGAAGAGCCTTTTGCGCAGTTCTGCATTTTCGTCCCCCCTCAAGCAACTGTCTGCCCGCTTGCTGCAGAACTCATTAATAGCGCCCTTCAGCGAACTTGAATTAATGCAGGGCAGTCCTGTCAGCGGATCACGTTGGATAGCCTTGTCGATGATAGAGAAATCACCACCACTCTCATTACCTACATGCAAATTCGTCTTTGCTGTGATTAAAAACACATGTGTATTCATATCTGTCTATTTTTATTATTTGTATTCGTTATAACCTATCTGCCTGAACTCTTGCTTCTCCTCAAGTTTATTGATAAAATTCATCCTATTTTCTTCTGTATCAAAGTAAAACACAGAACCGGGGGCATAGAGTTCGTACCTCTTACTGCGACCAAGCCCCCCCCTTGTAATCCGATATGAATCGGGGGTGTTAGCCAACGTGGACTTTAGGAAACGGAATGGAACCAGATTCGTGATGGCGAACTTGGCCAGGCGGACATCCTCCTGTGTCAGGAATGCCGGGGAAAGCAAGTACACCGCATTGTTAACGGGTTTAATATCCGGGTTAGTTACAATAGTATCAGAAATGCTTATAATGAACTGTGAATTGTCAGCTCCCACAGATACCATTTGACCATTATATTTATCAAGAGCAAAACCTTCACTAACCTCAACATCAAACACGAAGCAATAATGGGATTTGTCGCTGAAGCGATATGATATCTGCTTAAACATAGCATTGTCTTCCGTCTTGCCCGTATTGATGTTCCTGTCAATCCCCATTCGGCGATTCTCCTTAAATATCTCGTCAAGTGGATAGGTCTTCACACCATCTGTCAACAGCGTAGAGAGTCCGTCCTTTGCCTTATAATCATTCTCTGTTATATCTGGGATACAGAAAGGTTTAAGATTGTATGTTCCTGATGAACTATTGCTGAAATCGATCTCCTTAAAGAGAGGGGCAAAGTCCAAGTCAATGCATTGTCCTCCGCACATACGCCTTATCTTGACATGAGATAGACCTAAAATCTTGCCAAAGTTTTTCTTTTCATGCTTAGTTTCATCCACTACGAAACTTTGTTCTCCGATTAAGTCTTTAGCCTTTTCAGGGTCTTGTATCTTTCCCTCAGTGAATACTTCTTTTCCTCCATTCTTGAGAATCAGGAAGCGCAGCATCCCCAGTAAAGAAGTCTGTTGCGGAAACATTTCAGACCGTATAATGTAACTGGCGTAATGTTCCTCTTCACCCTTGTTGCCAACTTTAAATTTCATATCTCCGCCGAAAAAGTATTTATCGACAGGTGTTAATGTTATCTGATATTTTTTACTCATCACGTAATTCCTCTCCATTAATAAATTTAGCAGTTCGTAATGTACTATATAGAGCCTCTGGGAATTGTTCTTTGCCTACAGTCTTGTAAAGAATCGGCATCAGTTTTTTTACAACTTGGTAATAAGCGTTTTTAGAGGCATCAAACCCAAGTATATTCTCAAACAATGAATCCAGACGCTCCTTGTGGTTTTCGTCGTAGCTATCCAAGACTATGCCAACCAAAGTGTCTTCCTGACGGACCTTATGAGCAACAGCAGAAACCATGTCGCTGTCTTTAGATACGGAGATCAATTCTTTGAAGATCTCAGACAATGGATTCTTTTCTGATTCTTCTGATTTTTCTGATTTGTCAGTTTTAGCATCGTTCTTACGTGTAAATGAGACATCAAAGGTGCCACCACTATGTTTGCGGAAACTCCAGGCAATGGCCTTTTTGTCCTTTATTGTTTTCGCTACATCAAAAAGCAGATGCCGAGCCGACTCCAAAGCCTCATATAGAGGATATTTATAGTAAGTGATAGACACTCCAAAAGACAAGGATGCTTCAATCTTCTTCCCGTTGTCATCCGTAAGGCCCTTTGGTCCATCCACAGCATCATGCACTCCCTTGAAAGCCTCTTCTTCTATCTTATTGAGAAGATCGAAGATGTTCTGATGGTCTTTACCGATGACGGGGGCAATAAATAAGAGGTCATCCCCTCCGGCATAAATAGGCAGCCCACCATATTCCAAGATCATCCCCGCAGATTCATTCCCGAAATTTACTAAGGCTTCTGATATTTTTTTAAGATCCTCATCCTTCAGCTTATCGTGTGAGACGGTCTTCCCCACATTATCTCCGTCGGCTTGTACCACGCAGATATATCTATGATGCGATTTTATCTTGCCCTCGAAAGATTCCTTTTCACCAAGACTTTTATAGAAATAATCTTCAAAAGGAAGACCCTTTATGTCCTCTTTTTTCTTGTTTGCCTCATTTTCTTTTTCTTTCTTCTTGGCATATTTGCTGGCATCATCCCAACTATTTTCGTCAATCATCCTCAACTCTGCCGTTGCTATTTCTGCCAGAGTATTAACCGTATAAGGGAATGACCTGTTCTTGTCTTCAACCTTTTTGAATAATGGAGATTTCTTCCAGTCAGAAATAAAACTATAAATAGAAACAGAAGGGTTCCCGATATTAGCGAATTGGCAAAGTTCTACGACATCCAATTTCTGATTTAATATCTTTATAGCGTTGGAGTCTTTGGTTGCTTCGCAGGTAGCACTCATTAAGTTGAAATAACTCAAGTCAATCTGCTTCCAGTCATTGTTGTAAAGAGATGACAGAAATGTGTGATAAGAGTTATTTAAAACTGTTTCTACATCAAAATCGCCCCTAACATAAAGTCTGTCAGGGTAAATGCCAACTTTGTAGTTTTCTTTCTCTTTTAGCACATCCTCCGGGTCTGCGGGTGAGATAATTTCTGTATTCTCACCCTTTATCTTCTTTGCTTCTTCATAGATGCATTTCATCAGATGCGAGAAAAGATAACTCGCCGCCCATGCCTCACGTGGCTTTCTCGCCATGCCGAAGGTCTTTATGATTGGACCTATGCTTATTCCTGTATATTTCATAAATATTCACGTATTTTTTATAGCTACTGCCATCAGATTCATTACTTGTCTAAAGAATCAGGACTGAAAATATTGTCGTAGATATTCTTCAATATTTCAGAAATATTATCTGCGTTTCTGATTTTTCGTTTCTTTATTTTTTCTTTAATCTCGTCATCTGTTAATACTTTATTTGGTTTTTTCTCTAATTTCTGCTTCAAAATATCTATTTCTCTTTGACTAATAATTACAGAATTACTCCATTGTGCATAATCCCTATTGTCTAACTGCTCTTTCGCTTTTTGATAACCTTGCCCTGTTTTAGACAAAGAGAACTTTAGAAATTCATCTATACTAAAATTTTCCTTTTCAGGAGTTTTAAGTTCAAAAGCTGTTCTATTATTTCCGTCTTTTTTTATGATGAACCCCTGTTCGTAATAGTCATTGGGAATCTCAGATGGAATAACTAATACAATAAAGTCTATAAATGACTCTGTCTTATCACCATCTTTTTTCTCATTTTTTGCTGAAATAAAAGGTTTTAATAAAATAGGGGATTTAAATCTTGCTATATCATCATTCTCCTTAGATATGGTTGCTCTATATTTTTGCCATGATTGCGATGATGATAAGCCTAACATATCACGATATAGACGGGCATCATCTGCATTATAAGTATAAGCCATTTCATATTTTTCCCCTTTGTCTTTCATCTTGATTGTAGTAGAATACTTGGCTCTCTCATCAGTGAATAGCGAAAAATGCTCTCTTATCCTCCTCTTGTCATAATATTTTTCTTTTTTTATTGCATAAAAGAACATTAGAGATTTAAAATAAAATGGTTCTATATTAATTCCACTACGCAATGTTTTATAGAAGAAACTCAAGTGCTCATCTAATTTTTGGAATACCCTTTCCCATCCTTGGTCTTGGTCAGGTATTGAAATTTTGAAACGATAATACTGTTTTATTCGCTCATCATGGATGTCAACAATAGCATTATCAGCTAAGAAATAACTACCAAAACCTTTTGTCTGTCTAGTGCCAAAATTATTTGTTAAGAAAAAATAGTCCTTATAACTATCTATTTTGTTTTTTAGAACTTCGTACGATGTTAGAATTAAAATAGTAACATCTGTTTCGTCTTGTTTGAAATGTCCGACGAAAACAATCTCCTTGATTTTTCCAGGTCCCGCATTTTGATTTCCAAAAAAAGAAGGATAAAGGCTTCTCCCTTTTTCGTTTTCCATGCTACTGGTAATCGGTTTACAGTTATTCTGTATCCTCATTTTGTAATCCAGCCACTCTTTGCCATTCTTGGCCTTTATCCAGCCTTCGCGCTTTCCTTGGCTCTTCTCTTCAGAAGACAACTTGGACAAGATATATTTATCCAGCTTCGGCTTGACTTCCGAGGCTCGAAGGGTTGCGCCCTCCTGGTCATGCTGGAAATGAATCAGGGGGGTGTGTTGCTTGAGTTTAATCGTCAGAGTATTCATTTGTTGATTGTTTTTATTATTTCTTCGTATACCTTTATTTTGGTCTTTAGAACATTTTTCTCAAATTCGTTTTTCTCATTGTTCAGGGATTGTCTTCCTTCATTGAGTTCCTTTTCTTTTTTCTGTAATGTTTCTAATTCCTCTTTCGCTTTTCCTAATTCCTTTTCGAGGGGTTTTACTGTTTCCTTGATGAAATACCATTCCTTCTCTCTTTTAAATGCGTTTTCTTTCATGTCCTCTTCATGCTTATTCTTCAGCATGGGCTGCTTTGAATACTTCAGCCAAAAGTAGAAGCACAGGACACTCGTTACTGCAACTAAGGTGGATAGCCAGCCTGTCAGGACAACGCACTCCCAAGACAAATTACATAACGTCAGATTCATTTTAACCTCCTATTTCTAATGATTAATATACATGCGATTACAAATGCCGTTACGCCAACCACTAAGCCAAGTTGCACGCTGCTATGGTTGATCCATGCATCGGGAGTCTGGCCAAGCAGGTTGTTGTTCATGCCGAAGATGCCTGCCATGACGGTCATAGGCACGGCGATGGTGGCTATCCATGTCAACAGCGACATGGTGCTGCTGCTCTGGTGGTCTTCACGCAGGGAAACGTAGTTGTAGAGTTCTTCAATTTCTGCGTCAAGCTTCTCCACGTGTTTCTCCAGATTCATGGTGTCATAGAGCATCTGGTATATCTCGATGCCCTGATCCTGGGCAGAGATCTCGCGGAAGTGTATCTGATTGACGAAGCGGATATACTCTTTATAGAGCGAGCTGACCTTGCCGCTGAAACCGCTTCTTACCTCCATGTTGCTCAGGTTGGTGACTTCGGCGGAAAAGCGCAGGACAGATGCCTTCTGCACCAGTATCAACTCTGCCATACGGGCATACATCGACTCGAAGTAGGTGAACAGGAATGGGGCTTCCTGCGCTGTGGATGCAGATGTCAGATACACCATGGAATATCTGGATATGCCGTACAGCGAATAATAGCTCTGCCATCGTTCGTATGTCGCCTTCTTTATCAGTTGCCTTTGCATCCGTTTGTTATGGCATGTTATGCCGTTATATTCATCCACAAACACAAATTCATACCAATGCTTACTCTGCAGGAATTTCTCATATCCCTCTCCGCTGAATTCTTTTGTCCATTCGTCGTTCTTGTACCAGCACTGTACGTACATTCGGTCGTCAATTACCGGTTTCAGGATAATGTTTTCTGCTACCTCGCCAATCATATCTGTGATGAACGATGCGGGAGTATTGGCTGGTGTGGTGTTTGTGTATCGGCTGAAATCTTCTTTGTATCCAGTGTCCCGCCCATGAAGTCCCTTTATCTCGATGCTGTCAGCGATAGCGCCTCTATTGTTGACGCTTGCAATAAAAGGAGGGAAGACGCGACGCCCGACCTGGTTGATTCTCAACACGTCTGCTGGTTCTGGATATTTGTCGTTCTTCAGATAGAACGACAACACACCAACGCCTGTTGAGTAGAGGTTCAGGTTGATGGCCTCCACCAGCAGTTCGTAGGTCTTATCCTTTATGGAAATGACATAAGTTACATTGCTATGTTTCGTCTCAGAACGCTCAAAATGGCGAATCAGCGAGTTGTCGTTGCCATTGTCATAGAGGGCATCGTGTACGAACTCGTAGAAGTAGTTCCGTTCATTATAGAGGTTGTCGGCCTCCTTTTCGGTGTCTGGTCCTAAGGTGCGCTCCCAGTTAGAACCAAGGGCATAGGCTATGTTCTTCAGGCTGATCTGCTCTGAAAACACCTTGTCCTCATAGCCCTTTATCCGCCACTGGAAAGGAAACATGAAGTTGTGGTAGCTATATATGTTCATATTGCCCGATGATATGTTTTACAAATTGTTCGATCTGTTCTTGGCTGTATATATACTGTACGGTCCCGATGTAACCTTCGTCGCCGCCGCCGTGGAACATCTTCCCGGCATGTATCTCGTCTGCACAGCGCTGGGTGAGGCCAGCCTTCCCTGCGCCGTAGAATATCCATTCTGCATCAGTATATATGAGCAGACTGCGGTAGGGGAAAAGACTGTCGCATATTGGTGAGAACCGTGAGGTCATGGATTTCACTACCGTCAGACTCCCAAATCTTCTGAGATGCTTGTCGATGGACTCTACTGCAAGCTTCTCATCAGCTTCGCTTACACCCTGTGCCTCTCTGTCCCGGCGTCGGATGCTGGCGATTTCCTCTTTTGTAGCTCCAGCGGCTATCATTGCAGGGATGTAGCCTTTGTCGTTGGCAGCGATGAGCATCTGCTCTCTATTGAGGGGCACTCCCACAGCTGCCGCCACCTGTTCCAGCGCACTTGGCTTAGTCGCATAGTCGTTATGATGGTCGATGCGGTGATAATTTTTGGGGGTTGGAATATCTTCCTGCAGTTCAATGCCAAAGATGTTATAATCAGAATACTGCGACAGACAGTCTTGATAAGCGCTTAGATGGGCAGTGTCCCATCTCAAATGTCTATCCAGCACCACACAGTCATCTCCCCTCTCAAGCAGTTGCTTGATGGTCAGCATCTCGAGATCATGGCCTCCCAAGAGAAATAGTTTCTTAGGCACTGTAATATTCATTCAATTATTGGTATATTTAGGTTACGGGGACAAATTTAGTGATTTTTTGCTATATCCCAACGGTTAGAAGTGAAAATTATGTTAAATTGGAAAATTGTTTCCTCCGTTGGGGAAAAGTTGCTATCTTTGCGGCGGCATAAGCAGTAACCATGATCAGATATACGAAGAAAGAGGAGATATGGAATGCCTCGTCGCATGGCGGGGGAATCCTGTTGGGGGTGGTGTTCGGCATCATCTTCCTCGTATGGTGCTTTCAGGCCGACAACAACTGGGCGCGGGTAGGGGTGATCCTCTACCTCTTTGGTATGCTGGCCTCTTATGCCGCCTCTACGCTCTACCATGCCCTCCCGGCCTATGAGCGGCACAGCAGGAAGGGCGGGCTCGTCGGGCGGCGCTCCCGCTGGAAGGAACGGCTGCGCAAGTGGGACCATGCTGCCATCTACTGGCACATCGCCGGTTCCTACTCGCCGCTGACGCTGGTGGCCCTGCGTACACAGGGTTACTGGGGCTGGAGCCTCTTTTCGTTTGTCTGGCTCTGCGCCATTGCGGGGACCATCGTGAGTTTCATTCGCCTGAAAGAACATTCAAACCTTGAGACCTTCTGCTTTGTGGGGATGGGACTGAGTGTGCTCGTGGCCTTCAAGCCTCTGATAGACTCCGTCTCTACCGCAGCCGTCATCTGGATCATCGCCGAAGGTGTCTGCTATATCACCGGTGCCGTATTCTATAGCTTCAACAAGAAGAAGTATATGCACTCCATCTTCCATTTCTTCGTCCTCGCAGGCTCCGTCTGTCACATCATCGCCGTCTGGGACGTGCTCGTGGAGTATCTATAACTTTAAGGGCTTATTCTTATACAGTATAATATACTTGACTCGAGTCAAAAGTACTTCCGACTCGAGTCAAAAGTATTTTTGACACGAGTCAATGGTATTGGAAAAATGGTGAAGTTCTTCGCTTTGCTCAAAGAAACTCTTCCGTTTCGACAAAAAAAGAATATTTTTTTTTGTTTTGCTCTCAACTTTTTGTAACTTTGGAAGAATTTTCAGGATTTCTTTGTATAAAGGCAGTTCGGGGAATTGAGAATAATCGGGGTTACGATTTGGAGACCGTTCTCAATTCTTCATTCTGCTATAAATTGCCTTTCA